>Ga0160423_10002604_pt1 | contig 15079 bp, 19 predicted proteins | sample CRUFie14St8metaG_FD_108191 | JGI IMG/M metagenome (GOLD analysis project Ga0160423, IMG submission 108191) | Marine microbial communities from the Costa Rica Dome - CRUD Field 142mm St8 metaG | ecosystem: Environmental > Aquatic > Marine > Oceanic > Photic zone | place: Costa Rica: the Eastern...
AAAAAAGAAAATAATTATAATATATAATAGTACGAAATGATTTAAGTTTTATTTGGTATATTAATGTTAATTTCTATATAATTTATCATTATAATTTATTTTTTTACTCATAATTGAAGTTAGTAACACGCAAAACAAAAAAAGAACAATAAATAATTAATACTATTAAAAAATAATCAAGGCATGAATAACTTAAAAGAAGGAAATGAATTCAACTATCATGGCAAAAGAAGGCTTTCAATCGGTCGAAAAATATACTATTTTCTTGGTAAACCAATTTTACTTTTAATTATTTATACCCTCACAGCAACTTGTAAAATACGAGTAATTGATGAGCATAATTCCATTGAAAAACTTGTTAAGAATACTGATATTTTCGCGCCATGTTTCTGGCATCAAGACTTATTAATCGCATTACTTGTTGTCTCTAGATGGCTCAAGAAAGGGTTCAAAGGTGGCTTTATCATCTCCCCTTCTGTAGACGGTGAAGTACCAGCCCGAATAGCTGCATCCTGGGGCGCAGAAATCATAAGAGGGTCTGCAGTTAGGACGGGAGCTTCTGCAATGAGAGATATTCATCGTTTTTTGAAACAAGGTATTTCTATTATAACAGCTGCAGATGGTCCGCTCGGCCCAAAGTTTCATTTCAAAATGGGAGTCGTCTTAATGGCAAAACTGGGTCATGCGCCTATTATACCGATAACATGCTCTAGTAAAGAAGCCTGGTACTTAAATCGTTGGGATCATTTCATGATTCCAAAACCATTTACTAAGATTGTCGTGATGATCGGCAAGCCATATGTTATCCCTAGGACCTCAAATATGTCACAACTTGAAGAGCATAGAAGCAATATTGAATTAAAATTAAATGAACAAAAATCCTCTTCTGAGGAATTATTATGAGAATTGATGAGTTAGCAGACAAAATAATACAACAATTATTTCGCATGAATTACCTCGTGTGTTTTTTATTTCTATCATGCACTTCGATAATTAAAGCAGAAAATGAATCAATATTGAAAGAACACCACGCTGATTACACCGTCAGTGTTAGAGGCCTCAAGGGCATCTTAAGCACAAAATTGATCGAAGATAATGGTATTTACAAAGCTTCTAATGAGCTTAAAGCAAAAGGATTATCCCGAATACTCCTAAGTGGAACTGTAAATGAAAAATCATATTTTAAATTAACAGATAAAGGTTTAAAACCATCATCATTTTATTCGACGGACAAAATGTCAAAAGACGAAAAAAGTATTTCAATAGATTTTGATTATGAACAAGATCTCGGACTTTCAATAATCAATGAAAATGAAACATTATTTAAAAATAAAGATAATCTATACGACAGAATTTCATTAAAGTTCGCACTAATGAGTGACCTCAAAAAGAATGATTTAAAAAATGAATACATTCTGTATGAAGGAGAGGAAATAAAATTGATCCAGATTGAGATCATTGAAGAAAAAATTATTCGTGTTCCATTTGGAGAATTTCAAGTAATAGGCATTAAAAGTCAACAACAAGGATCTTCTAAAAGATCAATATTTTGGTGTGCCAATAAATTAGACTTTCTGCCAATCGTTATTGAGCAATTCAGAAATGATAAATTATGGATGAAGGCAAGCTTAACATCACATGATTATCTTTGATTAGTTTTTTCTAATATAGAGCCTCCTGAAAATGACCTCATTCGCATTTTTATCTCTTATAGTAATTTGTCTCTGAAGGTTTTTATTTTGATTAACTAAAGAATAAGTTTCAGTAATTTTCATACCTCGATCATCAAGTGTATCAATTAGATAAAGATCATTTTGCCACCCAGATGATCGTTGTGCTGTTACTTCACCCAGCTCAATTGTTTCAACTCTATTATTCTTATACTCCTCTACGATTGATCGATTAAAATCGATATAAAGTGCGAATCTGGTTTGAGTGATCTTGATTCTCTTGGCGTCTCTCAAAAAAAGGTGAGCGACATAATCTGAATTACGATTATTCTTTTGGTTGGCAGATGAAGAGAAAATATTTTGTTTACTATTTTTTCCGATAATTCTATTTATCACCGAATCTAAGTCTTTTTGAGCATCATGTTTTGAAATATATTCCCAAGATCCCTCTAAATTGATTACTTCTTCAGGGTTTTGATTATAGTTTACTAGTGTCTCACTAGTAGAGCATGACATTAACAAAATAAGAAAAGTTAAATAAAAAAATTTCAACATATCAAGAATGAGTCATCTGAAATTACTGTAATCTATATATATCTAAAATATAATATCATCATGATAGACAATCATACTCAAAATGTAAGTTCAATCTGGAGCTTTAGACAAAAAAAAATAGATCAGCTACCTAATATTGCAGATGTAGTAATTATTGGTGGAGGAATAATCGGTGTCTCTACAGCCTATTTCTTAGCAAAATCAGGTGTAAATGTTTGTCTGTGCGAAAAAGGATACATCTCAGGTGAACAATCAGGAAGAAACTGGGGTTGGGTCAGAGTTCAGGGAAGAGATGAAAGAGAAATACCGCTCATGCTGAGAAGTTTGGAGATATGGAGAGGCCTATCTGACGAAATTCAGGGTGATACGGGATATAGAGAGAGTGGATGTCTTTATTCTGCATACAACCACAAAGAGATGGATAGCTATGATTCCTGGCTAAAACTTGCAAAAAAATATGATATAAAAACCGAAGTATTAAATAAGGCCGATCTGGAAAGAGAAGCTGGTCAAGTCGCAAAAAGATGGATCGGTGGAATTATAACAAAGACTGATGGGAGAGCAGAGCCTCATCAAGCAACAATTAGTATTGCAAAAGCAGCACAAAATCTTGGGGCAAAAATTCTCACAAAAACAGCAGTTAGAGGTATAGAGAAAACCGCTGGAAATGTTTCCGCAGTCATAACTGAATACGGACACATAAAAACATCTATCGTAATTTGCGCAGCTGGTGCTTGGTCTTCCTATTTTTGCAGATCACTAGGCATCTCTGTTCCCCAGCTTCAGGTAAAGGGCACTGTCGCAAGGACAAATCCGATAAAATCGCCCATTAATGGCAATATTTACGATAAGAACATAAGCATACGAAAGCGTGAAGATGGTGGTTATACAGTTGCTCATGGTGCAATTCTCGATCACTCAATTACTCCTTCCACTATATATTTTGGACCTAAATATGTAAAAGCGCTAATTAGAGAATTCAATGTTCTAAAATTATCTTTTGGTAAAGACTTTTTTGAACATTTATCGCGACCTAAGACATGGGATTTAGATAGTGAAACTATCTTTGAGAAAATTCGCGCGCTTGATCCACGACCAAACAAGAAGGTTCTAGAGACAATTAATAAAGATATTGGAAAAATCTATCCAGAACTAAAGAATGCTGAAATCATAGAATCATGGGCAGGAATGGTTGAAACAACTCCTGATGTAATACCAATAATCTCTGAAATAGAGAGTATTCCTGGTTTTTTACTTGCAACAGGATTCAGTGGCCATGGTTTTGGGATTGGTCCAGCAGCAGGCGAGGCAATCAGCAACATGGTTCAAAACAAGACTGCAATGAGCATGGAGAATTTTAAATTAAAGCGATTTTTTGATGGCTCACCGATAACAATGGATGCACATATATAGTTATTTATCAGTAATTTATAGATTTATATTATACAATGTTCTTATATATGTATGAACCCAAGTAATAGAAGAATATCGAACCGACTAGAGTTGAAATGATATAAATTACTGAATAACTTAACCCGTTATTCATAATCAGATTATCCATATCGTAAATAAATGCAGACATTGTTGTGAATGAACCACAAAATCCTACAGCAAAAAACAAATACACATGCTCTATGTTAAAGTTTTGATCTGAAATATTAGTATTAAGAAATAAAAACTGGATCAACCATCCCATTATAAAACAGCCAATATAATTGACTGCTAATGTTGCGATCATACTGATACCGGTGAGATTATTAGTTATGAGACTCAATATATAGCGTGAAGATGTCCCTAAAGCTCCACCAAAGCTCACAAATAATAGTGCTTGAAAAGATAGTTTTGAAGATATCAACGACACACTCTTTTTTTGGTTATTGAATAATCTTCCTCTATTTCATCGACTAATGCTGAAACAGATTTTATATCTTTCATTGTCCCTACTCCCTGTCCCGCACCCCATATGTCTTTCCAAGCTTTTGTTCTGGATTCTTTTTTACTAAAGTCCATAGTATTTTTATCACCATTCTCCAGTTTTTCGGGATTGAGACCTGATCTAGTTATGCTGCCTTTTAGGTAACTACCATGAATGCCAGTAAATAAGGAGGTATAAATAATATCATCAGCATTACTGTCAATGATCATGTTCTTGTATTCTTCAATTGCATTTGCCTCATTTGTTGCAATAAACCTCGTTCCCATATATGCAAGATCAGCTCCAATGCACTCTGCGGCAAGAACATCTTTACCATTACTCATGCTTCCAGAGAGAATTATAAATCCATCAAATATCTCTTTTACCTCTTTTACAAGAGCAAATGGACTCAAGGTACCAGCATGACCTCCAGCACCAGCACAAACTGCAATGATTCCATCAACTCCCTCAGAGATAGCCCTCTTGGCATGTTTCATATTTATTACATCATGAAAAACAAGGCCTCCATAGCTATGTACAGCTTCAACAACCTCTCCTGGCGGTCTCAAACTAGTGATGACTATTGGAGCTTTATATTTAACACACATTTCAACATCATGTCGCAACCTGGTATTACTCTGATGAACAATTTGATTCACTGCAAATGGAGCAATCTTTTTATTGGGTTCCTTTTTTTTATAGTTTTCAATTTCTTCGTTTATCTCAATCATCCATCTCTCTAGCTCTTCTTCAGTCCTTGCGTTCAGTGCTGGGAAAGAACCAATTATTCCTGCCTTACACTGCTCGATAACTAATTTTGGGTTAGAGACAATGAATAATGGTGCACCTATGACAGGAATCCTAAGTGAGTCTAAAAGAATTTGTTTTTTTTCGGTATTCATATTGTCATAAATTTAGCTTCACATTCAGCGATAACATCATTTGTCGAGGTTGATATTGCCTGACCATGTAATGTAATTAGACGTCTTTTTTTTGCTGTTACTTTTCCAACTAACTTCACTTCATGATTAATTTCAAGTGCTTTTCTGTATCTAATTTCACACTGTGCTGTGTGAGCTTTTATATTATTTAGATAGAGCACATTAGCCATTACATCGTCTAAGGCAGAAAAAATTATTCCTCCATGAACAGTATTATCATAGCCAACATGAGTTTCGTTAGCTTTAAAATAACCCACACAAGTATCCTCTGTTGCCTCAAATTCAATCTTAAGCCCTATTGGATTTTTGGTGCCACATACAAAGCACATATCAGCATTTTCTGGGACATTTTTAGTCATCTATTCTTCCGTATAAAATATTTATTTAATTTTTAATGAAATTGATTTCACTGATGAATCGATTATTACACTATCTGAGAGGTTTTCTTTTATATCCATGGGATCGCCCGATAGTGATATCCTACCAATAATCTCAAGGCGATTGAATGTTTTTAAATCTATTCCACTCATCATAGCATTTGAATTGTTAATAATTATTGAAGTTGTCTTCACTTCTTCACGAACTACAGCAAGTGGCGGTCTCTTATTATTGGGATCTCTGACTATAATGTAGAGAACTTTCTCAGGGTAATCGACTAAAGAAGTAATCAAATTAGAATCTATTGCAACGTTAACACTGTAACCATCTGCATCTGCATCATTGAGGGATAAGTTTGTCCATTCTGTAATTTTATTTTCTAATGTATTTCTTATTTCCTCGGGAGGAGACTGTTCGAGCAACACCTGCCACCTTTTCACTGCAACACTCCATTTCTCCATGGTTGCAGCTGTGAGCCCGCCTAAAAACAAAGCCTTTGTATTTAAATCATCAATTTGAAGTGATCTTTCAAACAATCTATCAGCCTGATTCAGATACGATGGATCGCCCGAATTAACCATGATCTCTCCGTAATCTGCTAAAGTATTTGGATTTTCATAATTTTCTAACGATATTAACTTTTCAAAAGACAAAAATGCATTTTCTAGTGAGTTTTTCAATACATATGAATTAGCCAGTGCCCTCAATGCGTCCAAATCCTCAGGATTTTCAGACAATCTCACATTGAGTACATCTATTGTCCTATCAATTTCAGATTGATTTTCTAGTAATGATATTGATTGGGGAAATCCAATCAAATAGTAGATTGGAGCAGAAACCGAAAAAAAAATGAAGGTCAATATTATTATATAACTGGTTTTTTTCGTATCTTTTTTTAATAGTGGTATCGCTACCATACAGACAGCAACAAATACCATGGTTATAAAAATAAATATCAGCGTAGAGCTCATTGATCACTCACTGAGTTAATATTTTTTTTCTAACAACTTTGAATACCACAAACAACCCAATTATGAGAAATATGAACGGTGCAAGCCAAATAAAAACCGTACTGGATTTAAAGCGAGGTCGATAAAGTATAAATTCACCATATCTATCTGCAAGAAAGTCTGCTATCTCTTTATTTGATTTGCCTTCTGAGATCATTATTCTAACCTCATTTCTTAAGTCGACAGCAAGAAATACATTCGAGCTTTTTATTGATTGATTCTGACAAACTAAACACCTTATTTCAGAGATTAATGTTTCATATCTTTGCTGTAACTCAGGATCATTAAATGCCAGTCCTGAATCAATTGCATGAATATGACTCATTATCATGCATAGAAAGAGTGATAGGAAAACATTATTTTTATTAATTCGCATCATTAATAATAGCCCTAAAGTCCCTTTCCCATATATCATCATCCAATGGTCCGAGATGTTTATGAACTATAATTCCATTTGAATCTACCAAAAAAGATTCGGGTGCCCCATATACACCCCAATCAATTGCCACTCTTCCAGAAACATCTTCTGCAATGATTGTATAAGGATTTCCGTAATCTCTTAACCAGGCTAATGCATCATTGTGGTTATCACGCCAATTTAATCCGACAATTGGGATCTCATTTGATTCAGAGAGTTTCATCAGAAACTCATGCTCCTCCAGACATCCAGCACACCACGTAGCCCATACGTTAAAGAGAAAGGTATTACTTAACATTTCTGAGCTATCTATTTGAAGCTCGGAATTTATAAGACTAGGCAATGTAAATTCAGGTATTTTTTTCCCAATCAAGGGTGATGGAAGCACAGATTTATCTCTGTCTAGACCAATAAAAAATATTGGCATTATTGCAAAAAAGAATAAAACTGGAAAATAGTGTTTTTTCATGAATTAATAATCATCTGCGGTAGCGTCTATCTGAAATAGCAATCAATCCACCTAACGCCATTATAAGACAACCCAACCATATCCACCTAACCATTGGTTTATACTGAATCCTTATGCTCCATGAATCATTTCCAAGCGAATCTCCCAGAGCGACGAATAAATCTTTATTCCATTTTGCTAGTATTGCGGCTTCGGTCATAGGACTTTTTTGTACTAAGTATGTTCGCTTTTGAGGTTTTAGATGACTAATTAGATCATCCCCATTTGAAACACTGATATCAGCTTCAATTGCCTCATAGTTAGGTCCTTTTACACTATTGATTGAATTTAATTTATATTCATAGCCTGCTACGCTAACTTGATCGCCTAAACTGAAACCCCTGTCTGTTTCGACACCAAATGAGGATACGATTGTTACACCAAATACAAAAACACCCAGACCAAGATGGGCAATTGACATTCCTGCAACTGACCTGTTGAAAAAAAATCTACCTTGATTATTCTTCCATGACGTCCTTAAAGACAACAAAGACGAAATAATGATCCAGATTGATATTATTGAACCGATCAACAAAAGAAGTCCTGATCTACCATAAAAAATGGTTGGAATAATAATACCAATAAGTGTTGCTATTCCTAATGGTGTGCGAAGTTTCTTAATTAGATTAAGTGATGAGTCTTTGATCCAGAGGCTGTGCATACCCATTGTTACCAGAATTAAGAGTGGAATCATTGGCACTAGCATTGCGATTTCGAACCATGGTGCTCCAATAGATATCTTTCCCATATTGAATACTTCGAGAACCAATGGTGCAAGAGTCCCCAAAAGTATTAAGATTGTTGCGATAACAAGCAAGACATTATTTAAGAGTAAGAAAGTTTCTCTCGATACAGCACCAAAGCCTACTTTTTTGTCAAGATTGCTTGCTTTTTTTGCATAGAGCATTAAAGCTCCCCCAATAACAGATATTAAAAAAATTAAAATAAACAGACCTCTTTCAGGGTCTGTTGCAAAAGCATGGACTGATATCAATATTCCTGATCTGACCAAAAACGTACCGAGCAAACTTAATGAAAAAGCAGATATAGAAAGTAAGAGTGTCCAGCTAATAAATACTCCTCTTTTTTCAGTTACGGCAAGTGAGTGAATTAAAGCTGTACCTATTAACCATGGCATAAACGATGCATTTTCTACTGGATCCCAAAACCACCACCCCCCCCAACCTAACTCATAATATGCCCACCAACTTCCAAGTGCTATTCCGATTGTAAGAAATAACCAAGCAGCTGTTGTCCAAGGTCTCGTCCATTTTGCCCAATTTTTGTCCAGCTTTTCAGCTAGCATAGCTGAAATTGCAAATGCATAGGCTACTGCAAAGCCCACATAACCAATGTAGAGCATTGGAGGATGAATGGCCAAGCCTATATCTTGCAAAAGTGGGTTCAAGTCATTTCCATCAAGTGGTGATGGGAATATTCTCACAAAGGGATTGGACGTGAATAAGGTAAAAAGCAAAAATCCAAAATTCAAAATTCCTAAAACACCAATCACTCTTGATGAAAATATGTCTGGTAAATTTTTACTAAACAAGCAAACAAGCGTTGTCCATATTGATAGTATTAAGATCCATAACAATAATGAGCCCTCATGGGCTCCCCAGACAGCTGACACTTTGAATAACAAAGGCAGGGCCAATTGTGAGTTACTTGCAACATAAAGGACAGAAAAATCATCTGAAACAAATGAATAAACTAAGCATCCAAATGCAATAAAAACAAAGAGAGATTGAGTATGAGCAAGTGGCCTTGATAATATTATTAGATCTTTATTTTGCTTTGAGGCCCCATAAAGTGATGCACAACCTTGGCATAAGGAAATAACCATCGCAAGAATAAGAGCATAATGACCTATTTCTGGAAACATTAATATCCTTCTTTTGTTTCAGCAACATGATCTTTTAGCGATTCAATTACTTCAGGTGGCATATAATTTTCATCATGTTTTGCTAAAATTGTATCGGCAATAAATACATTTTGATTTAATCTTCCGATTGCCACCACGCCCTGGCCCTCTCTAAATAAATCTGGTAGAACACCAGTATAATTTACAGTCAACTGATTTTTGTTATCCGTCATTATAAAACTCATTGTAAGGCTTCCTTTTTCTCTCTTAATACTCTCATTAACAACTAGTCCACCTACTCTAAATTCTCTATCAATCGGTGCTTTATTATTCTCGACAACATCTGTAATAGTGATAAAAAACATCATATTTTCCTCGAAAGCCTTGAATGTTAGGATTGCTGCGATTATTAGACCCGAGAAAGATAAGCCAACGGCAAGCATTCTTTGTTGTCTTGGTTTCATTATTTTATGTCAGTCTGGTCAATTAACATTTTTACCTTACGATGATATTTTTTATTTAAGGCAACTGATTGTTTGGTACAAATAAGCAACACCATGAAAAATATGAAAAATGAACTATAGACAAAAGATGCATAACCCATTGAAAAAAATTCAAGCATTTTGTGCACCTTTGAGTAATTCTTTAACCCATCTACTGCTTTTTTGTCTCATAATCACTTCACTTTTTGTTCTGATCAATAATAAAGAAAGAAAATAAAGTGTAGTGCCAAAAATCATCGAAAGAAGAGGTATAAGCATTGATGTAGCAATTGACGGTCCATCTATCTTTAATAATGTTGATGTCTGATGCAAAGAACTCCACCATTCGACTGAATAATGAATTACAGGAACATTGATTGCACCGACTAGAATTAAAATAGAACTAAGTTGATCTGCTTTTTTTTCATCAGATATAGATGCGCGCAAAGCCATATAACCGAAATACAAGAACAACATCAATAACTCAGAGGTTAACCTGGGATCACCCCATTCCCACCATGTTCCCCACATTGGTTTACCCCAAATGGAACCTGTGATCAACGCCAAGAAAGTAAACCATGCTCCAAGCGGAGCCGCGCTTACAGTGATCGCATTAGCAAGTTTAATTCGCCATATTAATGCTATTACAGATGATACCGCCATGAGTGTATATGTCATCATTGAAATATAGGCTGCCGGTACATGGACATAAATTATTCTGTATGCGTCACCTTGTTGATAGTCAGGCGGCGCAATGAATAACCCATTAACCACACCAAAGAGTATTAATATTAAGCCAGTTATCGCAAGCCAGGGAATCAACACAGATGAAATAGAATAAAAATGTGGAGGTGATGCAAGTTTATGTATAAATTTCATCATTTTATTCAGACCCTATTCTGAGTGCCGCAGCTGAAACGAACGGAGAAAAGCTTAGGGCAAACATACAGTATGCGCCAATAAAGTAAAAACCAGACAAAGATGTATGTCCATTTTGATATAAAACAACCGTTTTAGCACCAAAAATGAGTATTGGTATTGTTACTGGAAGCACGAGTAAACTCAGGAGAATACTGTTATTTTTAGTACTCAGAGTAAGAGAAGCTCCAATCGAACCAACTAGACTCAGGGCAAATGTTCCTATCGATAAAGTCAATGCTAAGATAAGAGAAACATCAAACTCCATTTGATAAAAAATTGCTACGAGTGGACAAATCAGGACAATTGGAAGACCACTTAGTATCCAATGTGCAAATGTCTTTGCAAATGTCAGAATTGGGAGAGGCTGAGGACTCAGTAGCATGTAATCCAAACAACCATCATCTTGGTCATGCATATATAAATTACTCAATGTCAAAAGAAAGGACAAAATAGCAATTATCCAGATAATTCCTGGCCCTATTGCAGACAGATCACTTTCATTCAAATTAACGGCAAATGGAAGTGATGCAGATACGAGAATAAATAATAATAATGGATTTAGAAACTGACTGAGATTTTTTTTAGAGATGAGGCAATCTCTCTTAACTGTTGAAGTAAAACCGACCCATATTGATAAGTATTTATTCATTTTATTTATGCTAACTCGATAACATTAGTAGTTATTTTTTCAAACGTATCTTGATGTGTTGCCATCACGCATATTCCATTATTTTTTGTATGATCAATAACCATAGATCTGACTATTTCCTGACCCTCTGAATCTAAATTAGATCCTGGCTCATCAAGCAAATATAGTGTTGCATTTGAGATAATCATTCTTGCAAGAGAAGCTCTTCTTTTTTGACCTGCAGATAGGATACCGAAGGGTCTGTTTTTGATTTTATCTAATGATAATTTATTCAGAATGTAATCGAAATCATGGATTGCGTTTGATCTCAAACTTAACTCATATTCTAAATTTTCTTTGACACTCAATTCTTTTTTGAAGCCATGTTTATGGGACAACCAAGACAGATTCTGATGATATTCTTGACGATCTTTCTTAATATCAATGTCATTCCAGAGTATTTGACCCTGATCGGGCTCCAAGAGTCCAGATAATGCTCTCAAAAGACTTGTTTTACCTGATCCGTTTTTTCCTTTTATTAGAAGGATTTCCCCATCGGACACATCGAAATTGAGGTCTCTGAACAAGCATCTCTCCCCTCGAAATAGCGTTAAACCATTTATATTTAATCGATTTTTAGGCATAGCAGAATCCACTTAAACTACACATTATATGGGGTTATTACTAAGTTTTTAAAAGGAGTATAATTCAAAAAAACACTAATTATTCTATAAAGATGAGTAAAAAGATTCATAACATCCTGCTAGAACGTTCTCTAGAACAGCATAGATCACTTAATGAAATTTTTAGAAATAATGGTGTAATTTTTCTAAAAAAATCAAAAAAAAATCTATTTGCATTTATGATCAACCTCATCATCAGTCAACAACTATCGACTAAAGCTGCAAATGCTATCTGGAAAAATGTTAAAGAACTAGAAAAAACAAAAATGCTATCTTTGATGGAGATTTGTAGTAAAAAAAATTCTGATATTTTAGAGAATTGTGGCTTATCTAAAAATAAAACTAAAGCCGCTATTCTATTGAGGCAATCTTTTAAACAAAACAAAATAAATGAGGATGCATTATCAAAAATGAACGAATCTGAATTATCCCTATTTATTCAGAGTTTATGGGGATTTGGTCCGTGGTCAGCAGAGATAATAGCTATGTTTTTTTATGGAATGCCAGACATTTGGGCAAAAAAAGACCTAATTCTTAATAGATATATAAAACTAATTGCAAAACTAGAGAATGAGAGTTACGAAAATATTATTCAAGTTTATTCACCTTTTAAAACTTATCTTGCATTACATATCTGGAAGGCAAATAATTCTGGATTATTTAAAGAAATATAACAACACAGGCATTTTTATATGTTTACAGCAAAGCCCGATATTGATAGTGCTTTTAAATTACAAAAAGAGTCTTTTTTAAATGAGGAGACAACATCACTAAACGAACGAATCAGTGATTTAAAAACGATAAAGAGAGCGTTACTAAAATATCAGCATGAGCTCTTTTCGGCTATTAGCGATGATTTTGGAAATAGAAATCAAATGGAGAGTCTGTTTGGTGACATCCTCCCGTTGATTAATACAATTAATTATCACATTAAAAAGCTTCCATTTTGGATGAGACCATCCAGAAGAAAGCCTGGCTTACTCTTATCACCAGCAAAAGTTGAAATCCATTATCAGCCTCTAGGTGTAATTGGCATCATTGTACCCTGGAACTTCCCCGTTCAATTGTCAATACACCCTCTGGTAACTGCGCTTTCGTCAGGAAATAAAGCAATGATCAAGCTGTCTGAATTTACACCGAAAACGAATATGATATTACAAAAACTACTTGACAAGTGCTTTGATAAGGAGAAGGTAATGCTTGTTCATGGGGATACTGAGATTGCGGAGTATTTCACAACATTACCATTTGATCACATCTTATTTACAGGCTCCACGTCTATTGGAAAAAAAGTAATGAAGGCTGCAGCTGAGAATTTAACTCCAGTTACACTTGAATTAGGAGGTAAATCTCCAGTTATTATCTGTGATGATATAAAAATTCATACTGCTGTTGAGAGACTCATTCTTGGGAAATGTCTTAATGCTGGGCAAATTTGCGTATCTCCAGACTATATATTTTGCCCGAGAGATAAAGTTGATAAATTTATTAAAGAATACAAAAGCAAATTCGAAAAAATGTTTGGAAAGATTAATAGTAACAATGATTACTCAAGCATAATAAATGAAAAACAATTTACAAGATTAATCAATCTAATTGAAGACGCCAAAAATAAAGGTGCAGAAATTATTAGCTGTTCAAATGAGAATTTTGATAGAGAAAAAAGAAAAATGTCTACTCAATTATTAACAGGCGTAACAGAGGAAATGCGAGTAATGCAAGAAGAGGTTTTTGGTCCAATTCTTCCGATAATGCCATACTCTGATCTAAGTGATGTCATTAGCTATATTAATGATCGACCGAAACCACTTGCGTTATATATTATGTCTTTCAACAAAAAAGTTCAGAATTTACTTATCAATAAAACGCAGTCTGGTGGGATCTGCATAAATGAGACAGCATGGCATGTCGCAATTGATGATGCTCCCTTTGGAGGTATTGGTGCATCTGGCATGGGTCAGTATCATGGTAAAGAAGGATTTCTGACATTCTCTAAAGCAAAGACTGTCATGACTAGGGGAAGATTTGGAAGTGGAAGATTTATTCACCCGCCATATAATAATTTTCTACATAAATTGTTGATGAAGTTCTACTCATGATTACTCAATTTAGTAATTATTACTCTGGTTCTGGATGAAGTATTTACTCTATAGGATTCAGAAAAGTTTCCTTGGTTAATGGCAATACCCACATTCTCGATATCATTTATATATATCAATGCTTCTCCCAGAGATACTCCGCTGAATGACTTGGCATAAGCAACAATACCGTCGAAAAGATTATCATCATTACTAATTATCGTGAGTTTCACTTTTTCGCCATATTTTACTTTGAGTTGATCAAAAAGATCGACATTAATATTTGTCCAAACATTACCATAATGGGTATCTAGGACTGTTACATATCCTATAAGAGTGCCGTTATTGTTGACGGGATCAGGATTAGGATTACTGATTTTCTTTACTTTTGGTTCTAAAATTTTACCTACATCTTCATAATCAATTTGATTCGAAGCTAATCTTGCACCAGTGTATGCGTATACATCTCTTCCATGGAATGTGTGAGATCTCTGAGAGCCAGGTAAGCGATTTGTGATTTCATTGATCTCTCTTACCTCCTCAACACCATGAGATTCAGCTACAAGCCCCAAAGAACCATTGTCAGGACTGACAAAATAATGTCCGGATTTTGATTTCATGACAACGGATTTTCTTTCTGACCCAACACCTGGATCAATGACGCTCACAAAAACAGTGCCCTCCGGCCAATAATCTACTATTTGATTGAGGCGATAAGCTGCTTCTCTGATATCAAATCTTGGAATTTCATGTGTAATATCAAACATATTTAATTGTGGTGAGACAGAAAATGCCACGCCTTTCATTGATGCAACTGCTGGTTCCTCAAGCCCAAAATCGGTTTGGAAAACTAATGCATTCTGAGCATTGATGTGATTGGAAGTAAAGAATAAAAATAAGATTAATATGTTTCGATTGTACATATATTTTTCCTTTTTCAAAAAATTGATAACTGCAAATTATGTTTATTTACTGAGACTGGAAATTGCATCCATAATTTCACCATAGTTAGAGTAAAATTCGTTAGA
>Ga0160423_10002605_pt1 | contig 15078 bp, 23 predicted proteins | sample CRUFie14St8metaG_FD_108191 | JGI IMG/M metagenome (GOLD analysis project Ga0160423, IMG submission 108191) | Marine microbial communities from the Costa Rica Dome - CRUD Field 142mm St8 metaG | ecosystem: Environmental > Aquatic > Marine > Oceanic > Photic zone | place: Costa Rica: the Eastern...
ATGGTTCTACAACTCAAACTGTTGGTGACTCTGATACAGTAACATTTAGTGGAACTTCTAACGAAATAGAAGTTGCAGTAAGTGCTACAGATACAGTAACAATTGGATTACCTAATAATGTCACAATAGGAAATAACTTAGTAGTTACTGGCAATTTAACAGTATCTGGTACTACAACAACTGTTGAATCCAATACAGTAAATATTGGCGACAATATGATAACTCTGAATGCTGATGAAACAGGAACCCCTACTCAATTTGCTGGTATAGAAGTTGAAAGAGGTACAGCATTTAATAAAAGCTTAATATGGAATGAAACACATGACAAATGGACAGTTGGTTCTGAAACATTTGTGGCAGGGACTTTTGAAGGAGCCTTGACTGGAAATGTTACAGGTAATGTAACTGGAACTGTATCAAGCATTTCTAATCACGATACAGATAGCCTTAGTGAAGGCTCAACAAATCAATACTTTACTAACGCTAGAGCAGATGCAAGAATTGCTTTAGCTAACTTAGAAGATTTAGCAGATGTAGGGTTTTCTTCGCCAGGCGCAACAGAAGACCAAAAAGTTGTATCTTGGGATAATTCAGCAGGTAGCTTTGCATTATCATCTGTTTCTGGTCTGTCAGGTTCTGGTGAAACTAACACAGCTTCTAATATTGGAACAGCTGGTGTCGGAATATTTGATGCAAAAGTTGGAGAAGACTTACAATTTAAGAAACTAAATGCAGGTTCTGCAAAAATAACAATTACAGATGATACTTCTAATAATGAAGTAGATATTAATTTAGGAACAGTATCAATAGATGATTTATCAGATGTTGATACCAGCACGTCAGCCCCTACAAGTGGACAAATACTTAAGTGGAATGGTTCTAACTTTGTACCTGCTGATGAATCTAGTGGTGGTGGAGGTGCCGCTGCAACAAACCTTGAGTTTACAAAATCTACAGGTGTTATAGATTACATTTTTGTAGATAGCAATTCATTACCATTTACTGAATTTGATGGAACAGTCGACAATATTACTATCACAGGTGGAGAACTTTCGTTTACAGAATTTGATGGAACAGAAGACAACATTGCTCTTGTTGGCTCACAACCATATGAATCATTAATTAGAGATACTAATGGTGATACAGTTGTCAGTACAAGAACTACAGACAACACTGTTGAAATATTTACTAACAGTGTATCAAGATTCAGCATAGATAGTTCTGGCAATATAACTCTTGATGGAAAAGTTAAAGTTAAAGATACTCTTATTGAACTCAATGGTGATGCTTCTTCATTAGCTACTGACGCAGGTTTAGTAATAGAAAGAGGAACTACTGGCTCAGACGCTGCACTTATTTGGGATGAGTCATCAGATTCTTTTGTTGTAGGAACTCTAGATGTAGATAGTCTTTTAATATTTGAAAAAGCAAATGGTACAAGACAAGATTTATCTGTATCAAATAATGAAATATCTTTTACTGAAGCTGATGGAACTACAGACAATCTACCAATATCTAGTAATGAATTAAGCTTTACAGAAGCAGATGGTACAACTGATAACATAGCAACTATTGCTAATGGTGCTGATGAAGATTTACATCTAAAAATAACTGAAGCTACACTCAAAGCAAAGACACAAACATCTGGTGATAATACAACAAAGGTAGCTACAACTGCATTTGTTCAAGGTGCTTTAGGTGGAGTTGAATCCACAAGAATTAAAGATGCTGATAATACTACTTCTGTAGATACTGTAAATACAGCAGAAACAATAGAGTTTACAGCAAATAGTAGTTTGAGAGCATCATTAGATGGTTCTATGAGTATGGAAGCTGCGGGTGGTTTCTTTAATCATAGAACAACACTTTCTGCTGCAGATATTACTATTCCTACTGGAACTGGTACGGTAGCAGCAGGACCATTAACTGTAACGGGAACTGTTACTGTAGAAGGAGTATTAGCGATAATCTAATGGAAAATGAAAACATAGACTACAATGAAATAGAGAAATCTCTGGAGGATGTAATTAATAGTCCATATGACCCAGAGAATTATTTAAGACCCGAAGGAACAATATGAGCAAGATAGAAGTAAATCAAATAGAAAAAACAAGCACGGGTAGTGAAATTACAGTATTAAGTCCTTTAACTATGGACCATCCTTTAAAAATAAAAGTTTACTCAACATCACAAATAAACGCATTAACTGCATCAACAGGACAACTGGTATTTGATTCTGACCAATCATCATTGAAAATTTATGATGGTACACAATGGGCAGCAGTCGGAGCTGGAGGCGGAAGTTCTGATGAAGCATTTGCATTTAGCTTAATTGGAGATTAATAATGGCAACATACGCATATAAATCAATAAACGCAGCATTGACTACAACATCTGATGACGGTGCTTCAAACTCAGTGCTAACAGTGGCATCTGGTAAAGAGTACGTAATAGTTTTATGTCAAGTATCTAACATTGATGCTACTAACGCTGCTGATTTAAATATTGATTACTATGATTCAAGTGCTACAAGTGCTAAAGCTTTAGCATCTACTATATCCATACCATCAGATTCATCTTTTAATCCTATTGGTGGAAAACTAATTATGGAAGCAGGGGATGAATTAAGAGCATGGGCATCTGCAGATAACGATTTGGAAATAGTTGTTTCTTATATAGAAATAACATCGTAGGTATTTTATGAGTAGATTTCATAAAATTTTCGGTAGCGTGCTAGGAAAGAAAGCTAGTAATTATAGTGCTGCTACTAAATCTGGTAATTTTTTCGTAAATGAACAAATGGTTCTTCAAAAAAATAACGAATGGTCTGTTGTTCCCGGCTCTACTGAAGCTACCGCTTTTTCTTCAGTGGATGCAGCTGATGATGCTGCGGCTCAAAATATAATAATAGAAGGAGTTCATTATTTTAAATTTAGTCCTAATCACGCTGTTGCTCAATATTATTACAAACCTAATGCTTACAATACTGGTATCACACAAAGAGGTGCTATAAGAGTTTTTGTTGCAGTTTCACAGGGTTCACCTACTGAAAATTATACAGGTAACAATATACCAATGGATTATATTGTTGTAGGTAGAAGAACTGGTAGCACTACTGGTCAGTTTAATCAGTCTGCTGAAGTCGAATTTAGCAGTCAACAATTATTTAATTCAACCACTGGAATTAATGGTTCAACAAGAAATTATTGGAATAATGGTGGCACTAATTACAATGGCACAAAAGTTATGTTAGGTGGCGGTGGTAGACACGGAATATATAAATCAACTCAAAATGCCTGTAGCTGGGGTTCCGCTAATGGTTCGGTAGGTGCAGGTTTTGATGGAAGTTGTGGAAGCTGGCCTAATGGATTAAAACTCGGATTAGGTGATAGCGATGCTTATTACAATAATATAAGCGGAACATTCGAGTTTTGGGTATGGAATGAATAATGTTTAGAGTGAGAGCAATAATGGATGACACTATAGAAGTATTTACTTTTGAAACCGAAGAAGAAGCTAATGATTTTAAAGAAAACAGATTAGACCAAGGTTCTGTATTTCTTATAGATGAGGTAACAAATGGGTAAAATTAAAGTAGACCAAATAGAAGTAGAGTCAGCTAGTTCTGTACAAATTAATAATCCTGTAAAAGTAGATACAATATCTGAAAAGACATCTGGTAGCGGTGTAACTGTAAATAGTTTATTAAATATGAATCATCATATGAAATTAAAACAATATACTACTTCTCAAGTTGACGCATTAACAGGTATGACAAATGGTGAAATGGTTTTTGATACCGATGAAAATCAAATAAAAATATATGATTCTGCAAATACTAAATGGCAAAAAGTACAAATGGAAGAAGCTGTAACTATATCTGGTGGTGTAGCATCAGCTGACTCTACACATAATTACTATAAATTTTTAAATACTGGTACTTTCACAATTAATGGAAATGGTGAAGTAGATATTCTAGCTGTTGGAGGCGGAGGAGGAGGCGGAAAAGGTCAGGTCTCTGCAACTGATGGTGGTGGCGGTGGTGGTGGTGGAGTAGTTTATGCAACAAACTATACACTCTTATCTGGCACATATACAGTTACTATAGGGGCTGGTGGAGCTACTGGTGCTAATGGTGGTGATACAACTTTAACAAAAGATTCTACTACATACATTATTGCTAAAGGTGGTGGTGGCGGTGGTAGAAATGGTAGTGATAATGGTAAAAATGGTGGCTCTGGTGGTGGTCCAAGTAATTCAAGCTCAACAGCTGGTACTTCAACTCAAAGTTCACAATCTGGCGTTTCTGGTTCAAGTGGTTTAGGAAATGCAGGAGAATCTAACCAAGAAGGTGGCGGTGGAGGTGCTGGAGAAACTGGTGGTACAGACGGACAAGGATATGGTGGAGATGGATATCAAAATACAGCATTTGCAAATGCTACTTCAACAGGTGCAGATGGTGGTTATTACGCTGGTGGAGGTGCAGCTGGTTCAAAAGGAGCTGGTGTAGGTGCTGGAGACGGTGGTGGTGGTAGTTCTGACAATGAAAACTCTAGCTCTACTTTAGCTGATGCTCACGGTGAAATTAACACTGGAGGTGGAGGTGCTGGTGCTAATGATGACGGTAGTGCAAATGGTGGTTCTGGTGGTAAGGGTATATTTATTATAAGGGTTGCAAAATAATGGCTTATTTCGCAAAAATTAACGAAGAGAATATAGTGACTGAAGTTTTGTCTGTTCCAGATGAACAAGAAGACAGAGCTCAAGAATATTTATCATTTAATTTAGGATTAGGTGGAGTTTGGATACAAACATCTTTTAATGGCAGAATTAGAAAACAGTTTGCTGGTATAGGTTATACATATGATGAAACAAATGATGTTTTTATTCAACCTCAACCTTATGAAAGTTGGTCTTTAGACGAAGATTTTGAATGGCAACCTCCAGTAGCTTTAACTCAAGAACAAATAGATTCTGATAATTTTTATGAATGGAACGAAGAAGAAGAACAATGGGATGTGATTGAATGAAGATACAACAGGATGGGCAATTAGGGAGTAAAGTAATACTATGACAAGTATTTTAAAAGTTGATTCAATAGAGGAAAGAACAAGCGGTAATGGTATATCATTTACTGGTACACTATCGCCAGACGGTTTAAGATTGGCTCAAAAGACTGTAGCTGAAAGAAATAATTTGACTGCCGTAGAAGGTGATGTAATTTATAATACCGACGATAACAGAGTTGAGTTCTATAATGGTACTACTTGGGGTCCAATAAGCAGTGGAGCTTCAGTAGGATTAGTCTTAGCTTTAGGAGAATAAATGGCAGAACAATTTTACACTATACAAGCAGACATAGGCACTACATCAGATGACGGTGTATCAAATGCTATCCACACTAATAGCACATCAAACAGACAGATTATTATTTTATGTCAAGTTGCAAATGTACATGGTACAAACAATGGTGTTTTAAATATGGATGTTCTTGACCACAGTGCTAGTACTGCAAAAGCATTAGTATCTACACTTATTGTTCCAGCAGACACAGCAGTAAATCCTATCGGAGGTAAATTAGTTTTAGAACCTAATGATGCAATTAGAGCTTGGGCAGATGCTGCAAGCGTGTTGGAAGTCAATATAAGTTATTTAGAAATAAGTTAGGTCTTCAATATGAAAAGATTTGGTTTTCGCGGAGCACTTCAATCTAGTCATCACCCTACACAACTTGCTGCATCTGGTGTATTTAGCATTGGAGAGATATATAATTTAAATGTTGATAACGAGTATCCTGTAGCATTTTTCGACGTTGATTATTTAGTAATAGGTGGTGGTGGCGGTGGTGGCGGTCAAGGTCACGCAAATGGTTCTTCTGGTGGTGGTGGTGCTGGTGGTTACAGAACTGGTACTGCAACTGTGATACCTGGAACTGTATTTACAATAGGTGTTGGGGCAGGAGCTAGTGGTGGTTCTAATGGTAATCAGAGAGGTGGTAGAGGAACTCAGAGTTCTTTAGCAAATGCTGATAATTCAGTAAATATTATTTCAAGTGGTGGTGGTGGAGGCGGTGGTGGTAACTCAGGTGGTCAGACTGGTGGTTCAGGTGGCGGTGGTGGTTTTACAACTGGTGGTTCATCTGGCAATTTAGGAGGATATTCTCCATCAGAAGGTAACAATGGTGGAAATGGTAGAAATGGTGGTCCATGGTGTGGTGGCGGTGGTGGAGGTTCTGGTAACTCAGGTCAAAATGCTGGTAACTCAGGTGGTACTGGTGGTAATGGTACTGCTTCAACTATTACCGGAACATCTGTAACAAGAGCTGGTGGCGGTGGTGGTGGTGGAGAAAATGCCAGTGGTGGTTCTGGTAAAAATGGTGGTGGAAATGGTGGAAGTAACTCAAACGGTGGAAATGCTACTGCTGGATTTGGTTCAGGTGGTGGTGGAGCTGGTGGAATAAGTGACAGAAATGGTGGAGGTGGTGGAGCTGGTAGAGTATTTTTAAGAATGAATACTGCTGCCTATAGCGGAACTACTACAGGAGGTCCTACAGTAACAGTGGATTCAGGTCTTACAACACTCGACTTTGCTGGAAATGGGAGCTACACAGCATAATGGCACATTTTGCACAACTAGATGAAGACAATTTCGTGATTCAAGTAACAGTTGTATCTAATGATATTGCTACATCAGAAGAAGTAGGAATAAATTTTTGCAAAAATATTTTTGGACAGAGTACAAACTGGAAACAAACATCTTACAACACAAGAAAAAATAAATACTTTATAGAGGACGAAGATGGTCATCCTGTAGAATCAGAAGACCAATCAAAAGCATTTAGAGGTAATTTTGCATCAATAGGTTATACTTATGATACAGATAATGATGTATTCATAGAACCTAAACCTTATGACAGTTGGGTTTTAAACGAAACAGAGTGGACTTGGGAAGCACCAGTAGCTGTACCAGAAGACACTGAAAACAAAAGGTATGAATGGGATGAAGAAAATCAAGAGTGGGTTTCAGCAACAACCTGATATTATATTTACAAGTAGATATGATTTTCACTTAAGTGAAAATACAACTGTAAAACCTTCAAATAAATTCATACCAAATTATTTTTCTGATATGCCTAGAAATTATCAAAAAGATGAAAGTAATAAAAGAGGCTATAACAAAACTGCAAAAAACTGTCCTTCTTTTACAGACGTATTTAATGAAGGTTATGTCATACCTTCGCCCTGTGATATATGGTTGTATTCAAAAGGTGATGATTGGAGATGGGAAACTGCAAAACCTTTTGATTTTATTAATATAGTAGAACATTCTGACAATCAACTAACTGATTATCTACCAAGTACAAATATAAAACATATTTTTAAAATTAATAATATGTGGGATGTTATTACACCAAAAGGTTGGTCTGTAAGACAGATACCTATGGTGTATCATTTTAATCCTCATTGGTATGTTAGTTATGGTGTAATTGATACAGATAAATATCATGAAGTTAATATTCAAATATTGTTTACATCGGAAAGAGATGAAGTATTTATAAGCCAAGGAGAACCTTTGTGTTATATAGTTCCTTTCGAAAGAAAAAAATTTAATATGAAAATAGAAGAATACTCAACTATTGAAAAAACTTTACTTAAATCACAATATGATATGTTAGGAAAATTTAATGGTAGTTTTAAAAGGAATAGAATTAAGTGAGAAAAAAAGTAGCAATAATTGGCAAAGGAACAGCTGGTTCATTAGCTTACAATCATTTTGCTAACTTTGGAAATTTTGACGTTGATTGTTATTTTGATTCTAATATAAAAGAACAATCAGTTGGTGAAGGAGCACCATTAAATTTAGGAAAAACATTGTATCAATCATTAGGATTAGAATTTAAAGATATATTTAAAATACAAGGTAATTATAAATCTGGAATAAAATACGAAAATTGGGGACAATCAGATTATTTTCATAGTTTTCCAATGCCAAATATGTCATTACATTTCAGTGCAGTAGAATTACAAAATTTATTATATGAGAAAAATAAATCAAAAGTTAATTTTATTGACAAACAAATAACTAAAACTAGTGACATAGATGCAGACCATATTATGTTATGCACTGGTCGACCATTAGATTTTACTGATTATAATAAAGCAGAATACATACCAGTAAATGCTGCTTTTGTAATTCAGTGCTATTGGGACAAACCGATGTTTGATTATACACTTTGTATTGCAAGACCTTATGGTTGGGTGTTTGGTATACCTCTTCAAAATAGAGTCTCATTTGGATATTTATACAATAAAAATATAAACAACATAAAAGATATTAAAGATGATTTATTAAATGTTATTGATGAATATGATTACAATCCGTCTGATGAAACAAATCAATTACAATTTGAAAACTATTACAGACATAGAAATTATTGGAATGAAATGTCATACAATGGTAATGCATCATTTTTTTTAGAACCTATGGAAGCAACAAGTATAGCTTCAATTGACCATATCAACAGAACTGTTTTTGATATATTAAATAATAGAGAAACATTAACTGATGCAAATGCAAACTATAGACAAGACTTCAAGAGAATACAGGAAATTATAACTATGCACTATTTAGCTGGAAGTAAATGGAAGACTAAATTTTGGGAATATGCAAATGAATTAGCTAATGACTGTCTCTTAAATGGTGGTCAAGAATATTCATATATAGTAAGTCTTTTAGATAGTAAAGATGAAATAGATGAGCATTATGGTACTTGGCATATGCATAGCTTCAGACAAAATGTTTTTGGTCTTGGTATTCAACAAATTTTAAAAAACACTAATTTTAAATAATTATGATAGAATTTTTATATTCCATGAACATATCATAGGAGATAATTAATGGGAAATAGAGCAATACACGTAACACAAACCGGTAGTGATACTGATGGACTTAGAGAGTTTGCTAATGGTGCAGATTCAGGAATTATACTTCCTAGTGGTCTTACCTCTGAAAGAGAAACTGGTGCAACAGCAGGCACAATAAGATATAACACAACCACTACTGCAGTAGAGTACACAACAGGTAGTAATGCTTGGGTGACAGTAGGTGAAGTAAGTACATTAAATGATATTTCAAATGTAACCATTACATCTGCTGCTTCTGGACAATTTTTAAAATGGAACGGGTCAGCTTGGATAAATGCTGCTATTGACCCAGATGCAGATATTGATATAAATAGTGCAACAGATGGAACAAGTATTACAGTAGATAGCGATAATGACTTAGTATTACTTTATGACGCAGATGCAGCTGCTGTTAAAAAAGTTAAAACTGGTCAAATAGCTACACCTACAAAATTAAATTCGGCAACAATATTTTTTGCCGCAAACGGATAGTATAGGAGATATATAATGGCAACAGGATTGTTAGCAAGAAGAGACGGAGATGATAGTAACGGTACAGTTTATACTTGTCCCGCAAATAACATTGCAGTCGTAAACTTGAACATAGCCAATACGACCACAACTTCTGACGATGTAACTGTATATGTTGCACCATCTGGAGCTACATTAGGAACTTCACATAAAATTGAAGTACTAAATTTAAGCGGTGAGAATGTACTTGAAAGAACAAACATTGTTTTAGATGCAGGTTCTTTTATTGCAGTAAACGCTAGTGCTGGAACAGTTACTAATGTATGGGGCGTAGAAGAAGCAGTATAGGAGAGTAAATGAAATTTTTCGCAGTTGTTGATGAATACGATGTTTGCTTTGCTGTAAAGCAAGTTACATCAAATGTAATAAATGTTGTTGAAGGTGTAGAGCAATTATTTTCAGACCTTGATGACCATGAAGAATTACCTGAATGGGATGAAAGTAAAATTGGACAAAAATTAGTTGAGGGTGAATGGACGTCTCCTGGAGTAGATGCAAAAGGTAACGAAAGATTTTGGTTCGATGGAACCCTTTATGAAAATGTTTATGATGATGACGACAACATTGTAGGTTCAGCAGAAGTAACGGAGTAGTAATGGGTAGATATGGAGTAAACATAGCACCCGTTGCTGGAATAAAACGAATACAACGAGGTCAATATAATGGAACTGCTGGCGGTTCAACATCTCAAATAAATGATGATACTACTATACACACTGTAGATGAAAAAACAACATACATGGCAGTTTGTGAGTCTGGAAGTTTTCCTGTAACTAACGAAGGTGGTGGCGTAACTGATAATAGAACTTACCCACATCCACAAGCAGCTGCTTATCTTTTAGACGAAAATACTGTAAGAGTTAGATATAGAATATCAAGCTATGGTCAATCAGAACAACAATGGATTGGATGGCAAGTAGTGGAGCTTATGTAATGGGTAGAGCATCAAATCGTTCAACAATAAAGTCTATACAAAGAATTTCTTTTACTAATTCTACTGCTTCTTACGCGATGGTAAACAATACAATATCAGCTGTAGACCAAGATAAGTCAGTGGTTGTACATAACTCCAGTAATGGTCATTACAGAGGGACTGGTGCTTGGGAAAATTATTATTACATGGTTAGCGGAAGTAATCAAAATGGTGCATACCTTACATCAAGTACAAATGTTGCTATTGCTAGATATAATCCTAATAATCAAAATAGAAGAAATATTTACACTGAAGTACAAGTTGTGGAGTACTTCTGATGGGTAGAAGTATGAGGAGTTCTGTTGTAAAAAGTAGACAAGTTGTGGAAGCAGTTAGTAATGCAACCAATACTAATGTTACTATTTCAGAGGTAGATATGAATAAAACTGTTCTTTACACTACTGCTCAAGATGGTAATAATAGAAGAGAAAGCAACTCTCCAGCAGCTAGATTAACTAGCTCTACAAATGTTAATTTTAGGGGTCACAATTACAACAGTTTAGGTCATGGAAGAATGTATGTTTATGTTATGGAGTATTACTAATGGGTAGAAGCATCAGTAACGGTAGAGGCGCTATAAGGTCAAAGCAAGTTATTGCTCAAAGTAATAATGCCTACAATAGAACAAATACAATATCAGCAGTTGACCCAGATAGAACAGTTCTTTATCAAGCTGCAACTTCTACTGCTTTCCAAGGTGGTCAAAGAAGAATTCACGCTTACTTAGAAGATTCAACTACTGTAAGAAGTGCTGCTGATGGATATGCACAACCAACTGGTAACACAGCTTTTAATTACACTGAAGTGATTGAATATAATTAGTAATTCCTAGATTCTTATATAACTTTTCGTAACCTTTATCTGAATAAAAATTACTTACATCTCTTTTAGTTAAACCTTTGATACGAAAGTAGTCTTCTGCTTTTTCTTTAGCAAGTTTCCAAAATTCTGTATTAAATGGAACATCTGATATATAATGCATCATTAATACTTCCATGCACTCTTTTATGTAGTCGTAATACAAATACAAAGCATAATCTTTTGATATAAGTTTTTTAGACAAATCATCATACAAATCTAGTATTCGTAAATTCCCAGATATTGATGTAGCGTCAAATGGTTCTATGAAGAAACAATTCAAACCTAACTTAAGTTCTGTATCTTGAAAAGGGTCTTGATAATAAAAACTGTCAAAGTTAACAATTTGATATTCATAATTCTTCAAGGGTAAAGTATTTGCTATTTCTTGAGGTGTGTTGATATCTTTATTAAATATGTAATAAACATATAAATAATCTTTAGTAGGTATTGTTTGTATCCAACCAAACTCTGATGCTTCTATAGTTGTATGTGTAATGCCAGTGTTTTCTTTGAACTTATAACCTACAGCACAATTGGTTGGTACATGGTCAAGTATTTTATATTCGTCAAAATTATTAGGCTTATTAGTATTAATTGTAAAACTAGAATTATTTGCTGGTGTGTAATCACATTTATTATATAGATAATTAGACATACTTAAAGTATCAAAGTGTAAAGCAACGTAAGGAGCTTGGAAGTTTGAAAAGAAAGTATTGTTATTAAAATTAACTTTTTTCACACCAGTTTTTATATTTCCATTAAAGTTTTCTAAATCTGTCCACTCAAATTCTATATTATCCATAAGAAAGGGTATCAAGTCTAAAGTAGAAGACATAGGTAGTTCAAAGTTGCTACGCTCATACTTCCATTTAATATTATTGTTTTTATATATTTTAGATAGAGCTAAATGTGCAGGTAATCCGTTTCCAATGATTTCAATATTCACATCATGGATTATAATAGTTCTATGAAAAAAATTATTTTTACCACAGAAAAAACAGGTTTTGCAGATATAAAATATACACAACCAAAACCAGCAAAAGATTTTATACCTACATGGTTTAAAGAAATGCCTATGTCTTTACCTATTCCTAATAATCACAACTTTGTTTCAAAGCTTATTCCAAATTTTAAAGGCGCTAGACATTGTCCTAGTTTTGTTGAGGTTTTTAGAGAAGGCTATGTTTTAGTAGCACCTTGTGATATTCATATGTTTTTTGAAAATGGAGAATTTTTTATGAATCCATCCAATGATGAGTTTGTTATTAGAACACACGCTAAAGAACAATTTTTAGATTATATACCAGAAAATACAGGAATAAGGGCAACAGTAAATATAAACACTGGATGGTTTTGTATAACACCTAAAGGTTATGGATTAAGATACTTACCTCTTATGTATCATTTTAATAAAGACTGGCAAGCAAACTATGGTGTTGTTCATACAGATAAGCTACATGAAGTATCTGTGCAAATATTTTATACATCAGAAAATAATGAAATATTAATAAAACAAGGAGACCCTTTGTGTTACATAATTCCATACAAAAGAGAAAATTTTAAAATGTCAATTTTACCTATAACAAAAAAACTTATGCAAAAAATTAGAACTGGACACTACAAGGTAGCTAATAAATTTAAGTCTGGATATGCTAGGAACGATTCTTAAAGTATGAAGATAGAAGTTATACCTAGGTTTAAGACATTTGAAAAACTAGTAGAAGCACATCCTCCAGTAAAAGCAAATAAATTTATTCCTGAATGGTTTAAATCTATGAAACCTGGAACAGAGTTAGCCTCATTTTTAGAAGAATTTCACGGTATTTTTTCTGACAATGCACATGGTGCAAGAAAATGTCCTGCTATTAGAGATTTAATGTTTGAAGGATTTATTATACCCCTTTGGGGAAAGATGTATATGGGACATGAATATGATGATGAAGGAAATAAAATTCAGACTCATTATGGTATGACATCAAGTCATGCTCTAAGGTATGATTTTTTTGGAAGTCATTTTCAGAAACAAGTAGGTGATATGGATGTTGGATTAGCAAAAATAGGTAATGCACAAAGAATACTAAAAGTTGAAAGCCCTTACAAAATAATTCTTCCAAAAGGTTATAACTTAATGTATATTGACCCGTTCTATCATTTTAGAAAAGAAATAAAAGTTTTGCCTGGTTTAGTAGAAGCTGACAAGTGGGGTTATGTTACTTTTCCTTTTAGTATTGAAGAACCAGAATTTGTTTTACCAGCAGGGACACCTTTAATACAAGCTATTCCATATAAAAGAGATACTGATAAATTAGATTTAGTCGTTAGGAATGCAACTGATGAAGAATATGAAAACAATAAAAGCGAACTTTTTCAAGCTGAAAATGATAGAGTAAATTATAAAAGTTATCCAGATAAATTAAATAACAACAAATAATACCAAAGATTTAAATGATGTTTGTTAAACTAAGCGTATCTTATAAGATGGAGAAATAAATAAATGGCAAACAGACCAATTCACGTCGTAGAATCTGGTGGCGACTCCACTGGATTAAAAGAATTTGCAGACGGTGCTGACTCTGGTGTTCAATTACCTAGTGGTACTACTGCACAAAGAGACTCATCAGCTTCAGCTGGTGAAATAAGATTTAACACTGACACAAAGAAAATAGAATTTTATGATGGTACACAATGGAACTCATCGGCAAAAGTATTCGTAGATGATGCTGATTTTAAAGGTGTATTTGAGATTGCATCTACAACATATACTAGAAATGATGCAGGTAACTCTGGTTACTTAAGTTTCGGTTTCGGTCGAGATGCTAGTTCACAAACTGCTTTTGCTAAATTTGCACCAGATGGACAAGACAACGACATAGTAACACATAGTTCTGTAATAGATAATAAAATGGGTGGTCTTGGTGTAGTAGGTATGAATCATACTGAAGCAGATTTAGCTAAAAGATTTTCTCCAGTTTTACAATTAACAAACAGACCAGAACATACAGCTCATAACGATAACAATTCATATTACGGATATGGTTATAACATGTCTGGAGCTATTGCCTTTACACAAAGAATGGGTCCTGGCGAAATATCAGCAAATCAAAATGATGTGTTGCTATCAGCTATAACAAATGAAATTCATCAAAACTATGCTGATTATTCTGGTTTCCAAATAGGTCCTATGAACAAAATGACATTCCATGTGCAGAACGCTAATGTAGGTTCAGTTCCATTTTTAGCTGTTGGTAATAGGTGGGATTACGGTGGTTATGCTAATGATGCTTTTACAGAAATTGAAATGAGTACTTTTTATGCTAATAATATTATTAACGCTCAACCTTGGGCAAATGTAGGTACAAGAAAATTTGCTTCATTTGAGATAGGACCATTTAGACATCCAAACTCAACCCAAGGGGACACAACAAGAATGACCACACAGGAAAAGGAAAAATTAGAAAGCTTTACTTCTTCTCCTGGACCTAATCAATTCATAACTCCATCAGGTTCAATTACAGGTGTGGTTGTAGATTTTCTTAATAACACTAGACAAGGAAGAAATGGTCAAATTTTTACAAATTTAAATAATTATACAGAAGGTAATAAAATGCAAAAGTATGTCTTTCAATTGCCTCATTCACATAGTGGTTATCAACCAAGTGGACCAGGGGTTTTTGAATTTCTTTTTTATGTTTCTGCTAGTGCAGGTAGTAATAAAGTATTAACACTACCAAGTGTTGCTGACTTTCAATTTTACTTTCATGATTATGCAGGAGGACATGATGTAAATACTATTGCTGCTGCTGCGACTGA
>Ga0160423_10002606_pt1 | contig 15077 bp, 12 predicted proteins | sample CRUFie14St8metaG_FD_108191 | JGI IMG/M metagenome (GOLD analysis project Ga0160423, IMG submission 108191) | Marine microbial communities from the Costa Rica Dome - CRUD Field 142mm St8 metaG | ecosystem: Environmental > Aquatic > Marine > Oceanic > Photic zone | place: Costa Rica: the Eastern...
ATAATTTTTCCCCAGTAGTCAAATTTTCGGTATAAACTTTACCACTAACTAGAACCCATTGAGTTCCTTCTATAGTGGCTAGGTCTTGTTCAAAGTCGTATTTTTCACAACTCGTAAAAACTGTTATGATAGTGGTAAGAAAAAGTAGTAATTTGTTTATTTTCATAAGAATTATTTTTTAATCGTGTATTTTTAAAGTTATTAGTACAAAGATAAAGAAATATTCTCTAATAACCAAATATTTATAAGTAAAATTAAACAATGGGTAATTCTTTTAAGTTAAGTCTACATCTAGAGCATATCATTAATGATATAGTTGAAAAGCGCCAGTCTGGAAAGGGGGAGGATAGATTATCGGAAAATATATTTACTTTTTTAGATACTATTTATGAAAATAGGGGAAGAGTAAATAATGTAGAAGCTATGCGTCTTGTTAAAGGAGGTTTTAGAGACCAACTTATTAAAGAGGCAATGTGTGAAATGTCTGATGATGAAGATTACCTTACTTCTACCATAAATAAAAAAATAGATACACTGTCCAAAGAATACATTAAAGAGTGGATTAATAAAAAAATTGTAAAATGAAAAAAGTAGTAAGACTTACCGAATCAGAATTAGTTAGAATTATCGAAAATCTAACTTTAGGTTATGAATTAGAAGAAAAAAAAGAAGATTCTTCTACAAAAACCCAAAGTGAAAGTACACCTAAGACCGCGAATCCAATAGCGAAAAAAACTTTTGATGATGTTGTAGGTCATTTAGAAGCTACTAAAGGAACTTTTACTTTAAGAAATAGAAGTACGACACAAAACGACGAAGACGATAAACTTAAAAAGACTTGGAAATGGAAAACTAATGATGAAAAAGTTGAAATTGTTGTTACCCTTGACGTTAAAATGAACCCTAAAAAATGAAAAAACTAATATTAACTGAGACTGAACTAATTGCTATTATTAAGAGTATCATTAGTGAACAGGAGGGTACCGAAGGTGGTGGTGTGGAATCTGGTACTTCAGACGCTGGAGGAACAGGAGCTTCTACTTGGTCCACAGGACTTACCAGAGGTGCAGCAAATCCAGCTGGTGGAGGTGTAACTCACTGGGCAGACTCTTACAGTATTAGTAGGGGAAAAGCAAATCCATTATCGGAAGAAGAAGACGAGAATTTACTAAATGAAAGTAAATGGTATAACACCTTTTTAGATGTTGTTGGAATTGTAGACCCAACAGGTATAGCTGACGGTATAAATGCAATATCTTATTTTAGACAAGGAGATATGTTATTTGGAATTTTAAGTTTAATTTCTTTAGTTCCTTATCTAGGTGATGCGATTGCGAAACCTTTTATCGGGATAATCAAAATGGGTAAAATAAATAAAAATGTAATAAATGCTGGTCTCAAATCTGGAAACGCTGCTAAAGTCGCAGCAGAAATGGGTAAATCCACTAAAGGTAAAGCGGTGTTGGATGCTATGAAAAACCCTAAAACACAAAGTTTTATAGCTGGCCTTTTAGCTAAGTTAGGTAAATTACCAGGAATGGGTAGGTTTGTAAAAGACGCTAAAACATATACAAAGGTATTTACAGAAGCTGCAACATTAGCTTCAAAAGGTAAAGGTGTTAGAATATTTAGAAGTGGTGGACTCCTTACTAAAATGCAAAGAAGAGGTCTACTAAATAGAACAAAATTATATGGTAAGTTTATACAGTGGTTAACTGGAACTGGCGTGGGAGCTGCAGCAATACAAGGAATGAGTGATGATGAACTAAATAAAAAGTTTACTAATTTCTTAAATACTGAAGATGGACAAAACTTTTTCTCTCAAATGGACTTAGGTGACCAAGAAGAAATGGTTAATGCTATGTCATCTTAAATAAAATCTACTATTTATATAAAAAAGAAAAAAATGATAAAAAGAAAACCACAATTACATGAAGAAATTCAAAAAATGGATTACCTTCTAGGTTACGACAAAGATTTTTCTTATGATGAAGCAAAAAGTTATAACGAAAAAAAACATATCAAAGAATCTAAACAATTACTTAAAACCACCAACACTAGAGATTTAGAAAAATTAAATGAGTGGGTACAAGCGGCGAGATTTATATTACCAAAACTTGCGAGCGTCGGTAGATTTGGAGCAAGAATAGGTAACAAACTACCAGGTAAAGGTAAAGCTGCGGGATTTTTAAAATCGTTAGCTGGTGTAGGTAATGTCGGTACTAAAGGGCTTGAGTTAGGTAAGGCAGCACCTTATCTTGATAAATTTATTAAAGTTGGTGCAAGTGGTGGCCAAAAAGAACTATTGAAAGTAGTGAGTCCTGCTGTAGCTAAAAGTATAATGAATAAAGAAGCTTTAGCGGGAATAGGTAGTCTTATAGCTTGGGGTTTTGGGCTAAACTGGTTACTAGGAGATAACTCTAGTGAAAGTGCGGTAAATGCTGCGGGAGCTATGGAGAATTGGGGGACTGGTGAAGGTGATGACGTCACCAATAAAATGGCTTTAGCATTTAGTCCTACTTTTTACAAAGAAACTTATGAAGGTGGTTTGACAAATACAGTTGATGTTACTTTTATGGATAAGGGCACACTGACAAACTTAGCAGAAGTAATTCATGACGCTACCGAAGGTGGTGAAAAATACACAGGTAAAGCTGCTGTAGATTGGGCTATCGGAGGTATAGCAGATTTTGTTGGTGCTGGTGATTATGTTAGAGGAGCTGGTACGGACGAAGAAGAAGTGAATAGAGCTATACGTTCATGTGATACCATCGTTGACATTTCACATTTATCAAGTATATATGAAACCAAATACGGTGTCCCTTTAATAGAAGAACTTTATGATGAGTTAGATGAAGATGAATTATTAGACGTACAACAAATAGTAAAAGATAAACCATTAGCTATTATTGATGGTAAAAGAATATTTAACCCAGAAGATTTAAATGGCTCATTGGAAGGAATATCTAAAGACCTAATTCAAAAACCTGAGGGCCTTCCTAAATTTAGAACACGTTTTAACTCTCTATTTGATGGTAAAATGGTGGATGTTTGGGTTAAAAGAACTGGAGATGTCGCAATTGTTTTTATTGGAGACAAATTCGTAGGTGAATTTCAATACATAAGAAGTAATGGTAAAGTTTATTTTAAACCGGTGGGTGAAGAGCCTCATTCGATAACTGATAAACAAGACGAAAACCAAGTAATGAAAATATTTGGAGCTGCAGACGATGAGGAACAAGCGGCTAGTGATTTAGGTACGTTATCTAGAAGTATAAACGTAGGAGGTAGACAATATAGTGCGGGAACTCCACTTAGTTCTATTGAAGGGCCAAATGGTACAGCTGCTGAATACATAGACGAACTTAAAGAAGATAATCCTACAATAGCAACAACTAAACCTACTGTAATCCAAGGAGCTGCAATAGCAGTAGCGATGGGAGAGGAAAATTACCAAATAATACAAGAGACTATAACTGATTTAAGAAGTGTTTTAGGTGAAAGTAGATTATTAGAACAAGATTATAGTGTATCATTCGATAGGGGGGACGATAAATACAAAATTAGAAGAATTAATACGGGTACCACAAACCCTAATAATAATACAACACCAACATATAAACCAGCTATGTCATTACAAGATGTCGCGTCTGGAGCTGGAAGTATTAGAAAAGGAGAAAAGGGTGATGCTATAGTTACAATCCAAACATTCTTAAATGTACCAAATGTGACAGGTGTTTATGATGATGAAACATTTGATAGAGTTGTAAGTTTCCAGTCACAAAATAATATTGTACCAGCGAATGGACTTGTAGGACCTGAAACAGCTTTAGCTATTATTAGAGCTATTAATGTTAAACAACCAACACCAAAAACTAATACTAACACACAAACACCAAAAACAAATAATAACACACAAACAACTCCAGATAAAAAAGAAACAGAGAAAAAAATAAATAGAGTGGCGGGAAGATACGCAAGTGAAGATGAAGCTCAGGATGTATTAGACCAAGTTAGGAACTTAGAAGACACCGAAGTCAGTTACGATACTTGTGTGGAAGTAATTGCAACCGCATCTAGAGCATTACCCGCTAAAGGTGGACCTTCCACATATAAAGTTTTACAGTTCTGTTATGATAAGTATAACTTTGGTAGATTAGGGAAAACATCTAGAAAAGTTAAACGAGAGTATGGTATTTCACATGACGGTGATAGAAGAAATCGTAGAAGAAGATAAAATTAATTTAAATAATAAAAAATGGCTAAAATAAAATTTACTGAAGCAGAATTAATTGATTTCATAGAAGAAATCGCTAAAGATAAAAAGAAAACTAACAAACCTGTTTTGTCCGAATCTAAATCTAGAAAATTAGAAATTTGGAAAAGACGGTTTGAGAGAAAAAATATTAACGAATCCGATAATGTCATATGTGAAAATTTTTATAATGAAATTTTAAAACTTAACAGAAACGGTATTTCACCAGAAGATGTATCACTTTTTTTAGAAAGTAAAACTCAGTTATTGGGTGAACAATCTGTAGGTGGACTTAATTTAAGTCAAGGTATATTTGGTGGATTATGGGAAACAATCAGAGAAAAATTATATATGTGGATTTTAGGTAAGTTTGGTGTGGAAGGAGAATTAGCGAAGTATTTATCACAATCATTAGGAAATGTTCCCTTCTTTGATTTACCTAAACTTATGAATTGTAACTACTTAGCTCCTGTAATTACTAAAGGTGTGATAGAATATGCTGTACGTAGTGTGGGTGCGAAATTTACTGGTATGTCAGGTACATTTGAACAAATTTTCGGTAACAGTTTAGATAATTTGTTAGACAACACTGAGTTTTACCAAGATGTATTACAAGGTGTTACTAATACTATTTGTGGTCCACTAGGTGAAAAAAGAACTCAGGTACAAGGTGCTATTAATAGTGTTGAATCTGAATATGAAGGTCAGTCGTCACCTAATCAAAAAACTACACCTACTGGTAGTAACACTGCTGGAATAGATGGTAGCACGTTCCAAAAATATTTTGATTTATTTAAACAGAATATGGCAGCATCAGAATAAGTTTATATAAATACATTAAAACATAAAAGGTCCCAATCGGGACCTTTTTTTGTTAGTGGAGATGGGGGGAATCGAACCCCCGTCTTGTCCATTGTCTATCGTACCTATCCTACACGCTTAGTTTATTCTTTTATCCTAGGACTTACCCTTCTAGAATAAACAACCATCCAGAAGCCCCAACCATAATATTATTTAACCACCTTAATGATATTGGTGCGGTCGATTTGTCTGTCGACACCTCATATACTAAAGACACAAATCTTAAATTCTTTAGACGAGATGGAGCCTTAGTCGTAATTTAATTACGCTACAGCCACAGTTGACTCCTCACGGATAAGACCAAGAGTTGCCATAGTATCTAATACGTTGCCGATTAGAAGTATAAACCAGTTTTACAAGGTTAGTTTAGCCTCGACGTGCTGATATCAATCAAACTAACGTCAATCAATTCCAGTCATCCCCATATTTTCAAAGAACTTATATAAATACACCCGATAAATTAAAAAATTTATCTTCGGGTAGACGGAATGGGACTTGAACCCACATGTAACCAGTTACCCTTTCTACAAGGTATAAGCTTGAGGGGATACCCGTCTATATTTAGTACACCCGATAGGATTCGAACCTATGACCTACTGCTTAGAAGGCAGTTGCTCTATCCAGCTGAGCTACGGGTGCATTTGGGTACTCGGGGCGGGAATCGAACCCGCACGGCCACAATGGCCAAGGGATTTTAAGTCCCTCGTGTCTACCTATTCCACCACCCGAGCATATTTGTGTGATGAATACAAAGCAAATATAGAATATAATTCCAACTAATCCAAATTAAAAAAGTTTAAATTTTATTTTTTTCTTTAAAATATTATTCGTATATTTGTAGTATGAATAGAGAAACACTAAATAAATTAAAAAACTTACTTTCCGTTCCTACCCATACTTGGGAGGAGGATAGACTCATAGAACACGTTATTAATTATATTAGTTCTCTAGACTCGGTTAATTATTATCAAGATAAGTTGGGGAGTCTCTATATTACTAAAGGAGACTCTTCGTCCTATCCTTGTTTGGTAGCTCACCTTGATAGTGTTCATAGTATTACCGAAATGGAGGTTATGGAGGAACAACTACCTAACGCACAAGGTGAACTTAAATTAGCGTTAAAAGCTTACGACAAAGAAGAAGGTTTACCTACTGGTATTGGTGGAGACGATAAAGCAGGTGTGTTTATCTGTTTACAATTACTAGAAAAATTAGACTCATGTAAAGTATTTCTACCAGTAGCGGAAGAAACAGGATGTAACGGTTCTAAAGAGGCGGACCCAGAGTTCTTTACAAATGTAGGGTACGCTATTCAGTTTGATTCTACAGAAAATAATACAATGAGTAAAACTCTTATGGGGGTTAAATTATACGAAGAAGAAAGTAGATTTTTTGGTTCAGTAAAAGATATAATTTTAGAACATGGGTTTACCAAGTGGTTAAACCACCCTTACACAGACACTATGATGTTAAAGAAAAAATTTAACTTTCCTTGTTTAAATTTTGCAGCGGGTTACTATCGTTACCACACCCCATATGAGTATGTTGTGGTAGAAGACGTACAAAATGCTATAAATCTAGGATTTAAGGTAGTAAACCAACTAGGTAATAAAAAATACGAGTTTATACATAAACCTCAATCACACCCATATAATCTTTTATAATATTATTTCATTATCAGTAATATTTATTGTAAAACAATAGATATGCCTTTACCGATACCTTTTTATCTACGAGATAATCAAACAATACCTCTAACACACACCCAATTAGATGGCAATTTTACTATTTTAAACAGTAAAATTGATAACACTACCTGTAACAATATAGGGAATGGTGTGGGCATTTTTGAAAGTAAACAAACAGGCACAAATGATGGTACAATAAATTTATATTCACTATCTGGTGTTAATGGTGTTAGTATAGGTGTTAGTGGTACCACATTAGTAATTGACGGTTCAGGTATTGGTGGTCAGTGGATAAGTAATGGAGATGCCATTTATAATTCTAATACGGGTAATGTAGGTATTGGAACACCTGTCCCTAAAACAAAATTAGAGTTATATTCTACAGGGAACACAATAGCTATAAATAACATATTAAGATTTGCTGATAACGACACTGTAGTAAGCCCATTTCAAGAACAATTTATAGGTAAAATTGAATTTCATAGTAATGAAAATAGTGGTAATTCGGGTGTTAAAAGTTACATAGGAGGTGTACAAAATAGTGCTGCGGGTAGTTCTATAATATTTGCAACAACTGGTGGAACAAATGGAACTTTAGAGGGAGCCAATCCTCAAGACTTGGTTGGTGAAAGGATGAGAATCGACCCAGATGGTAACGTTGGTATTGGTATTGGAGTAATAGCACCTGGTGTTCCTGTTGTTTCTGCAAAATTACACGTTAATAATACTACAACAGCACCATCGTTTATAGTTGAAGATTCTACACATCCAGACTCCACACCATTTATTATAAGTTCGGGTGGCAGTGTGTCTATTGGTACTGATATCATCGATTCTGGTGTGAAATTACTTATTAGTGGTGATACACTATGTGAAGGTAATGTTAAGATACCCGATAATCATATATTAAGAATTGGTGATGTTAATGACTTACAGATTTATCATGATGGTCTTAATAGTTATATAGCCGAAGTGGGGACGGGTAATCTACTTCTTTCTGCTACAGAATTAATTTTACATGACTCTTCAACAGGATTACCTTTCTTAAGAGGTGATTCTGCTTTGAGTAACGTAAAATTATATTGGAGTGGTGACTCAAGAATTACTACAAGTGAGGATGGATTGGTATTAGATAAGACCATTAGTGGGACGCCTATAGCAAACCTATCTGTTAGAGCTGATGGTACTATAATCACTGGAAGTATCGTACCAGAAGGACTTTCAACAACTGTAATCACTAATGCTGACCCAGATATACCTTACGGTATAAATACAGTATTCTACACAACAACTGGTCCTGGTGGAACAATTTATATAGGTGATTCTTCTGTTTTACCTTCAGGATACCAAGTGAAATTAATTAGGACTAACACTACCGCAGCAGCTACTTTAGGTGCGGGTGGTTCATCTACAATTAACGGGTCCGTGACTAAACCCTTACCTACAGACATATATTCAGTAACCACATGTATTGCAAATGGTAACGTGTGGTACTGTTCTACAGATACGGTTCTTTAATTAAACTGTAATTATTTTTACTTCCTTATCTTTATTAACACTTAAGGAGTAGTGAACATCTTCTAATATTTCACCTTTTAATATATTTTCAGAAATAAAATCCTCTATGTCGTTCTGAATAGCTCTTTTAATGGGTCTGGCTCCAAATTTGTCATCATATCCTTCCTCTACTACGTATTTAGTTACAGAATTATCAAAGATAATATTGTAATTTTTTTCATTTAAACGTTCCTTAAGATTAAGTAATTCTAATTTAACAATTTTAGAAATAGTTTTTTTCTGAAGAGGTTTAAAGACTACTGTTTGGTCTATTCTATTTAAGAATTCGGGTCTAAATGTGTTTTTTAAAGCTTTTTTAATTATTTGGTCTTTAGCTTCTTCTAGTCTAGACTCACTATCTTTTGTAGAAAAACCAAGAGGTTTATTAAATTCACTAACTTGTTTAGCCCCCACATTAGATGTCATTATAATTAATGTGTTCTTAAAATTTATTTTTCTCCCCAGACTATCAGTAAGGTGACCCTCGTCAAATATCTGAAGTAATAGGTCATATATGTCTGCATGAGCTTTCTCAATCTCATCTAGTAGTATTACCGAGTAAGGTTTTTTTCTAACTGCCTCTGTCAATTGGCCACCTTCATTATAACCTACGTATCCTGGAGGAGAACCTATTAGTCTAGTAGAGTTAAATTTTTCTTTGTACTCTGACATATCTAATCTAATCAATGAATCTTCATTACCAAAAATTTCTTTCGCGATAGACTTAGCTAAATGAGTTTTACCCACACCAGTTGAACCTAAAAACATAAAAGAACCTATTGGTTTTTTAACTTCTCTAATCCCCACTCTATTTCTTCTAATAGCTTTGGCTATTTTTCTAATAGCTTCATCTTGACCCATTACTAATTTTTTTAATGAGGTCTCTAAAGATAATAAATTTTTAGTCTCATTAGTGTCTAATTTAGTTAATGGTATTTTAGTTATTTGGGAAACCACTTCGTAAATATCTTCTTCTGTAACACCCACTCTTTGTTCTTCCATTTCTATTTCCCAAGAAGCTTTTCTATCTTCTAATTCATCAAGCACATGACGTTCCTGGTCTCTTAATTCTGCGGCTTTTTCATACTTCTGAGATTTTACAACCTCGACTTTTTCTAATTTTAAAGATTGTAGTTTATTACGAAGGTCTTCAATTTCCTTAGGAAATTCTATGTCAACTTGTACTTTCGCACCTACCTCATCCATAATGTCAATAGCTTTATCTGGAAATTCTCTATGTGTTATATATCTTTCAGCTAATGTAACACACGCTTCTAAAGATTCAGGACTAAAGTTTACTTTATGGTGTTCTTCATACCTATCTTTTAAGTTTTGTAAAATTTGTAGAGTTTCCTCAACAGTTGTAGGTTCTACCATGACTTTTTGAAACCGTCTTTCTAGTGCACCATCCTTTTCAATATTCTCACGATATTCGTCTATAGTTGTAGCTCCTATACATTGCACTTCACCCCTAGCTAAAGCTGGTTTAAAAATATTAGCTGCATCTAAAGCACCAGAAGCATTACCAGTACCTACAACAGTGTGAATTTCATCTATGAAAATTATTATATCGGGATTTTCTCTTAACTCATCTATAATAGCTTTCATTCTTTCCTCGAACTGTCCTCTATATTTAGTACCCGCAACAATAGAAGTTAAATCTAATCCTATAATTTTTTTATCTAATAAATTTCTAGGACATCTTCCTTCACTTATTTTCATCGCTAACCCTTCTACTAAAGCAGTTTTACCACATCCAGGTTCACCTATTAACACAGGATTATTCTTTTTCCTTCTGGATAAAATTTGAGCTATTCTATTAATTTCTTCACTCCTTCCAACTACGGGGTCTAATTTTCCCTCTTCCGCATATTTTATTAAATCTCTAGAAAAATTATCTAATACTGGAGTAGTACTTTTACTACTAGTACCTTTATCTCTTCTAGGTGAGTTCTTCTCTTCTGACGACTCAAAATCAGCATAATTACCTTCTAATTTCATAGATATATTTTTAATTTTTTAATTCCCTCTAATTATACCACCAATAATATTAATAATCAACCATTATAATTATGACATGTACTCATGACAAAATGTCAGTATATTATTAATGGTATACTATTTGACTACTTGATTTAATGAAAAGTATTGATATATTTTTCATAAATAAATAAATAACCATAAATAAAAATTAAACAAATGGGAAAAGTAATTGGTATAGATTTAGGAACAACAAATTCCTGTGTTGCCGTAATTGAAGGTAACGAACCTAAAGTTATTGTTAATGGTGAAGGTCAAAGAACCACGCCATCTGTAGTAGCTTTTAAAAATAAAGGAGAAAGGGTAGTTGGTGACCCAGCTAAACGACAAGCGGTCACTAATCCTGAAAAAACTATCTACTCAGTAAAAAGATTTATGGGTAGCACATACTCAGAAATTAAAAAAGAGGCAAGTAAAATGCCATATAAAGTATCACAAATACATAATAATGGTGTAGGTATAGAAATAGATGATACGGATTATATTCCACAAGAAATTTCAGCTGTGGTTTTACAAAACCTTAAAAAGACAGCTGAAGAATACTTGGGTGAAACAGTGACAGATGCTGTTATTACTGTACCAGCTTATTTTAATGATTCACAAAGAAATGCAACTAAAGAAGCGGGAGAAATTGCGGGATTAAATGTTTTAAGAATTATAAATGAACCAACCGCAGCTTCACTAGCTTATGGTCTTGATGATAATAAAGATAAAAAAGTTGTAGTATATGATTTAGGTGGTGGTACTTTTGATGTTTCTATTTTAGAAATGGGTGATGGTGTTTTTGAGGTACTTTCTACAAATGGTGACACCCATTTAGGTGGCGATAATTTTGACGAAGTAATTATGGATTGGATAATCACTGAGTTTAAAAAAGAGAACGGAGTTGACATTAGTAAAGACCCCATGGCTTTACAAAGAATCAAAGAAGCGGCTGAAAAAGCAAAAGTAGAATTATCTTCATCTACTAATACTGAAATTAATTTACCTTATTTAACTGCCGATTCTACGGGACCTAAACACTTAGTAGTTTCACTATCACGGTCTAAGTTTGAAACAATGGTGGATAATTTAGTAAAGAGAAGTATTAAACCTTGTGAAAAAGCTCTTAAAGACGCTAAACTTAAAGTAAGTGAAATTGATGAGGTAATTTTAGTTGGGGGTTCTACTAGAATTCCTATAATCCAAGAGTCGGTAGAAAAGTTCTTTAAACGTAAACCATCTAAGGGGGTGAATCCAGATGAGGTAGTAGCGATGGGAGCAGCAATCCAAGGAGGTGTATTGTCAGGAGACGTGAATGATGTGTTATTATTAGATGTCACCCCACTCTCACTGGGTATTGAAACAATGGGTGGAGTAATGACCACATTAATTGAGTCTAACAGTACAATTCCGACATCTAAGTCTCAAGTATTCTCTACAGCAGTAGACAATCAACCATCTGTAGATATACACGTACTTCAAGGGGAAAGACCTATGGCTACCGATAATAGAAGTCTAGGAAGATTCCAACTAACGGATATACCACCATCACCTAGAGGTATTCCACAAATTGAGGTGACTTTCGATATTGACGCTAATGGTATTATTAGTGTGAGTGCAAAAGATAAAGGTACTGGAAAATCTCAGAACATTAAAATTGAATCGGGAGGTAGTTTATCAGATGAAGAAATCGAAAGAATGAAAATGGAAGCTGAACAGAATCAAGCCAAAGACCAAGAAAAAAAGGAAAAAGTAGAAAAATTAAATGAGGCTGATTCCATGATTTTCCAAACCGAAAAACAAATAAAAGAATTTGGTGATAAATTAAGTGAGGAAGATGTAAATAAACTTAATGAATGTCTAGATAATCTTAAAGAATCTCATCAAAAAGAAGATATAGGATTAATTGATAGTAGTTTAGAAAAACTAAATGAAGAATGGCAATCAATAACTACTAAAATCTATCAACAAACTGAAGAACCAGTTACAAGTGAGGATAATGAAGAACAGGCAACTGACGTTGAATACGAAGAAGTAAAATAACATGGGAGTTTTATCAGAAATATACAGTGGTGACAGAATCGTGAATCAATATAAGTCCTCCAATATAAAAGGTTCGATTTATAATAAAAACACTAAAAAACTTATAGTTGAGTTTAATTCTGGACGTAAATACGAATATGAAGAAGTACCCGATAATGTAGCTGCAGGTTTAAGAATAGCTAAAAGTCAGGGTAGTTATTTTAATAAACAAATCTCTAAAAAATACAAATATAAATTACTTTCTTAACTTCCATTAAGATAGACTATTTATAGGTATGACATTGGCAGATAAAATACTAAGTAGTTTTAATCAGAAAAAAAGTTTGAATCCCGAAATTTGGACCTTAGACAAAAATGAAAATTATGTTTTAAGGAAAGATGTTCGGGATAAACTTTTGCTTAGTGCTAACGATTTTTTAGATTTTATTGACATAGATAATTTAGATTGTGATGTGGATACTAGAAAATGTGACATAGGAGATATTACAATCACTGGTAGTATATGTAACTACAATTGGTCTAAGTTTTCAGATATTGATTTACACATATTAATAGATTATGAACTAATAAACGATAATGTTAAATTAGTAAAAAATATATTAAACACTAAAAAAAATTTATGGAATGCTTCACACGATATTCAGATTAAAGGCTATGAAGTGGAGGTGTACGCACAAGATGTAGAAGAAGCACATCACTCCAGTGGGGTTTATTCAGTACTTTTTGATAAATGGTTAGTAGAACCACAATATGATAATGTAGATATTGATTTTCGTAAGGTTTTACAAAAATCTCGTGGGTGGATGGAAATGATAGATGATGTTCACATTAACGCTTATGATATGTCTAGTGAAGAAGTTTTAGATGTTATAGATAAAATCAAAACCAAACTTAAAAAATTTAGAGCGACAGGATTAGAAAAAAATGGTGAATACTCTTACGAAAATTTAGCTTTTAAATTTTTAAGACGAAGTGGTTATATAAAAAAATTATTTGATTTAAAAAATAAAGTATTAGATTTAAGTCTAAGTTTAGATTAGAAAGGTTTTTTTTCTCTTAAACTTAATATTTATATAAAAAAATAAATTCTATTATGGCAAATTATGCAGGAATATCCTACGGGAATGAACTAATTACTGGAACCGATATATTAAACTATATCGACAGTAATGGAATCCTTACAGGTAAAACATGTTCACAAGTACATAATAACTCTACTGGAAACATTACAGTAGGTATTAATGGCACTAGTATAGGAATAACAACAGGAGAAGTATATGATGTTATAGTAAATAGCGTAACGACAGGTGGAGATTTACCAAACGCATTGTTTGTGTGTTCATGTCACGATTGTTCTGACCCAGATGGGAACGCTGAAAAAGCTACCTATAGTGGAAGTACAATAAACCCAAGTTCACCCTTCACATTAATAGGTATGGGATATTTACAAAGTTAGAATAAAAAAAAAGAAATTAAATAAAATACAAAATGGCAGATTTAAAACCAGTAGGAAGTGAAAAACTTTCAGTAGACCTAAAAATCCAAAGAATAATGGAAATCGCTAATTATGGTATCCAACCTAAAGTAGATACACATAAAACAGCTTCATTAGAATATAATATTACAGCAGCTGACGGTAACAAATACGGTATTATCCGTGAAAATGCTAAATATATGATTTTAAAAGAAGGTAGTAATGGATACACCTATATGGATGGTATGAGAAACAATTCTAGATATTCTTTTAATTCATATTCAGAAGCTTTAAAGAAATTAAACTTATTAATGAAACCTATTAACGAAACCTATAATTCTGGTAAACAATTTAATTTGATTGGTGAACAAGAAGAAGCGGGGAAAAAATTTGTTTTAAAACAACCAGAAAGTAAGGTTGAAGACGAAGAAGAAACTGAAGATTTTTCATTCGATGATACTAGTACAGATGAAGGTGGAGAAACTGAAGATTTTTCATTTGACGATACTGAAATGAGTATGGGTGATGAAGGTGGTGAAGAAATTGAAGGTTCTATGGATGTAGAAGTTACAGATGATGAGGACGCTACTAAAGCAGTTCAAAAACTAACTGGTAAACTAGGACAAAAATTAAGAGACCTACCTGAAACGGACATGGATGCTGATATTATTAAGTATGTTTTAAATTCTATTATATCTGCAGTTGATTTAGAAAAATTAAGTGAAGAGGATAAAGAAGAGATGGTAGAAAAATTTGAAGACGAGGATATTGAATATACTGAGAAAGGTGAATTTGATGTCGACCTAGGTGGTGAAGAAGAACTTAACCTAGATGGTGAAGACTTCGATTTGGGTGGTGAAGAAGAAATGGATTTAGAAACAGAATTAGCCGAAAACTTGGGAGCTTTAGGTAGAGCCGCAGCAACTGGTTTTGGAGCTATGGTAGCTGATAAAGCAACTCGAAGAATGGGTATGGATGAAGAAGAAGAAGAAGAAAAACTTACACGTTCAGCTGAAATGGCAATGACTGAAATGTCTACACAAAGACATATGGACGAAAAGTTTGCAGGTGAACACGGACCTTTAAACATGATTTTAGAAAAAGTTATGGATAATGATGAGTTAGCTAAAAAATTCATAGAGGCTTTATTAGGATGTACGGAGAAAAAAGAATTAAA
>Ga0160423_10002607_pt1 | contig 15075 bp, 28 predicted proteins | sample CRUFie14St8metaG_FD_108191 | JGI IMG/M metagenome (GOLD analysis project Ga0160423, IMG submission 108191) | Marine microbial communities from the Costa Rica Dome - CRUD Field 142mm St8 metaG | ecosystem: Environmental > Aquatic > Marine > Oceanic > Photic zone | place: Costa Rica: the Eastern...
CTGCGCTTGCTATTGCGTATGATGCAAAAGTAAACTATGCAGATGTATTCACACAGGTTCGTCTGTGGGATGTTCTCATGCATAACTATCTGCTAGACAAGCGCATGGTGATCCCACCCAAGAAGTCTAGCATCAAGAATCAGCCATATGCTGGTGCGTATGTAAAAGACCCTCAAGTCGGTATGCACAAGTGGATCATGTCGTTTGACTTGAACAGTCTGTATCCTCATCTTATCATGCAGTACAATATCTCGCCTGACACTTTCATTGAAGGTGAGATGCAGTTAGTGAGTATTGAAAAGCTTCTCCGTGGTGAGACTGATCCTATTCCTAGCAACTATGTTCTCGCCGCTAACGGTCACTACTTCCGTAGAGACAAGCAAGGCTTTCTGCCTGAGATGATGCAGTCTATGTATGATGAGCGGGTTCTATATAAGAAAGAGATGATTGCCGCACAGAAAGAACTTGAACAGACTAAAGATGCTGGCCTCAAGTATGAAGTGAACAAGAAGATTTCAAAGTACAAGAACCTACAGATGGCAAAGAAGATCCAGCTAAACTCTGCCTATGGTGCGCTTGGTAATCAATACTTTCGCTTCTTTGATGTAAGACAAGCAGAGGCTATCACATTGTCTGGTCAGTTGGGCATTCGCTGGATCGAAGAGAGATTAAATGAATATCTAAACGGGTTGCTAAAGACAGAGGATGAAGACTATGTTATTGCGTCGGATACGGATTCAGTATACATTACTTTTGACAGGCTTGTTGATAAGGTGTTTGAAAGAAGAGAGGGAGAGACGCAGGTATCGTATCGTGGGCGTGTCGTTAGTTTCCTTGACCGAGTGGCTGAAGAGAAGATTGAACCTTTTATTGATAAGAGTTATCAAACTCTTGCCGAGATGATGAATGCTTATGAACAGAAGATGTTCATGAAGCGTGAAGCGATTGCCTCAAATGGCATCTGGACTGCCAAGAAGCGATACATGCTAAACGTGTACGACAATGAAGGTGTTCGTTACTCTGAGCCTAAGCTAAAGATGATGGGGATCGAAACTGTCAAGTCGTCTACTCCTCAGCCATGTCGTGATGCTCTCAAAGAATCCATCACTATCATTCTCAATGAGAGTGAAGCGGCTGTACAGAAATACATCGCAGACTTTCGCCAAGTTTTTGATACTCTGCCTTTTGAAGAGATTGCCTTCCCTAGAAGTCTGTCCGATCTAAATAAATATGATAGTAGAAACAGAGACAGTTTCATACTACAGAAAGGTACGCCTATCCATGTGAGAGGCGGCCTACTATATAATTACCTAGTAAGAAAGAATAACCTAGAGAAGAAATATCCTATCATTCAAGACGGCGAGAAAATCAAGTTCTGTTATCTCAAAGAGCCGAATGGCACTGGTCAGAACGTGATCTCAATTATCAACTCTCTGCCGCCTGAGTTTAACTTGAGTAAGTATATCGATTATGAGACACAATTCAACAAAGCTTTCATCGATCCACTCAAAGGCATTCTTGATGTCATTGGTTGGAAGACAGAGAAAATTGCAACGCTAGAGGACTTTTGGACATGACAGAAGAAGTTATCGAAAACGAAAACCCAAAGGGTGAAACACATATAGAAATACCAGGATTTTATCCCATCAAAACAGCTACGAGTGTTTTGAGGTCATCTATAGATGTTGCTGCCTGTGAAGAGATGGCAAAGTGGTCAGAGCAACATAAGCAACCTGGTGTTCGGGATAACCTAAATGTTGAATCAAGAACAGGATGGGAATTGCACTACAAAGATGGATTTGAAGAAGTCTTTGAACCAATGATTAAAAAGACTATGACAATGCTAGATTTTCATGTGCATACAAAATCATCATGTGGCAATTTTGGTGAGCAAAATGTAGACTTACGAGTGATGTGTAAAGAATCTTGGACTGCATGGGGAATGGACAACGGAGCAACTTTGCCTCATGATCATGGCACATTCATTAGTAATTTTACTACTGTTCTTTATCTAGCATTACCCGAAGGCAAAGAAACAACTTGGTTAGAATTTCTAAGTCAAACAGACGATAGACTTAGAATAGCTGATTTGAGAGCGGGAGATTTACTTCTATTTCCTTCGAACTTAGCGCATTATACTTTTGATGTTGTTCAGGGCAGAATCTTAAATTCTTCTAATTGGGTATTCAACGTAAATTCACAAACACATGTAGGAAGAAAATGAGCGATTTCGATTTTGGCTTCACAGCCGTAACAGAAGAAGAACTTACAGTAGTACAACAGGCAAAAGAAACTGTTGCATCTACTACGGAAGGTCTTGACAAACTACAAGAAAAATGCGATACTCTCTACAACATGATAAAGCCTTTGCTGAACAATCTAGCCGCAAATCCGCAGAAGGATTATATCTACTGGCCTGGTGATGTTCGTATGGCAAAGATTGAAGAGTTTTCAGATAAACTTGATGGAGTATATAACGGATGAGTTTTCTTAGTAATGTGATTGCTGGCATTGATAATACGCATGTAGCCAGCAGTGGTGAGAATAGTTCAGAGTTTTCTGGCACTATTGATACAGGTTCATATATTCTAAACGCCGCTATGTCTGGCAGCCTTTATGGTGGTGTGCCCAACAACAAGATTGTAGCATTCGCCGGGGAATCAGCGACAGGAAAGACCTTCTTTGTTCTAGGTGTTATCAAACAGTTTCTTGATGACAATCCAGATGGCGGTGTTATCTATTTTGATACAGAAGCCGCTGTCACGAAGAATATGATGACTACTCGTGGTATCGATGTAGATCGTGTTGTGATCTCTGAGCCGCAGTCTATTGAAGAGTTTCGAACAAATGCTGTTCGTATGCTTGATTCATATAATGACAGTAAAGAGCAACCACCAATGATGATGGTTCTTGATTCTCTTGGTATGCTGTCATCTAATAAAGAACTAGAAGATACTGCATCTGGCAAACAAGCCAGAGATATGACAAAAGCCCAACTGTTGCGTGGCACATTCCGTGTTCTGTCACTGAAACTTGCAAAAGCAAACGTGCCACTTCTTGTAACAAATCATGTCTATGATGTTGTTGGTGCTTACATTCCTACGAAAGAGATTAGTGGTGGCTCTGGCTTGAAGTATGCCGCATCATCTATTGCTATGCTGTCTAAAAAGAAAGACAAAGATGGCACTGATGTTGTTGGCAATATCATCAAAGTCACAATGCACAAGTCTCGCTTTACCAAAGAGAATAAGAAAGTGGAAGTGAAGCTGTCTTATGATACTGGCCTTGATCGATATTATGGTCTGCTAGACCTAGCTGAGAAGTATGATATCATCAAAAAGGTCAGCACTCGTTACGAACTGCCAGACGGCACTAAAGTGTTTGGTAAGTCGATTAATGAGAACCCTGAGAAATATTTCACTGATGAGATTATGGCTCAGTTAGAAGAAGCCGCACATAAAGAGTTTATGTACGGTCGTGATGATGATGAAGATATACAAGAAGAAGAGGTGACTATACAATGATGATGACTTTCCTGAAAAATCTTAGCGTGAATCTGCTTACTGTGCTTGCCGCTGTGGGTGTGGTTTATGCGTGTGCATATGTCAGTAAACTTTGGTTCGGTAGTGAACTATATGGTTTTATTGCACTTATTTCAGGTGTAATGCTTTTGTGGATCATTGAGCGTAGCTACAAAGACGCAAAACGAGACTACAATGAAATTTGAAGTAGTGCAACATGAAAACGCATTTCATGAAGACCTAATGTGTATCAAAATTATGGAAGGCGACTACGAAGGGGTCGTCTTTCAGTATGACAATATTCGTTTAGAAGAAGATGAAGATGAAGAAGCAAGTATCAGTTTCAACTTCATCACTGTAGATAATCCAGAAGAACTAGACTTGACAGCCAAGCCTTTTATTGATATACTGGGCGAGATTATGAACGAACTACTTAGGAGTTTCGTAGAGAATGCGGATAGAACTGACAATACTAAGGCATCTGCTACATGACGAAGATTACACTCGTCGTACACTTCCATATCTGAAACCAGAATATTTTCAAGAGCGACATGAGAAGACGATTTATCAAGAGATTGATAAATATGTTACAGAGTACAATAATCTTCCGACCCGTGAAGCACTTACCATTGAGTTAGATTCTAACAGTAAGATTTCTGATGAAGACTTTGCTGAATGTAGCAAGATCATCAGTGGACTTGCTGTTGAAGAAGATGCTGATAGAGAATGGCTGATTGAGAAGACTGAGAAGTTCTGTCAAGAAAAGGCTATCTACAATGCAATCATGGACTCAATATCAATCATTGAAGGCAATGCGAAACAAGACAAAGGTGAAATCCCTGAGTTACTTTCTGATGCACTGTCTGTGTCTTTTGACCCTAGTATCGGTCACGACTTTTTGGATGATAGTGATGATCGTTGGGATTTCTATCATCGCATTGAAGAGCGTATTCCATTCGACATTGAATACCTTAACAAGATTACCAAGGGTGGTCTTCCAAAGAAGTCACTGAATATCATTCTTGCTGGTACTGGTGTTGGTAAGTCTCTTGCTATGTGTCACATGGCGTCTGCAAATCTTCTAGACGGTAAGAATGTTCTCTACATCACTATGGAGATGGCAGAAGAAAAGATTGCTGAACGTATCGATGCGAATCTTCTCAATGTGACACTAGACGATCTTCAAAGTCTTCCTAAAGAACTGTACGACAGAAAGATTCAAAGAGTACGAGGCAAGACTTCTGGCAAACTGATTGTCAAAGAATATCCAACTGCATCTGCACACACTGGACATTTTAGACACTTGCTGAACGAACTGCGCCTCAAGAGATCGTTTGTGCCAGATATCATCTATGTTGACTATCTAAATATCTGTATGTCGTCTCGCATTAAGTCTGGCGCTAATGTCAACTCATACACCCTTGTAAAAGCGATTGCAGAAGAACTAAGGGGTCTTGCAGTAGAAAGAGTAGTGCCAATCATCTCTGCGACACAGACTACAAGAAGTGGTTACTCAAACTCTGATGTTGGCCTAGAAGATACTTCTGAATCATTTGGTCTGCCCGCTACGGCTGACTTCATGATGGCACTGATCAGCACAGAAGAACTTCAAGACTTGAATCAGATTATGGTCAAGCAGTTGAAGAACCGCTATAATGATCCGACACATTACAAAAGATTTGTTGTTGGTGTGGATCGTGCAAAGATGCGTTTGTATGATGTTGAGCAAGAAGCGCAAGAAGATGTACTTGATGGTCCTATCATGGATAACTCTGAGTTTGGTGAAAGGTACCACGAAGAAGAAACTATGAAATGGGCTACAAAGACAAAGGGCAGAAAAGATTTTAGTGGGTTAAAGGTATGAACATTTTAGAATTATTTCCTGTACCAGTAGGACAGGCAGAACTTGATCGACCTCTAACAGAGAATGAATTGAAATTCATTGATGAGATAAGATCATATGACATGAAGCCAAATAACGCACCAGATACAGGCGAAAAGTTTAATGAATTTTCAGCTAGTCAGTATGTTTTAGATAATGAGCCATTGAAAGAACTGAAAAATGATTTGCAAACTTTTGTCACAGAATATTTCAATAAAGTTTGGTCTCCAAAGACTGATGTAGAAATTTACATCACAACTTCTTGGATTACATGGACTGAAAAACACGGTAGCCATCATGAGCATCATCATCCAAATAGTGTAGTTTCTGGTACATTCTACATTAGTGGCGGTCCTAATGATTCTATTCAATTTCAAAATGATAGAACTGGTCGTCTTTTTTCACATTTTCACATAGTTGAAAAAGAAGTAAACATGTATAACTGTGCAAGTTACATTGAAAATACAAGAACCAATCAACTGAAAATGTGGCCTTCATATATGACACATAAAGTATCACCTAAAATAGACGACTTTCCTAGAATTTGTCTAGCATTCAATACTTGGCTGAGAGGCACAATAGGAGACAGAGACACATCAACGGAGTTAAAACTACCATGAACTATGAACAACATGTAATTGACGGCGAATACAGAATCTGGGAAACTGCTACGAAGCAGTACATCTTCACAGCCGATGATGCGAATCACTGCGAATCACTTTGCAATTGGCTTAATTCTGGCGGTGGATTCGATGGAGAAACACCTAGATTTTTCAATAACATAACAACCCCGGTTGACACTGATGAATTAGTGTAGTATATTGTTCTTGTTGATTGAGAGAAGGGAGTGACAAGGACCGATACTGCTAGTGATTTGGACTTCTAGGGCTCACTACCCACGTTGATAAGGCCTTATCAACATAGAAACTATCCAAGTTTAACCCAGTTGACCTACCCTTGCCTTCTCTCAGTTTCGAAAGGACTAAAATGGCCACTCACGTTTTCGGTATGACAGATGAAGAAATAGAGCGAGCCTCACGCATCTGGCATATTGATTTCGTACATCGTTGGCACGATCTTAGGTCGCACGGTTACATAGATTGGGATACTGACACTTTGATATTTGCTGGTCGTACTTCAGAAGACCGTGTATCTGAGTGGAGCTGGCAGGATCAAGAGATACACTAATGGTTATTGTTGAAGTTACTGGTGCTAAGACTAAGAAAGCGGCTCTCGCAAGGGATGCCGCTATCTTTGCTTTTAACTACTTGATGCCCAGAGCCAAGAAAGATGTTGATGTAGAGATTATCTTCACCAAGATGGATGGTGTTTGTGGTTATCAAGCTGAGACTGGTGATCGTCAGTTTGAGATTGAGATTGACAAAAGACTGCAGGGCGACAATCTACTGACTGCAATCTTTCATGAGATTACGCATTGTGTTCAAGACTTGAGAGGCAAAAAAGAGGGCTGGGAACTGCCTTATTATGAGCGTCCTTTTGAGATTGAAGCATACGAAATGCAAGAAAAAATTTTGAAAAAATGGCGTAAAAAGGGTTGACTTAATACCATTTCCTGTTAGTATATAAGTATAGTGATTCGCAAAGAGAGAGGTTGATCATGGCTTACATTTCGCAAGAAACCAAGAAAGAACTTGCTCCTGCTATCAAAGCAGTCCTCAAGAAGCACGGCATGAAAGGTACCATCGGTATTGATCGCCACACCAGCCTTCGGGTTCGGGTCAAAGAAGGACCGCTCAAGTTTGACAACTATGAGCAAGTCAACACCTACCACATTGAAAAGTTCTACGGCGAAGGCACAAAAGAAACTGCTTTTCTGACTGAACTTGTCGCCGCTATGAAAGGCACCAAGTGGTACGACAACACTGATACCATGATCGACTACTTTGACATTGCCTACTACATTGACATTCATGTCGGTCAGTGGGACAAGCCTTACATTCAGACTGCTTAGAGAGAGGTTAATATGAGCAACATTCACAATGAAATGGCTAAAGAAGCCATCTACGATACAGTCATGGAAATGACTGTCGAAGACTTCATCGAAGCTATCGTTACCGAGATCAAAACTGATGCGCTTGAGTTTGAAAAATTCATTCAGCAAAAAGTTGAGATGCTGGTCGAAAAAAACTTTGAAGAAATGTGCGAATAGGGGTTGACATAATCCCTTTTCCTGCTATTCTAACAGCATAGTGATTCGCAACGAGAGAGAAAAAACATGAACGAAGCAATGACAGACATGATCGCTGACGTACTCCTTGAGATGGTCCCCAACTACAAGACGTTTGAAGAGTTTCTCCTTGAAGCGACCAAGTTCATGCGTCTCTGTGATGAGAAGATGCGGCTAAAAGACTGTCGCATGATCGCTGAAGGTGTCTGGAACGACCATCAAGCTTACGGAGCCTAATCATGTGGGTAGCAAAACCAAACCTGAATAATAACACTGGTCTGAAAGAATTTGAGACTGTGAAAGAAGCTGTCAAGTACCTCGAAGAATACACGGGTATTGAGATGGCTTATGAACGCAATCGCAAGACGAAAGAGATCACTTACGATTGGGAACTGATTGGTAAACTTTGGGAGACTGCGAATGTCTAAAATGTGGAAGCTTCACCAGATTGTCCTTGATGATGACCTCATTGACCTCATCAACAAAGAGGGCTGGAAGTGTCATGTCAAGGCTGTTGCTCACACCGAAGCGATGGTGAAGGGTGACACTCGTATCGGTCTGATGCATGATTGCTATGACCATGTAGCCAACATCGTCGCTGATGACCTTGAGCATGTTTTTGAGGTTGGCAATATTGGTCCCGAGGATCGCATTGAGCGACTAAATACAATGCATAGCATCTCTGTCGGTGACATTATAGAAAATGATGAGGGTACGAAGTTTGTTTGTGCCAAGATTGGATGGGAGAAGATTGATGAATCAGAGGCCGCTTAAACGAAACAAAGCCATGTTCAATGACAATGGCTCTATGTTGCGTCAAGTAATCAACTTTGCAGAAGAAGCAGAAGAACTGCTAGAAGAAAAGGGCGAAGAAGATGCCGCCTTCTACTTCGGTCAACTGAAAGATTGGTTGCGTGAAAATCCATCAAAAGGCTTTACAGTCAAAACGACAACGATTTTGGGACTGTAGAATGTGTGCTGGCTTAGCTCAGTTGGTAGAGCAGGGGTTTTGTAAACCTCAGGTCGGGAGTTCGAGTCTCTCAGCCAGCACCACTGCCTCTGTGATGGAATTGGTAGACATAGCGGACTTAAAATCCGTAGACTTCGGTCGTGCGAGTTCGAGTCTCGCCGGAGGCACCAAATGCTAAAATTTACAGACTATATAATCATATATGTTTTTACTAACGTGTTTGCTACAGGTGTAGAACTGACACTAATGCAAAGCTGGACAGGCATTTTTATTCTTGGCTTTGGATGGGAAATGTGGAAACTTTTTGAAAATTATCGCTTGACAAACTAGACAGTATTTGCTATAAAGTAAGTATAGTGATTCGCAACGTGAGAGAGAAAACCATGAATGAGATGATGACCCAGAAGATTGAGATGCTTCTTGACAAGATTGCAGAAGATTATGCAAACTGGTGTCAACGAGCCAAGATCACCAACAAAACTCAAGAAGAGTTTCGTGAGGGTCTTGGTTACATTGTAGGCAACAAATATATCAAAGTTACCGAGAATGGTAATCAGATGCGAGTTTGGGGCTTTGTTGTCAATACTGAGAACGATAAGAAGTTCAAGTTTGGTGACATTCTGATGGCCGCTGGCTGGAAAGCACCTGCTCGTAATCATGCTCGTGGTAATGTCATCGAAGAGGAGTTTGGTGCAGTTCAGTGGACTAGCCCAGCTTACATGCGGTAATGTCTAAAATCAAATTCCAAACATACGAACCAGCAATGTGGACCCAGACTCAAGAAATTCTTCTTGAGTCTATTCCTCATCCAGTGCCTGCAGGCAAATTAATTCCTGATTACTATAAAAAACTTTTACCTAAAGAAACTGATGAATACGGCAATAAGACTATTCATACAGTAAAAAGATGTCCTCCGTTTATCGATATCATGACAGAAGGATATATTATTCCATTGTGGTGGGATATAACTTGTCTGACTACTGAAGATACAGGCGAAATAAGATTTAAACAATTATTTAACGGTTATCATCCTATTGATCACCATTCTAAAGAACAATTCAAATATCATCCATATGAAGATAAGTATCCTTATTCACATGCTATTGCGAAGTTTATGTCGCCATGGCTTATAACTACTCCCCCGGGATGGTCATGTTTGTTTACTTCACCTTTCAACCACCTTGAAAGTAGATTTAAGTTATTCGATGCTATTGTAGATACAGACAAGCATTACATGACTATTAATTTTCCATTCGTATGGACAGGACTTGAAACGGGTCAACATATTATCAAAAAGGGAACACCTCTAGTTCAAGTTATTCCTTTCAAGAGGGATGAGAATTTGGATTTTGAAGTTTCAACTATGAATGATAAAGAAATTGAAAAGGCTCATATTGAAAAAACTAGACATACTGTTGTAGTAGAAAATTACTACAGAGAAAATAATTGGAGCAAGAGAAAAAAATAGCCTGACTAAACCTCTCTCTCACTCTAAATAGTCAGGCAGGTGGGCAGTGAAAACGTAAGACCCACCATCTTTTTAAAAGGATAAGAAGATGAAAAATGTTATCATTGGTTTATTTGGTATCTGGTCATGCTCATTTCTAGCTGGAGCAGCCTTCGGTGCAGAAATCACTGATCATACTAAGACCGTAATTAATCAAACACCGTACAATGTTGAAGTGTGTAAAGATGTATCTGTTTCTGGAGACAAAACAGGTGATACCCTAAAGGGTGCTATTATCGGTGGTCTTATCGGTAATAACATCAAAGGGGAAGAAAATGGCGGTGCTATTGGTGCTGTTATTGGGGGCATGCTTGGGCATGCAAATAGCGATTCTACTGGAGGCACTAGACGCCAATGCACAGTGGAAACGAGATATAAAGAAGAACGGACGTTGATCTATTCACACTCAACTATTGAGTTTTATCATAATGGCAAAAAATATACTTTGAGTTTTAAGAAATGACAGATAAACAAATCATGGAATATCTGATGACACAATATCATTGGACAAAAAGACCTGAACTAAAAATCATTTTAGAAAGATTCAAGGAGCTAAAAAATGGATGACGATGATATCGAATGGTGGGAACACTACTGTCCTAAACAAGATGATATAATGAGTTTTCCTAAGGGTATTGAATGTGATTGGTGTGGAGCAAGAGAAGACGATGAAGAGGTATAGAATTTTTGGCGCTAAATATCAACTATCTGATAAACTCATGCAGAGTGAAGATCAGAGTTGGCAAGATGAAATCACTGCACGACCAAGAGTGTTTCATGCAGAGATTACGAAGAATAAGAAGCGAGTTGCTTTTCTAACTCGCAATACATATGCCGAAGTAAGGCAAGTTGCAGAAGAGTACTGTAGCTATTAAGTCAATGCGCCTGTGGTGAAATTGGTAGACACGCTGGTTTTAGGTACCAGTTCGGAAGAGTGGGGGTTCGAGTCCCTCCAGGCGCACCAAAAACAGAGAGGTAAAAATGTTTGTACTAGCACTTGTCGTAGGATTATTTGCCTACGATAATAAAGAGTTTTTCGATACTGTCGAAGAACAGCGGGCAGATGGACACTACTGGAAACAGATTGATTGTCGTGATCTAGAAAACGGTCTACCTGCACTTACTATTGACACTCCGACAGGCAGAAAGATTGTCTGTCACAAACTGGTGAAGTAAAATGAAAGAATGGTGGAGAAATACTGATAGCATTGAGATTGCACTCTTTGCATCACTAGCATTTTGTATAGGCTGGGGACTATATCAGGTAGCTGTGGCTGCATTTGAAAGGTTCTTTGGATGAGTTATAAGTTTAGTGAAGATCAATCTTTAGAAAATGCAAGACAGAACAGCACACAATTATACATGCAAAATGTTTGTCCTGATACTGTTACATGGGACGAATCTTTTGATTACTTAACAGAAGTTATGAATGAAGATTCGCATGTTCGTCTAGAAAAATACTTTACGATTATCACACATACAGCCCATCATCACTTAGATAAAGTGAAAAACTTCTGTGCAGAAATTGAAAAAATAGAAAACAGAAGTGGAGATGTTATAGATGCTCATATGTATACAGGACTCACAGCAATGAGTGAAAGTATCGGTGAGCATCATGATGTTTGTGAAGTTATCTTTTGGCAATGCATAGGCCAAACTGAATGGACTATAAATCGCAATGATACATATGTAATGTCTCCGGGCGATTGCATTTATATTCCTAAAGGAATGATGCACGAGGTAAAATCACTAAGTCCTAGAATGGGCGTGAGTTTTGGATTTTAAGGAGTTTCAGATGAGAGAATATGTATACAATACTTGGAATAGCGTCATGGATCATGATGTCAATCCACTAAAACACATTCCAGATATGAATACACGACACTTTGTAATGCAAATGCTTGCATGGATGTGGTGTATTGTCTTTTCATTCTATGTCGGCAGTTTTGTTGCATTTGGCATTAGTGCAATCGCACACACTTTATTCTTGGCTGCCATTGCTATCACTGTCGGCACGTTTGAAGTTGCAAAGCGTAAGCCAGAGGTTTTTAGCCTGCGCCCGGGCTATCACTCGGTAAGTCGCACTCGACAGTACATGTGGATCAACGGTCAGAAAGTCGTACTTGATGCGAATGATCCTGGCGGAGAACATGAATAGTGGTTCCACTGCCACTTAATAACTCAGTGGATGGTGCCACCTGGGCAAAAGGGGTTGACTTTGGTTAGCCCCTTTTCTATTTTATATAAATAGTGAAAAGATTAACACGAGGATACCATGCTTAGACTAAAAGAACATATTATATTGATGGAATCTCCGGCTTCTGATAGATATGAAGCAGATGTAGCAATGAGCATTGACGCAATGCAAGGTATTAACGCAGAGCGGCCGAAAGTAGGAACTCAATATTCAGATGTAAAACTTACACTAGATGGTGGTGAAGTTGCTTGGCTTGAAGTTAAGATGAATCATACAGATAATCTAACAAATCCTCGCATCTTTTACGACGGAAGAAAATGGGATACAACTTACACTACCACTGCCGCCAAAAAGGCAGTTGAAATCATGAATAAGTCACAAGAAGCTAAAGATTTTATCAAAGCAATCGAAAAGTTTTCTGGCATTAAAGCACCACTAATTCCAACAACAAAGACTGGACTTAGAGATAAAAAGGCTGTGCCGCTTAGTGTAATGAAAGAATATTTTTCTCAGCCTGGAATAAATCGATACATCACAACATTGCCAAATGTTGATTTGGGTAAAGTTGTAACTGATCATTATCTAAAAGGAAAAGCAGAGCCAGCGTTTTATATGCAAGCAGGCGATGACTTCTATATGATTGGTAGAACTAATCCTCTTGGCGTACCAAAAGATGTTCCTATATTAACTGGTCAAGGTCCATTTAAAGTTCGTGTTGCTACTCGCTCAAACTATTATGAAGTTCAAGCAGAAGTAAAAATCATGAAAATGCCTAATAGTAGGTATTCATTAAAGCCTGGAACAAGTAAGAAGAATCCGTTTGCAAGGTTATCGTAATGAAAAAGTTTTCGTCTTTTCTAATCGAAGAAAAAAATACACATATGGAGCATATTGAAGACAATGTGCTGAATGGAGGTGTGCAAGGTGCGAGAGAATCTATTAACTTTCTTAGGTCTCTTAGGGACATGCTTGCTGGTAACGCTGATGCTGGTGTCAACGTCAGCGTCAAGTGGGACGGAGCACCAGCCATATTTGCTGGAACGGACCCTAGCGACGGTCAGTTTTTTGTAGCAAAGAAGGGTGTATTCAATAAGAATCCGAAAGTCTATAAGACAGACCAAGATATTGACGATGACACTAGTGGTGACTTGAATAAAAAGTTAAAACTTGCACTCACGCATTTGCCCGATCTAAACATTCAAGGCGTTATACAAGGTGATTTTCTGTTTGCAAAGAGTGATCTGAAGAGACAGAAAGTACAGGGCAAAAGCTATATCACATTTCATCCAAACACAATCGTCTATGCTGTGCCTACTGATGTACCGCTTGCAAGAGAGATTAGTAGAGCAAAGATTGGTATTGTCTGGCACACAACATACAGCGGCACATCATTTGAAACAATGAAAGCGTCGTTTGGTCAGAACATTGCAAATAGTCTCACACAGTCAAATGCAGTTTGGTCTGTTGATGCAGAATACAAAGATGTTTCTGGCAATGCCACTATGACAAAAAGACAGACAAAAGCAATCACAGGCATACTTTCAAATGCAGGTAAAACATTCAACAAAATAGATGCGGCTGGTTTGAATGGTATTTCAGATAATGCTGAACTACTACAGCGTATGAAGACGTTTCTAAATACTAAAGTAAGAAAACAACAAAAAGTTACGAATGTAAAAAAAGCCGTTGCAGAGATGATTGACTACTTTCACGACTACTATCAGATTGAGAGTGATAAGAAAAAGTCACCCAGAGGTAAAGCTGGTGTCGATGAAAGAAAAAGAGAAGTGATGAAGTATTTCTCACAGACAAATAGAGCAAACTTAGAAAACATTCTTACACTCATGAATCATCTTGTCGATGCAAAAGAAATTCTAATCAATCAGATGAATAAGGTGAAGGGCCTCGACACGTTCCTTCTCACAGATCAAGGATTCAAATCTACAGGCCAAGAGGGCTTTGTCGCTATTGACAGAGTTGGCAAAAATGCAGTAAAGCTTGTAGACAGAATGAACTTTAGCTACGCCAACTTTAGTCCAGAAGTTAAGAAGGGTTGGCAAAGATAAGTTATTATAAATAACTGTTACAGAACAGAATCATTTTACCATGATTCGCAGTAAATGTCAAGCGTTAAGTCTAAGGAAAACACGTTATGAAAAAGTTAGTATTCACATTCGGGCGTATGAACCCACCCACTATTGGTCATGAGAAACTTGCCAACAAGATTAAGGCAGTAGCGAAACAGGAGAAAGCCGATGCTCGAATCTATCTCTCCCATACACAGAACCCAACTAAAGACCCGCTATCCTACCAGCAAAAACTATCTTTTGCAAAGAAGGCGTTTGGAATCGCACACAAATCAAGTGCAAAGCAAATCTTCCAAATCCTTAAAGAAGTATACGAAGAGGGATACACAGACATTATCATGGTGGTTGGATCTGATCGTGTAAACGAGTTCAGCACACTTCTCAAAAAATACAACGGCAAAGGTGACTATGATTTTGATAGCATCAATGTCGTATCTGCTGGTCAACGTGATCCTGATGCGAAGGGCGTTGAGGGTATGTCTGGCACTAAACTCAGAGCCATTGCGAAAGCTGGTGACTTTGACGTATTCAAGCAAGCTGCCGCTTCTAAACTATCAGACAGAGATAAGAAGCGCATGATGGATATGGTTCAGAAAGCACTGAAAGAAGACCTAGAAGAAGCAGAGTGGACAGACGAAGATACAAATCTCTATGAAGAACTAGAGCAACTAGATATTTCTGAAGCACTAACACCGCAACAGAGACAAAAGAGAGCGAGACTTA
>Ga0160423_10002608_pt1 | contig 15074 bp, 13 predicted proteins | sample CRUFie14St8metaG_FD_108191 | JGI IMG/M metagenome (GOLD analysis project Ga0160423, IMG submission 108191) | Marine microbial communities from the Costa Rica Dome - CRUD Field 142mm St8 metaG | ecosystem: Environmental > Aquatic > Marine > Oceanic > Photic zone | place: Costa Rica: the Eastern...
ACTTGCCGTCGAGGTCCCTCGCGTCGCATCTCGGCCCGCCCCCGGCCTCCTCCTGAGGTCTGCCCCCATGGTCTCGCTCGCGGTCGAACCGTCAACAACGCTCCCACGCAGGGCCACGAGTTTCAGCTTTATGGATCTCTGCAGAGAGACAGATCTCCAGTTTTCTGACGTATTTCCGGGCACAGGAACTGAGTAAGCCTTCGAGAGCGGACCCCACGGACAGTGACTGTCCGCCGACGGAACACAAAGGGCACAAAGAGGGCGGCGAGTTCCCCCGCAAGTCGTTTACACATCAAAAGCAGAGAAAGCTCAGCCGCTGAACGAGTTGACCCACAGAATCGCAACCGCCACCACCGTGATGATGATCGGCACAATGGAAAAGGAGTACAGGACGCCGTACCCCATCCAGTCCGGAAGGAAATCGGCCAGACCTTTTTGAGCCCCACTCAAGTTGTCCTCCTCCCCCCTTCCGATCTTCGGGTTAGCCGCAGGCTTGGCGAGCTCCCCTCCCAAGGGGGACTCGTACCCTTCCTCCTGCTGCGGCGCCAGCCCCGGCTCCATGGACGCGGCGGCCGTCTCCTCCTCCTCCAGCAGGCCCGGCCACGCGCTCATCTCCCTCCATAGCTCTCTCAGGGCAAGCCTGTTGCCCACCTTCCTCCCCTCGGAGACGTCCATCAGGCACTCTGCGATCTCCTCCCTGCTTGCCCCGGACTCGTCCTGGTTGTGGAGGAAAGAAACAGCGCGCGTGGGGTTGAGGGCCACGTTAGCAAAGGTCTCGAGCGGTGCGATCGAGTGAGCGTGCCGCAGCGAGGCGTCGCAAAGCTCAGACAAGGCTGAAATATGGAATCCACACACAATAGATTCGGAATTTGATGGTACGAGTTTGTCATCAGGGCTTGCGGGGGCTGCCTCAACGAGCTTGGCTCGAAGCTGTTGCTCGGGCTATGCCCATCTACCTTTCGCCTTACCTCTATGCCGTACACTCTCCTGGCCTCGAGGGCCCTCGGGTCCTCGATGGCAAGGATAAGCTTCACCTCGTTCAAGGTCATGTCCCGGTTCTTCAGCAGGAGCTTCAGCAGCTCCAGGGACTCGCTGGCGTACCTCTCCGCGTCCTCGTCCGAGACCTCGTCCGTCCCATAGTCCTGCGTCGTGTCGTAGCTCACGCTCAGCTCGTCTGGGTTTCGGATCGAGGCGCGGCCGTGCGTCAGAGACTTCTTCTCCCCCGGAAGAAAGAGAGAGAGAGAGAGAGACGACGGTGGGCTCCGCCTAGCTTACCTTGATCCCCGGTCTCTATCGCGGACTGCTGCTTCATGAACTCCATGGCCTGGGCCTCCAGGTCCTCGTAGCTAGGCTCCTCAAGCTCGGAGAAGTTCTCCTCCTGGTCAGACCCGCTCCGGGCGACCTGCGAGTTGCGCTCCCTGGCACCTCCGAAGGCGGCGCCCCTCGCCCTCCTCCGAAGCGGCGCGAAGCCGCGGGGCAGCCGCGCTCCCACGGCCGAGCACCGGAACACCCCTCCCCTGGGCGAGACCATCCCGTCGTCGGTCAAGGCGCGCCCGCTCTCTTCTTTCCTCGCTCGCCCTTCTTGGCGTCGTCCGCCGTCGCCGCACCGGAAGTGGTCTTCTTCGTATTCTTCTCGAACCTGGGCCCGCCAATCCACAGATCCCACTCAAACTGAAACTGAACAGAAGTCCCAGAGATCTGGGAGCAGAGCAGAGGAGGTGCGCCTGGAGCGAGTGGCGCGCAGTGCGAGAGCGAGAGCTAGCTTGGGCGAGAGCGTCGCGGAGCGAGCGAAGCGTGAGCCACATGGGCGCGACGTCGGAGCCAAAAATACAAGTGACGAAGCAGGAGGCCCATGGTTCGAGTTGGAACGCGAACTCCTATCACTACGAGGAGAAGGACTACAGCTCGTGGGGGAAGAAGAGGCTGAACGAGCTCCTCGACAAGGTCGAGACGAAGCCAGGCTTGCCCATCACGCACTCGGGGCAGGACTTCGCGCTCGAGCTGAAAACCGAGCTTAAGAAGCTTGAGGGCGACGCTTGGGTGAACATCAGAAAGGGGAAGAAGATGACCTGTTTCAACTACGAGGTGGATCTGGCGTTCAAGGGTGAGTGCGACGAAGACTCTCTCTCGTCTGGTTGGCCGGGTAGTCCTTCCGCTCCTGGATCGAGCGCCTCAAGAAGGCCCACCCTCCGCTTCCGCTCACGCTTTCGATCTCTCTGTGTCTTCTCGGTTTGAACTAACGGACTCGCTGCGCTTCTCTCGGACAGGCCACATCGTGGGAGGGGAGAGCAACCGGTGGGACTTGGAGGGCAAGTTCTTCTACGAGGTTGCGGTGGACGACGACGAGCCCGAGACCCGGTTCGAATTCAAGCAGCGCTATCCATTCCAGAGGGAGGTTGAGAAGGCGCTTGTGAAGTTCGTCACGGAAAAGTTCAAAGTCTTTGTCTCGGAGCTCAGTGCCAAGGGCAGCACGCAGCCAAAGGCAGGCTTCGCGGCGAAGACGGAGACCAGGGTCCAGGTCGGCCAGTACCAAAAGTACGAGCAGGGCCCTGATGGGGTGGCGGCCCTTCAGGAGACGGCGAAGAAGTACAGCGACAAGATGAATTCGGAAGCGAGGCAGGAGGACAAGCCTGCCAAGCACCTGCACTGCGAGCACTTGACGCACTAGACACCCCTCCTCCTCACGTAACTTAATCACCTTGGCTTCTCAAGAGCCGTAACGTTTAGACTTTAGACCGCTTAGATTCATTTCGCTGATGATGGATGGGCGGAAGCCTTCCCTCTTAGCCTCCCTAGTCCATGAACGCAAAGGCCATTCCCTGCTCTTTCTCCTCGGCCTCCTTCTTCGCCTTCTCCTTGGTTGCCTCCACGGTCCCAAAGAGCTCTTCCATCAGTTTGATCTTCCCCGTCGTGCAGTACTCCTCGACCTTCTCCCCTATGCTCTTGCCGATCCCGCGCAGCTTCATCGCCTCCTTCTTGCCCTCCACCTTCTTGTCATAGTCCTTGAGCGTGGTGGCCGCATTCTCAAAGGCCCTGGCCTTGAACTTATCGACCTCCTTGAGCTTCGCGGAGATCTTCAAGAAGATCTCGCAGAGCTCCTCGTTGTGGTTCGTCTGGTCGCCGTCCTTGTCTCTCTTTGGCACCGCGGCCTTACCCCCCGCGGGCCCGAAGACCTCCTCTGGGGTCCTGAACGGCAGCCCACACCTCTCCGCAAACTCCTTGTCTGTGACGTCCAGGTCCCCAGGCCTGCCCGCCATGTCACCGCAGTAGAACGAAGCCCCGAGGTCCAGCGCGGCCCCTGCGTTCACGGTGTCCCTGAAGTAGGTGAACATCCCGTCGGCGGGCTTGCGGTACACCTCGTCCTTCCGGTTGGCGCAAAAGAAAACAAAGGGGAAGCGGAGCTCCCCGCCGCCCAGAGGGTCCTTGGGGTTTCTCTTGTACGCCACGTTGTCCACCTTGGTCCTGAGGTTCAGGGAGGCCTTGCCGAGCACCTTCTTGCCCACGCCGGCCTGGTTGCTGAACACGACAATCCTGTACCCGTCCTTGTGAAACTTCTCCAAAGTCTTGAAGACCTTGGCGTTGAACGGGCACCAGTCGTCCGGCGACACGGAGAAGGGCCTGCCACTCTTGACCCTGATGAGCGTCCCGTCCAGGTCGAAGGCGGCGACCTTGGTCGCTGGGGGCTCGTCGCCGCCCACGCCGTAGGTCTTGAAGATCAGGCCGGGGCACAGGAACCTCCAGTCCCGGCCGAGATCGTGGACGGAGCCCTCGACTGCGTCTGGGATCTCGTGCTCGTCGACCTTCTTCGGCCTCTTCGCCTTCTTTACCTTTGCCTCTCCCGCGGGGCGCTTCGCGGCGGCGTTCTCCTTGTCCCCCTCGTCCCCCTCCGGCGCGCCCTCCGGGGCCGGGGTGGAGAAGTACTTGGACTTCTTCGAGGCCTCCGGGGACACCAGCTGCTGCAGCGGGAGATCGGGAGTGGCCTTGGCCTTCTTGACGAGGTCGTCGCGCTCCAGGCAGTCTGCGACGTCGACGCCGTTGCTCACGAGGAAGCGCTTCAGCTTGCCGGTCGAGACGCCATCAGCCCAGTCCCCGTCCACCATCTCTTCGTACGGATGATCTTATGTGGCCTCCAAGCCTTCTCTATGTCGTTGCGATTTTTAGGGCAGATGCTTGGGTTATGTAACGGATCGAGGTCATGTGGGACAAGGACACTGGGCACTGTTTGGGGGGCGGTCCGAACGGGCGCTGCAGGAGGGAAGAAGTTTAGGTAGCGGAGCGGGGTTCGGGATGGCTGGCAAGTCGGACGACAGAAACGCGCGCAGCGTGCGGTTTTCGGACGAGGAGCCCCCCCCCGGAAGACAAATCCCGACGGACGAACTTCCGGCGGGGGAGGGGTCCATGACGGACGTTGAGGGCGGCATCAACCTGCCGATGGACCTGAGTAGGACGAGCGTTCGGGAGGAGGAGCTCGAAGTGACGGACGAGGAGGACACGGACGAGGAGGAGGAGGCGGAAGAGGAGGAGGCGGAAGAGGTCGTTGTTATGGAGAAGGATTTGCTCAAAAAGAGGAAGAGCAAGAAGATGAGCTTCGCTCACAAGATGGCGAGGGCATGGGAGGTCAAGCCCGAGCACGTGACCATAGAAGACTTGTTGGGTCACGGCGCGTACGGCCAGGTGTTCAAGGGAAAGTGGAGCGGCACGGACGTCGCCGTGAAGATCGTCCAGGAGGACCTCGTGTACTCGGACGAGTACATCGCGGAGAAGGATCTGAGCGACGCCATGAAGGTCTTCTGGGCTGAGGTGAAACTCATGCGAACCCTCTCCCACCCGAACGTCGTCCAGTTCCTTGGCGCTTGCACAAGGCGGCACCCGCGCATGCTGCTCATGGAGTACCTGCCCAACGGAACCCTAGAGGATGTCTTCGAGGAGGCCCACATGAGAAATCGACCATTGAGCCTGGAGCTGGCCACCAAGTACGCCATCGAAACCGCGAAGGGGATGGCGTACTTGCACCACAACCCTCACAGGACCGTGATCCATCGCGACATCAAGCCAGGAAACTTGCTGCTGGACAGGACAGGGGCCATCAAGGTTGCGGACTTTGGGTTGAGCAAGGCCGTCGACGAGTCCATTCTCGCAATCCACCTCAAGGACATCGAGAGCGGCAGGAACCTCTCGGGCAAGTCTGCCAAGAGCAGCATCAGAAACCAGAAGATCAGGAAGAAAAAGCCCTTCGAACAAAGAGGCTACCAGGTGAGAGGAGTCCGATCCAGCTCGTCATGCTGCCCCAGCACCTCCCCTGACGCCTCCTTTCCTCAAACTTTCCCCCCTCCCCTCCCCTCACTGCGTTCGCATCCCAGGTGGGCACGTACGTCTACATGCCAGCCGAGCTGTTTCGAAGCAAGAGCGACTACACCTCAAAGGTCGATGTCTACAGCTACGCGATGATCCTCTACGAGCTGTACGAGGGAAGGCAGCCCTTTCAGGAGTACGGGGCAAACCCCATGTACGCTGCAGCTGCAGCAGCGGCTGGTGCCAGGCCGGAGATGCACAGGACCCCAAAGTGCGTCAGGGAGATCATAGAGCGCTGCTGGACGGAGAAAGCCGAGGATAGGCCGACCTTCCTGGAAATCCTGGACGACCTCCAGCACGTGGATGCCATGATCAAGTATGACACCTCCGTGCGGTCCAAAATGATCGTGACAATCAACTTTTGCGTGCACCTCCTTTGGTTTGTCCTGACCTGCGCGGCATGTGTTTGCGAGCTCTTCTTTCTTGGAAAGACGAGGAACGCTGGTATGGAGCTCTACGAGGAGGGTCGAAAGGCCGGAATCATTTCCAGCCACTCCAAGATCGCCTTCACAGACCAACTGATCATGACCTTCGTGTACTCGGTGCCCATCTTGACGGCCCTGGCGAGCCTAATGTTCCTTCTGGTCCCCAACAAGAAGATCCGAGCCATCAGGAGACGAGGGCCAAGGTTCGCAAGGAGAAAGGGGGTGGGCTTTCGCGTGCTGAGGAGGTGCTGCGGCGGCACGCTCGAGATTTTGAGGAGGGTCACGCTGGTGAGCTCGGTCCTCTCCATGTGCACAGTCATGCTGCAGTACTCCTACGAGGAGTACATGCTGGACGACCTTTGCAACGGCGGCGAGGGCGAGCCCCCGCCTGGAATCTCAAAGTCACTCTGCCTCAAGTCCTACAAAAACTCCCACGTGGCGATTATTGTCCAGTGGCTTCTGATGGCCATGAACATAGGCCAGATGCTCTTCCACCACTTTTTCGTGCTGGAGCCCAGGATTAATTTGGACTCTAGCTGGATTGATTGGGCCGCGGGCACCCAAAAGGTCGACGAGACCTCGCCGCTGCTGGGCGGCGGGAGGACGCCCATGAGCGCAAGGCAGTTCTACAAAATCAAGAGGGAGCACTCCTCCGACGACATCGGGAGCCTAAATTTCACTTGAGTCATGTACAAAGCTAGCTTTGTCTCTTTTCTCTTGTCTGTGTGTGTGCGTGTGGTGTGTGTGTGCGTGTGCCACCACAAGATCACCTCCCTCACCGAAATCTTGAATCGGGAGATTTCGATCGTTTTTTTTCATGCAAAATCCCACGATTTTAATCTGCTTTGTACAACGTATCACGCCACCGTGGAGACCCGAAAATATCGAAGAATTGGGAGACGAAGAGGCACATGGCCTGTTCACACTTCCGGTCCGCGATATGGCGCCCGAGATCGACTCGCACGCGCTAGCCCCTTGCGGCGAGGCTTTGGACGCCGGCCACTGGCGCCCCTCCGCGCCGGATCTGTCCTTGGACCTGTGGCCCAACCGCCCGTGCCTGGTGACGCAAGCTCCCAGCCCGTCCTCCTCCTGCCAGGCAGTCCCGGTGGACGTGGGGGACGAGCTGAGGGTGAGTTCAGACCTCTTCGAGGGTCGGGCCTTCGTGTACGTGGACGGCGCGGGAACCCCCGCCGGGCAGCCCGTGGGCGAGAGCCCCTTCGGAGGCCGCAGGTCGTCCTTCACGCTGAGGGGCCGGTTCAAGCGCAGGGTCCGGTTCTCGGACCTCGTGATCGGCCACGAGTTCAACGACGGGGTCATCGACCCGCCCGGGTGGCAGCGATCGCTGATCTTGGGGTTCCTCCGGAGGTTCTTCCCGCACCTGAAGGTCACGCTGGGGGCGCGGACTTCGGCCCTGGCCCCAGTTCTCCTCGAGTGCAAGCGGCTTCGGGTGTCGCGTCCCGGCGACGAGGGTCGCGAGCTCGAGCGGCTCGACGTTCCCGAGGACACTGGACTCTTGGGCGGCTTCTTCGCGGAGAGGCCGCGGTCACCCAGGGAGCGCGCTATGTACTTTAGGAGGAGGGAGAACACGGAGAACCACCACTTTGAGCCGGACCTGGAGTACACCTTTGAGTTCTACCAGAACAACCTCTCGTTCGTGGACTACAAGCTCCGCTTCGGGATGTTCTCGCTTGGAATCGGGAGGATCACCAAGGGGCGGCCGGTCCAGTTCCTGATCAAGGACGTGTGTGAGAGCGAGTACCTCTGCTACTTTGAGGTGAGAGACTGGAGTGGAAGAGCGGGCGACGACTTCATGCAGAGCCGCTGACGCCCACACACACGCACGCACACACACACTCTCTCTCCCCCCCTTCTATCTCTTTGCCTCTCTCACAACAGTTCTGGAGCGAGAGACTTTTGTGTTTTCTGCCGCCAAAGTAGCCGGGAGGCGCGCTCCTCGTAATCAGGCCTTGTGATTGTGAGAAAAATAATTTAATAAACAAACAGAGTTACACTTAATTTCCAGCCAGGCCGAAGAGGACCTCGTCCTCTCCCACGCAGGCCTCCAGGTTGCCAGGCAAGCACAGCCGGATCAAGCCCAGCCCATCCAAAATTCTTAGGATCGTAAACTCCACGTCATTCGCGTGGGGCTCTGCCGGCTCGATCTTGTCGTAGTAGTGGTACCGCCTCCCGCGTGTGAAAGCCGCCGGCTCGTCAAAGCCGTACACGGTGACCCGGTCGCAGACCTGCATCAGAAGCAACACCCCGACGAAGCCGTGAGGGGTGGCCTGTCCGGACTCCCACCTCAGCCCGCGTTCCTCCATCCTCTGCATGACTTGCTTGAAGAACCGGAAGATGGGGATGAGAAATTGAGGGGACACCATAAAGATCTTGTCCTCCGGCAGGAGCCTCCTGAGCACGGCGTAGTGCTGGTAGGACTCCGCCCTCCACAGCAGCGTCATCTCCCTGGACGGCCGTCTGGGCCTCACCTTCTTTCCAATGGGCGGGGGAGGAGCGCTGGCCCTCGCCTGCTGCCGCGCCACCAGGCTGTCCGCATGCTTCCTATTCAGCAGCCTGTGCGTGGTCCTTCGACCGTGGGTCTCCTCGTAGCCCCGCGTAACCCCATCGTTGTACCTGAGCACGAGCTGGTGCGCATCGATGACCGCGCCTGCCTTCACCCCAAGCAGGCTCCCAGAGTTCCCCACCGCCACGCAGGTCGCGTACTTGTCGAGGAGCTTCCCCCCGAGCTCGTCGTCCTGGGGAAGGGCGTTGAGGAACCTCGTCCGGCCGAGCTTCCAACCATCCTCCAGGCCACCCGTCCACTTTTTGATCGACTTCCAGGCCTCGTCCAGCTTCCTGGTCGAGTTATGAACCGTCAGGGAGGGCCACCTTTGGGACCGGAAGACAAGCCCAGCGGTGAGCTCGTCCGCCATGTCGCCGACGAGGTCGGTTGTGCAGTTGGACCCGGACCACCCAACGAAGCACGCGCACCGGTCCGGCTCCACGCAATTCCCATGATAGCAGCCCTCGCGCTCGCAAAGCGCCAACTTGCAGTCGGGCCCCGTCCAGCCCGCGTCGCAGACGCAGGACTGTTTTCGCTGGCTGAAGACTCCATGGACGCACTGCCTGTCGCATTTCCAGCCGTGCCAGCCCTGGTTGCACTTGCAGAAGTTCGGGTAGTGGCACCTCCCGTGCACGCACCGCTGCTTGCACGTTGGCTCGTCACACTGCCTTCCCCTCCAGCCCTCCTCGCAGGTGCAGTATCCCGGCCTGAGGCACCTGCCGTGGGAGCAGCCCCCGGGGCAGATCGCGTCGCGGCAGTCCTCTCCGCCATACCCCTCAACGCACGTACACTCGTCCGCAACCCCCCCGGAGGATCCTCGAAGGCACCGCTTTCGGCCGACTTGGTAGTACAGCGTGCTTCCTTCAGAGTCCCGAACTGAGCTACTGGACAATCCACTACTGGCCCCGACCTCTTTGCCTTGGTCCAGCACGACGTTCCCGCCTATCACGACGAGGGCGACGGCCCACAGCGCGAGCACCACCCGATACCGCGCCCGCCAGATCGCCCGAGCCCACTCCCGTGGCCCTCCGCGCGCCATCTCGGTCCTGAGCGGGAGGGCACACGCCTCGTCGAGGCCAGGCCAGCTGCTCAGCCGGTACGATCTCGGCGAAGATTTTGGAGGGAAAGGGGGACGACGTCCCAAACAAATCTTTGGACCAGTAACGCCCACCAGAAACATGGTGGACATGGTGTGGTTGAGGTACCAAGAAGAGGACTTTGTTGTGCCGAATTCTGGCGGCTACTTAAACACTACAAAAACAAAAAAGCATTCTCGACATCCCTCCCTCCTCCTCAAGACTCAAATTACGACGTCCTCGACGTCCACCACCTTGTCAGGCTTCCTCTTCCGCTTCCGGCCTGCAGGCTTCTTTGCCTTGGCCAAAAGCTTCTCTCCCGGAAGGCTGATCTTCTTGGGGCGACCCCTCTTCTTCTTGGGACCCAAGAGGGACTTCATTGCTTTTATCTTGCGCAGGCCGCAGGCGTTCTGTTTTAGGGCGGCAGCGGTAGCGAGGAGGGCGTCAGTCGGGCCGCCCCGCGGGGTCGAGGGGGGGAGAAGGAGGAGGAGGAGGACCCGGCGTCACGGACTCACGCAGTATGCCTTCGATTCGATGTATCTCCACTGCGGGGTCGTCTTCGTCCCGCAAGCAACGCACTCCCGTTTGGCCTGGCCGTCTGCCTCGCCCCCGGGGACGACGGACACAGCCCTCTCGGGCGTCTGGTCGACAGCGGCCCTCAGCCCCTTGGCTCGCGTCTCCCGCTTCTCGCCCTCGGCCAAGTCAGCTGTGAGGGCCTCCTTCACCTGGTCATGCAAGTGGTTGGCGAACAAGTGGTAGCCCGTCTTGGCTTGCTTGGGCTTGTCCTCCTTAGCCTTCCTCCTCAGCTCGTTCTGCATCCTGGCCTCGCTCCTGAGCTGCAAGATGAAGTACTCCACGCTCATCTCGCTGGCCCCCCTCGAGCGCATCTCCTCGGCGTACTCCTCGACCGGAAAGTTCGTGTCGGCGTCCTTGCCCCTGATCTTGATGATAGCCTTGTCGAACGCCTCGGCTGCCATCTCCTCGTCCTTGTAATCACCGACACTATGCCCCTTGCCCTTGATGTACACGCGGGCCAACCACGTGCCCGTGTCTTTGTGGAAGGTCACGCCGCGGTAGATACTCGACGGGTTCTTAGGTCCGCTGCGGCCCCTCTTCTGGGGCAAGGGCTCCCTCCGCACGGGGGCGACCGCCGCAATCCCCTTCGCGGCCTCCCCCTCTCCCTCGTGCCTTGGCCTCTTGGAGGGGCCTGGCCTGTCGACCTCCACTGCCTTGGCGCCCCAAGAGGTGCTCGGCCCCACCTCCACCGCAGCCCTCTTGAGCGTCTGGTCGACAGCGGCCCTCAGCTCCTTGGCTCGCGCCTGACACTCCTCTTTGGTCTCCTTGTCCTGCTCCCTCCAGAGCGCAGCGATGGCGCTGACCATGGCCTGGACATTGAGCTTCTCGCCCTCGGCCAAGTCAGCCGTGAGGTCCTCCTTCACCCGGTCACGCATGTGGTCCGCGAACAAGAGGTAGCCCGTCTTGGCTCGCTTGGGCTTGTCCTCCTTAGCCTTCCTCCTCAGCTCGTTCTGCATCCTGGCCTCGCTCCTGAGCTGGTCGATGAACTCCTCCACGCTCATCTCGCTGGCCCCCCTCGAGCGCATCTCCTCGGCGTACTCCTCGACCGGAAAGTTCGTGTCGGCGTCCTTCCCCCTGATCTTGATGACAGCCTTGTCGAACGCCTTCGCCGCCATCGCCTCGTCCTTGTAGTAACCGAGACCATGCTGCTTGCCCTTGTTGTACACTTGGGCCTTCCACCTGCCCCTGTCTTTTCGGAAGATCACCCCGCGATACAGGCTGGACCCGTTCTTACGTCCGGGGCGGCCCCTCTTCTGGGGCAAGGGCTTCCTCCCCACGGGGGCGACCGCCGCAATCCCCTTCGCGGCCTCCCACTCCCTCCTCCTCGCCTTCTCCTCTGGCTCCTGCGGCTCTTCCCCCTCCGTGGGGGCGGAAGGCACCTCATCAGGAGTCACCGGTGCCGGTGCTGGGGCTCCGCTATCTTCGAGGTCGTCCAAAGGCTGATCAGGCAGCGACCAGGACCCCCAGGTCTCCCGGTCGTTGTCCAGGGCATCCTCCTCCCGCCGCTTCGCGCCGCTCGGCCCCGCTCGGCCCCTCCGCGGCACAAAGTTCTCTGCGACACACCTCGCGCACAGGTCCCTCAGTTTTGGCACGGCGGAGGGCAGTGAGCTCAGTCCCGTGAGCTCGAGGTAGGCCTGCCGCACCCCCGCCATCTGCTTTCTGGATAGCAGGTCGCTTCCGTGCTTCAAGGTCGCTCGAAGGGCGTGAAGCAGCTGCTGTGTCTTCGCCTTGTTCTCAGCCAGCGTCGTCTCCAGCTCCTCTCGCTTCCTCAGAGACTCCTCCCATCGAGAGATGACCGCCTCGCGCTTCGACTTGTGCTCCGCGGCCGAGAGAAGGCCTGCGGAGCGGATGGACTCCAGCTCCAGAAGTTGAGCATGCAGGCGTCCCTCGCGCTCGGGTCGGTCCGGCACCATGATGGCGGGCCCGGTGTCCGCCTTTTTCCAAGGTTCGAGCTTTTTTCCCCGCGAAACCGACCTGGGGAATGCAGGTCTCACTCAGCAGCACAAGGCCTGCAGCTGGAGTCTGCTGGGCGAAGATGGAGGAGCCGGAGGCGGTTGGCGAGTTGTTACGCGAGCTGCCTTCGTTGGCGCGGCCTGAGGAGTGGAGCACGGTGTCGAACCGCCTCCCGGCGTCCGAGGACGAGGCGGGGAGCTACGAGCGGAAGGTCTGGCTGCCAAAGAAGTCCTTCGTGGAGGTCGGCTTCGCGACGGGGGACCCGCTCTTCCTGTACCAGTTGCCTGCCGACAATGCAAGGGGAGGACCGCGGAGGCTGTGGTCGACGTCCGAGGTGCGGAGCCCAGGGGGGCTGTGCGATCACGGGATCCTGGCCTCCGCGTGGCCGTCGGAGAAGCTGAAGAAGGGCGAGGGGGTCCTCTCGAGTGCGGTGGACAGGGCGTCGGGGTTCCGGGGCGACGCGCCGATCTCTTTCCTTCCGCTGAAGACCTTGCTCAAGAGGGCTTATGCGACCAGGGAGGCGCGCCGGCTGAGCCACAGGGTGGTCAGGTCCTCCAAGGTGACGCTGCACTTGGTGTCTCGGACGGGAACAGAAGACGTTGAGAATGGAGCAGCGCGCTGGGGGCAGGACGCCCACGAGCTAAGCTTCGTGCGCGCCTTCGTGAGGCAGATGCTCGCGAGGAAGTTCGTGGCGGTCGGTCTGCCCGTCTGCTTCAGCCTCGGCGGCGTGGAGCACCGCCTCAGGATCGTGAGCGTCGAGGAGGCTGCGCAGGGGCCAAACCAAGCTGCGGACGGCCTCCATCCGGTCTTCTACCTCGTGGACGAGGGCGCCGAGTGCGTCATCGAGGAGCAGGATACCGACGAGGCCGAGGAGTCAGCCCGGTCCGCAGCCGCGGCTGGGGCGTCCCTCCTGGACGAGGTCGTCTCCTCGGCCCCTGGCGAGAGCACAGAGCACGCGAGCGATCTGATCGAGAGGTCGCTGAGGAGGGCGGAATACGTGCAGGAGGCCGACTTCACCAGCTTGGGGGGTCTCGCCAAGGAGGTCAAGTGCATCCGCAAGGTGCTCTCGATCCCGTGGAACAACATCGCGCGGTTCAGGGACCTGGGCCTGAGGACCCCGAGGGGGGTGATGCTCCACGGGCCGCCAGGCACCGGAAAGACGAGGCTTGCTTACGCCGCCGCCAGGGAGACCGGCGCCAAGTTGTACGTCCTGAACGGGCCAGACCTCGTGAGCCAGTTCCAGGGCGAGAGCGAGGCCGGGCTGCGGGCGGTCTTCGAATCCGCGGTGAAGAACGAGCCGGCCATCATCTTCATCGACGAGATTGACGCGATCGTGCCTTCCAGGGAGTCCAACCAGAATCTGGCGGCCGGGTCGGCCTTCTCGGACAGGATCACAGCGGAGCTCCTCAACCTAATGGACCACGGCCTGAGCTCCGGGGAGAGGGTCGTGGTGATCGCAGCTACGAACAGGATTGACGCCATTGACAAGTCCGTGCGGCGGCCCGGCCGGTTCGATTACGAGATTGAGGTCGGCGTGCCAACGCCCTTGGATAGGCTGGAGATCCTGCGCATCTTCCTCCAAGGGATCCGCCACAGTCTGACGGAGGACGAGGTGAAAGGGATCGCCATGAGCACCCACGGGTTCACGGGGGCCGACTTGAAGGCCCTCTGCAACGAGGCTTCCCTCGTGTCCATTGAAGACCTTGCCGAGAACCCGGGCGTGGACCTAGAGTCCTTCTTCGTTTGCCGTGCCCACTTTGAGGCCGCGAGGCGCTCCATCGTTCCCTCCGCCATGAGAGAGGTCCTCTTCCGCGTCCCTGACGTGAGCTGGGACGATATTGGCGGCAGGGCGGGGCTCAAGAAGAGGCTGAGGGACATCATCAAGCTGCAGACGGAGGAGGACCTCTTCTCCGGGCTCAGGATCAAACCCCTGAAGGGGATCCTGCTCTATGGCCCCCCCGGCTGCAGCAAGACCATGCTCGTCAAGGCGGTGGCCTCGCAGTCCAACCTGAACTTCATCAACGTCAAGGGCCCCGAACTCCTGAACAAGTACGTCGGGGAGAGCGAGAAGGCCATCAAGACGATCTTCTCCAGGGCCAAGGCGGCCTCGCCGGCCATCATCTTCATCGACGAGATCGACGGCCTCGTCACGGCCAGGACCCCCGACTCGAGCGTCACCCAGAACCGCGTCCTGACTCAGCTGCTGACGGAGATCGACGGCATCAGCCAAAAGCACAGGGTTGCGGTCATTGGGGCGACCAACCGTCCGGATCGGCTGGACCTCGCCATCCTCAGGCCCGGGAGGTTCGACTGGCTCCTGTATGTCCCGCCCCCCGACCATGGGGAGAGGAGGGAGGTTCTGAGGTGCCTCTTCGCCAAGACTCCGCTCGACGGGGACGAGGACCTCGAGGGGGTCTGCGAGAGCTTTGCCTCCAGGACGGTGGGGTACTCCCCGGCAGACCTGCTGGCCCTGGTGAGGCAGGCGGCCCTGCTGGCAATTGAGGAGGACTTTGGGGCGAGTGCGGTGGGCGCGGGCCACCTGGAGAGGTCGATGGAATCAGTACAGCCGAGCCTGAAGAACCTGGACCCGGGCCTGGTGGAGCTCTACAAGAAGTTCGAGAGGAGCGGGCTGGCTTCCGCGAGCCGGTAGTAATTTATAAACTGATCATTTGTGTGGAGTGATGTTTTTTGCCACCGCCTGACACACCCGAGCTCTCGTCTCCCGCTCGAGAGGAGGTCGTTTCGTACACTCTCCTCGCGCCGCCGGCGTCGGTTACCATTCGCTCCCCCAAAGAAAACGGCCCGCAATTCGCGTTGAATTTGGGGAGAGCGGTTTATATTTCGAGAATCCCGTTGCAAATTGATCTGATCCTTTTCAGAAGAGCACGAGGGTGGCCTTCAACAAACCAGTCAATTTGATCATCTGACCGAATTGCGCGATCGCCCAGTGTAGGCCCCACCAATGGGTCATACAGCGTTTTGAACTTCTTCTGCGTGGAAGAATTGTCAACCTAAGGTCAAGCGCTTAGGACACGACAACAAACAACCCCTGAACCCACAACTTTTTTTTTCTTCCTCTTGTCTCTCTCTCTCTCAATTCCGTGGTGAAGAAGCTGAAGGTCTGTTGACTCG
>Ga0160423_10002609_pt1 | contig 15068 bp, 11 predicted proteins | sample CRUFie14St8metaG_FD_108191 | JGI IMG/M metagenome (GOLD analysis project Ga0160423, IMG submission 108191) | Marine microbial communities from the Costa Rica Dome - CRUD Field 142mm St8 metaG | ecosystem: Environmental > Aquatic > Marine > Oceanic > Photic zone | place: Costa Rica: the Eastern...
TAGTGGAGATGAGTTTGGTTTGACTGAAAATGAAAAACAACAACTTATGGATGCAATTGAAAACGATGTTCAAGAGTTACAAATCAAAAAAGACGAAATAGAAAGTTCTATCAGTAAGGAAAACTAATGCCATATTTTGATGAGGCTGGTATAAAGGCTCAAGAAACTAAGGAAAAAAATAATATTCGCTTAGAAGATAATTCTACATCTAATGATGTAGTTAATGAATCTATGCTGCGACAAAAATTAAAGAACTTAGTTCAGAAAGAATTTTTTCATCAATTAGAACCAGTAGAAGTTTTAGAAATTGTTCAAGACCAAAACAGAAATAAGTTTGGTAAAATTATCGGTAGATATGTTTATTCAGAACAAAACTTACCACTTGATGATTGTAGAGAGGGTGGTGCATTTATACCACTTAATTCAAACATTATACAAATGCCTTTACCTGGTGAAGTGGTTATTGGATTTGAATTTGACGGAAACAGATATTATTTTTCAGCAATCAATCCAACACCTTCTAATGTAAATAACTTAGAAGAACTTCAAGGATATAGTAATACAACAGGTGCAGAAGAATATCATACTAAGTATTTTGAACAAGGTAGTTATTACGCAGATAATTCTGACAATGTAAAAGGTAGAAAAGATAATAGAGACGAAAATACACTAAAAAGAAGAGGTGGTAAAAATAGTAGTCTTGATTATGGAGATACTATAATACAAGGACGACACAATAACTTTGTTCATTTGAGTAGTGACCAAAGACAAAATCCTAAAAGTGATAGTGGTAATGTTACAATGGGAGCTTATAGAAAAAATACAAAAGGTTCTTCCATTGAATTGACAACAAGAGAACAAATATTATATCCACAACAAGTAATAGACTTGGGTAATGATATGAAATTTGATAGAGAAGGAAATGCAGTTAATAAACCATTTATTGCAGGTAATGGAGAAGGACAAAGTGGATTTACAGAACCTTCAATATTTTTAAACTCAGACAGAATTGTATTAAATGCACAAGAAGAAGATATAGCAATTTTTGCAAAAGGAAATATTCATATCAAAGGAACAAGTGTTCAGATAAAAAATGCAGAAGTAGTTGATGTTAATTCAAGACAATTTGTTCAAAATGTAGAAAATGTATATAGAATTACTCAAGATGTAAAAGCAGGTAATGTTGTTTTATTACCTGAAAGGATAGTTGAGGAAGGTGCTGTCAAAGCGTTAGAGTTTAGAGACGCCATTAACAGACTATTAGATTCAGTTAATAGTTTAATTCCTGCAGCTATTCCTGGAACAAGAGCTATTCCAAATCCGGCTTGGCTTAACAATATTAGACAAAAAATTCAAACTGCGAGAGATAATTTAGAAAAAAATAAATTGATAACAAGTTTAAAATGGTTAGACTTTAAAACTTGGAAAACTTATACCATTGATGAACTGAGAGAAGCTTGGAGTCCAGTTCCAGGTATGGCAGAAGTTATTTCAAAGTTGAGTAATTTACAAGCTTTGATTGATGATGTAGAAAGAATTGAAGAAGAATATAATGTAGTTAAATCCCAAGTTGAAACCGCAAAAGCTATTATTGAAGGGCCGAAAGAATATATTTCATCTTTTGCTTACGGAGCACTAAGTGGAGCTTCCGTAACATTTGGTGGAAAAGAGTTGATTGATTTTGAGGATGTATTAAACAAATATGAAGATGATGGTGGAGATTTAAGTCAAATTGAAAACGGACAAGAATTAAAAGACAGAATATCACAAGCTAAAAAAGAAGTAGAATCATTAGAGGGAATACCAGATACAGGTGAAAATGAAGAATATTTATTTCAAAGACAAAGAGTATTTGGAGACGGAAATCCAAACTCACAAATTACATATGACTCAGTATTGGGTAGATTTAAATCAGACCTACAATCAGGTAGGTATAATGGATTTATGTTGAAAGATTTAGAATTAGATATTCAATTAGAAACTGAAACTGCAAAAAGAGATTTAACAAAAATGTTGGGTGAAACAGCAAAACAACAACAAGAATTAGAACAGATTGAATTTAAATAAGGAGTAATAATGGACAAAAATAAATTAAGAAATATAATTGAATTAGTTGTTCGTAAAGAAGTCAAAAAACAACTGAGCGAGATATTTATTAATGAAGAAAAAGAAATCAAATTATCAGAAACGATTTCTACACCTAAACCTAAAAAGGTTATTAACAAACCTAAAAAACAATACTCAAAAAACCCAGTTTTAAATGAAGTATTGAACAACACTAAACCATTGGGTGCACCACAAGAAGTTGAAGAGTATCCAACATTGGGCGGTGGTGTTTTAGGTTCTGACAATATGGCCGAAGTCTTAGGATATGGGGATTTAGGTAGAGGACAGAATAAAGAAAGAGCAAGAGAAATGGGAGCGGTTGACACAATCAAGAAAGCAGGAGTTTCAGTAGATGCAGTTCCTGAAGAGGTTCAAAACGCATTGACTCGTGATTATTCTGGTTTGATGAAAGCAATTAATAAAAAGAAAAATGGTGAAGGTAATTTTAGACCTTAATAACAAATGGCAAAAAGTGTAAGAGAGATAGATAGAGATGACAACATTTATGTTGGTGTCAAGTTTCCATTAGAGTATAATAAAGTTGATGGATTCTTTCCACAATCAAAAACTGTAAGAGAACAATCGAAGTCTAATTTAAGAAATCTATTGTTAACAAGTCCCGGTGAAAGAGTTATGCAGCCAACATTTGGTTCAAACTTAAAAGCTATCTTGTTTGATAGTTTTGACGAAATCACATCAGACAACATTGAAGAAGCGATACGAGAAGCCGTTAATCGTCAACTACCATACATAACAATAAATGATGTTATAGTAGTTCAAGATAACCAAGCTGAAAATAGAGTTTTAGTATCGGTTGACTATTTCACTACACTTGAACCTGATACATTTGATTCACTTTCATTAGAATTTAACATTGGAGAATAGTAATGCCTAATACTAATATTAGAGAAGTAGATTATGGAGTTGGAAAAAAGATAGTAAAGAAAGAAGTAAACTATCTTGGTAGAGATTTTGCAGACATTAGAGCAAATCTAATTGAGTTTGCAAAAACTTATTTCCCAAATCAATACAATGATTTCAACGAAGCATCACCAGGTATGATGTTCGTTGAGATGGCTGCGTATGTTGGAGATGTATTGAATTACTATGTTGATAATCAATTTAGAGAAACACTTTTAAATCAGGCTGAAGAAAGAAAAAATATTTATGAAATTGCACAATCATTAGGATATAAACCTAAACTAGCTTCACCTTCAAGAGTAGAATTAACTTTTACACTTGATGTTCCAGCAACAACAACAGGAACAGGAGCATCTGCAGTTTCTAAACCAGATTTAAATTACGCTGGTAAATTAGAAGCTGGTAGTGGTTTTACTTCTGAAAATGGAACTGAGTTCACTTTGTTAGATGATGTTAACTTTAAAGTATCAAGTTCATTAGACACAATGGACATTGCAGCATTAGAGCCTTCTTCTGGTGGTGTTCCAACAAACTTCAGATTAACTAAAAAGGGTGTTGCTGTATCAGGTAAAACAAGAGAACAAACATTTACTTTTGGAGACGGAGTAGCATTTGATAGTATAATATTGGCAGAAAGTAAAGTAACAGAAATAGTTTCAGTTGTTGATAGTAGTGGGAATAAATACTATGAAGTTCCTTTCTTAGCACAAGACACCGTATTTGAAACAGAAGAAAATACTAATCTAAATGACCCAAGTCTTTCTCAATATAAAAATGAAGCTCCTTATTTGTTAAAGTTAATTAAGACATCGAGAAGATTTACTACAAGAGTTCTTGATAATAATAAAATGGAACTAAGATTTGGTAGTGGTGTTAGTGATAATGCAGATGAGGAAATAATTCCAAATCCAGATAATGTTGGTTCATCATTAGGTTTTGGTATTTCAAGATTAGATGAAAGTTTTGACCCAAGTAATTTCTTAAAAACACAAACATTTGGATTGGCTCCAAGTAATACTACATTGACAATTAAATATCGTTATGGTGGAGCAGTTGAACATAATGTTCCAGTTGGAACAATAAACAGATTGAGAAGTATTACATTTTCAAACTCTACAACAGGTTTAGATTCAGCTACTCAATCCACTACTAATAATTCTTTAAGAGTTGTTAACTTAGAAAGAGCTACAGGTGGAGCAAACACAGAAGAATTACAAGACATTAAATTAAACGCAAGTGCATTCTTTAATGCACAAAACAGAGCAGTAACAAGAGCAGACTACATAACAAGAGTTTACTCTTTACCACAAAAGTATGGTAATGTAGCAAAAGCATTTATTGTTCAAGATGAACAATTAGAACAAGAGGGTCAATTAGAAGTTATCAATGGTGAAGTAAAAAGAATAAAATCAATTGATGTTATTCCAAATCCATTGGCGTTAAATATGTATTTATTAGGATATACATCAGATAAAAAGTTAACACAACTAAACGAGGGTGTAAAACAAAATATCAAAACATATCTTTCACAATATAGAATATTGACTGATGCTATTAATCTTAAAGACGCATACATTATTAATATTGGTGTAAGATTTTCAATCACAGTAAAACGAGGATTTAATAAAAACGAAGTATTGTTTAATGCAATTCAAGCTGTGAAAAAACATTTTGAAACTAAAAAATGGCAAATCAATCAACCAATCATACTGAGTGATATAGCTTATGTGATTGGATTAGTTGAGGGAGTTGTTACAGTAGTTCCACCACAAGATAATAATCCTAATAAAAATTTGGTGGTAATTGAAAACAAACATAAAGTGTCAGGTGGATATAGTGGAAATGTATATGATTTAGATTCAGCTACAAGAGATGGAATCGTATATCCTTCATTAGACCCAAGTATATTTGAACTTAAATACCCGAACATAGATATTGAGGGTAGAGTAGTAGGAGATAGATAATGCATTATTTTGAATTTGCAAAAAGAGATGCTACCATTTATTCTGGTGGAACAACATCATCAATCAATACAGGTTTAGATGAAATATTAGAAATTAATAAAGTTGTTTCAAACAATGGTTCGGTTGCAAACATATCAAGAATATTGATTGACTTTGATTATTCTTTTATATCACAATCAATCATAGATAATAAAATACCTTCTACTGCAAAATATTATTTAAATCTATACGACGCAACATCAGAAGAAGTAGAAGCGGAACAAAATGTATTTGTTTATATGGTTAGTGGTAGTGCTTGGAAACAAGGAACAGGAAAACTTGACCACGACCCAGTAACACAAGACGGAGTAAGTTATCAGTATAGAGACCACGAGGCAAAAACACCTTGGGTAACAGGCTCAGTATTGACTGACGGAGGTGCTTGGTGGACAGGTAGTCAAGGTGGACAATTCTCAGTTAGTTCATCATACGCACTAACATTTGACAAAAAAGATTTAAGAGTAGATGTAACAGACTTAGTAAAAAATCATATCTACTCAAGTTCATTATTTCCGAATAGAGGCTTCTTAGTAAAAAGAGAATCACTCTATACAGGTTCAAGTGATTTCTCATATAATCCAGGAAGTGATACTACAAAAGATGAAAGTAGTTCAGATAGATTGGGAAATCTAAAATATTTCGGTAGAGAAACACACACAATTTATCCACCTAAATTAGAAGTAATGTGGGACGATAGTTCTTGGTCAACAGGAAGTTTATCACCATTAGTAACGGCTGATTTAGAAAGATTAAAAATTTATTTTAAAAACTTAAGAACAGAATATAAAGAGGGTTCAAAAGTTAAATTTAGAGTTGTCGGTAGAGAATTATATCCTACTACTGCTTTCGCAACATCACCAGCAGAATTAACAGCTAAGTATTTACCAAGTGCTTCTATCTTTTATGAAGTCAAAGACGCAGATACTGAAGAAGTAATTATTCCATTTGGGACAGGTTCGAGAATTAGTTGTGATAGTACAGGTAATTTCTTTAACTTGTGGTTAGACGGATTTCAAGCAGAAAGAAATTATCGTTTTTGTGTTAAGGTAGTGAGTGGTAGTGGAACAACAGAAACAATTAATTACTATGATGACGACTATGAATTTAGAGTAGTGAGGTAAACAAATGCCATATTTGCCAAGTTCAGCAAGAAACAAATCAGAATATTATCGTAAATTATTAGACGCAGATGTTATTGAACAAAATAATCTAATAAAAGAATTGGAATTGAAACAAAATATTTCAGGTTCTATCGATGCATTAAATCCTACAAGAGATGATGACGGATATGTGGTTTCAATTGAAGACCCAAGTAATCCAGGTCAAGCTGCAGAGACAATCAATGAAAGTGTTCGTATAGAAAACAAACAACAATTTTTTAACGATAGATATTTAAATCAAGTTCAAAAACCTTTTTCTTTTTTTACAACACCTTCATCATTAGTTGAAGAAGATGTTCAGATAGAACAAGAAGAAGAACAAGAAAAACAAAAACAAACTGAAAAACCTAATGATTCGTTTAGGGACTTATTGATAGAATTTTTTGAATTAGACATTAATGTTTCTGATAAAAAAATACAATCGGAAATGGCAAAGTCTGGACAAAAGGTTCTTAAAGGTTTACAAAAGGCAGTAATGTTGAATATAATCGTATCAACTAAAAATTATGCATCTTTTATTAGAAATATAATTTACCAAGATAACTCTTTAAAAAAAATATGGAAAGAAAAAAACCTTCCAACATCATCATTAACACCAACAGGTGAAGAATATGATTTTACAAAACAATTTGAATTTAAGGGATTAGATTTTTCAAATTTAAAAAGCTCACTTGCAAATTTAAATACATCAGGATATAGATAATGGCATTAGAATATGGATTCACACAAAAAGAAAAAGACTCTTACTATTTAGCTAAAAGAGTTTATAGTAGTTTCGGTCGTGATTTTGAAGACGACTTTGTAATGTTGTATATATATTCAGACGATACAGATTTACTATTACAAAATGTTATGATTCCTATTGAAGATATTCGTTTTACAGATAATGGACTTATTGATATAAATGTTGGTAAACATCTTAGAGATGTAGGATTTACCCAAGGTAATTATAGAGTTGTCTATAAATTTTTAAGAAGATTAGCTGGTGTTGAAAGTCAAGTTTTCGTTGATGATAGTGGTAATATTTGGAACGGAGAAGTTTCTGAAAAAGAAGTAAATGGAGAATTAAAATATTATACATCTACAACAAATCCAGGTATAGACGAACAAGACCAACCAGTTGCAAAAGAATTATTTTTAAAAGACTTCACATATTTCATTGATGACATTTCACCAGACAGAACAGAATTAATTCTTGAAGTTGATGAGAATATTAAGAACGAAGAATATCGTGAAGACTTTGAAACTATGGGACAACTAATAGAATACAAATCACTAAAAGTTGATAATCAAGGTTCTATTAAGTTTGACCAAAAAGACCCATATGTGTTAGAATTTAACATTGATGAATCAGATAGGGGGTTTACACAAAATATGGTTGGTGGAGAAATAATTATTCCTAACTTATACAAAGCAACTGGATTCGAAGATACTGATAATGAGGACGCAATCATTGATGAAGTTGACGAAATAGATTTTATAGAACCAGAAGAAGTAGTAGAGGATACTAACGAACCTGAAAAAGAAGACAATGTCGTATCAGATGTATTGGGTGCTGATGTTGGATTAGGAGGATTTAGTTAATGGCCGCATCAGAAAGAGCTATAAGAAGAAACGCTGAATTATTACGACAAGGAAAAATTCGTAATAAAGCTCGTGGTGCTGCAAGAAATGCATATATTGATTGGGATGTTACAGGTAAGATAAGAGGAGAAGAGGACGGCCCACTTGTTCCAGGTGACGGATTGCCATTAGGTGGATTAATTGGTGGTGGTGAAGGTTATGGTATATATGGTGGTGCGGGAACACAAAAATCCACAAAAGGAAAACAAAAAGTAAGAAAAGAAAAAATCATAACTAAAAAAAGAGCAAAAAAGAAAATTGACATAAAAAGAGACTATGTTGCAAAAATTGAAGAAGTTTTAGATAGTAATCGTGTTAGGGTTAGTTTGTCATATGAAGACGGAGTAAACATATATCAACACAAAGGTGATGACGAACGAGCAGAAACATTTAAGTATTGGAGAGTAAATTACGAAAAGAATAACCTTGAAAGATTTAAAACTTATATGATTTCAGGCAATCAACATTACCTAATGGTAAATGATAAATTGGGTGCTGATTTAAAATCAAGAAAAGTAAAACTTAAACAAGGATTACAACAAGACATAAATAAATTAGATAGAGTTTATTTTGCAGAAAAAAGATTACCAGATTTAGAAGAAAGAGTTAGATTAGTTCCATTTGAAGATAGACCTGATGAAGGAATATTTTTAAGAATACCTAATTTAAATTCAGTAGATAATCCGATTAACTTTCAAGGAACTAACTTTCAAACTCACAATGAGTTGTTAGGAACTGACACTTTATTAAACTTTGACTTAGAAGAAAAATTGATTTCAGGTAGTTTGTTAGATGTTAAACCAAATGTCGATTATCAAAAAACTACTACAAATTTACTTTTTGATGATGACGATACAGGCTTTGGTAATTATGTAAACTTTTCATCAGCTGAAACAAGACTTCGTAATTTCAGAAAAAAATTACAACTTATAGAAAATCATACTGCATTAAGTGCATCATTAACAAGTGTAACAAGTTCCCTTTCAACGATACAGGCAGAAGAACAAAAAAGACAAAGAGTAATTAATTCTTTTGACCCGTTTGAACATTATATGTATTTTGAAAGTTCTTCTTACGCAAGTTCATCACTCGGACAATTTCACGATACGGCTTGGCCAAAAGTAAATTCGTCTGAACCTTATATATTAGAACACACATCAGCTTCAATTGCTGATACTTGGTATAATAATATGATATTAAGTGCATCCGCGTTTGACCAAGACAATCCAAACTCATTAAGAAATACATTACCAGAACACGTTAGTAGAGATAACAACAATAATGTATTCTTAGAATTTATGGATATGGTTGGACAACAATTTGATGAAGTTTGGGTTTATGTAAAATCTTTAACCGATGTAAATAGAAGAATAGAAAAATTGTCGGAAGGTATATCAAAAGATGTTACAATACATTTTGCGAAAGCATTAGGGTTAGAATTATATATGGGTAATGATTTAATTAATTTACCTGAATTCTTGTTAGGAAAAAATCTCGACGGAAGTGATAAATATGAAAAACCTTCAGAACAACTAACAGAAGAAATATGGAAAAGAATATTAGCAAACTTACCTTTCTTTATCAAAGCAAAAGGAACAGAACGAGCAGTCAAAGGATTATTAAGTTGTTATGGTATACCAAGTTCAATACTTAGAGTTCGTGAGTATGGTGGGCCTGATAAAGGGACAAGAGTAAGTTATGAAATCAAAAGAAAGTTTACGAGAGCTTTAGATTTTAAAGCAGGACAATATATAAAAACACCTTGGAAATCAGTTAGTAATTTATATCCCGACACAGTAGAATTTAGATTTAGAACACCTTATAGTGTTGGTTCATCAGGTTCAATGGTATTACTTCAAAAGTCTGGTTCTAATACTGACGGAAGTTGGGCTATATCATTACAAGATAATGGAACAACAGACAATTATGGACACCTAAGATTTGCAATAAGTGCATCTGACGGAACTTCCCAATACATCACATCATCATTACAAAAGTTTTACAATGATGATATGTGGAGTGTGATGTTAACAAGAAAGTCATCAAGTGGAGTAGAACACTTATCTGAACTTACAACATTTACTTCAAGTTATGAATTAACTACAAAACAATATGACTCAACAAGACAAAAGATTTTATATCAAGATAGTCAAAGTTTAATAATGACACAATCACAATTCAATGGAGCATTTACATCAAGTGGAGATGTTTATTTGGGTGGTAGTGGAACAGGAAATCACGGAACACAATTTAGTGGTTCGTTAATGGAATATCGTTTGTGGTCAGAACCATTGAGTGCGAGTATATTTAATAATCACGTTCGAACACCAAAAGCTTATAACGGAAATACATCAGCTTCATCATATGATAATTTATTACTTAGATTACCATTAGACGACAATAAAAATTTACAAACTAATCCAACGGCTTCTAATTTCGCATACATAACAACTTATCAAGGAAACATTACAGGTAGTAATATAAATGGATTTACAGGAAACTTTTACAGAACATTAGTAGACCAAGAAAAAATTAAAGTTCCAAATGTTGGCCCAAATCGTAGAAATGCAACCAAGATTAGAATAGAAGACAATACATTAAAAACAGGAACTGCTCTATCACCAGATGTTCGTAATGAACAATCATCACAAGATTTTGCACCAATAGATAGTAATAAACTTGGAATTTATTTTTCACCCGTTGATGTAATCAATGAGGATATAGTTTATAGTATTGCAGACTTAAGTATGGACGATTTAATTGGAGACCCAAGAGATGAATTTAAATACAAATACAAAACATTAGGTGGATTACAAAGAGAATATTTTAAACGATATGGTTCATCTAATAATTTTTGGGATTATTTAAGAGTATTGAATTTTTATGATTCAAGTGTGTTTACACAAGTCAGACAATTATTACCAGCTCGTGCAGATGCTACGGTTGGTGTATTGATAGAACCGAATATATTGGAAAGAACAAAAGAAGTTATCGGTAAACAACCAACATTTGATAATCGTATATTTGCAAATGCAAATGATTTTGATGAAGGTATTTTAATAACAAGAGTAATAAGTGGTAGTGATGATTTATTTTTCTCTACTGCAGATAGTAGTTATAACACTTATTATGGTGAAGCTAATTTAGCACACTTTAGTGGTAGTCATATTGGTTTCTTGGGAATGCCTTCGAGACTTAGAGTTCTTGGTGAGAACGATAGAAAATTTGGATACGGAACAACATATCTACACGCTTCTTCAAGTGTTCCACTAAAAAACTTTACAGAAGCACGAGTACCAATTATATCAGGTTCAAGATTATCTGAAAAGAACGAAGAAGCACAATACATATTTGGAAATGCACTATCAGCTTCTAAAGCTAGGGATGCAATTAATCCAAGATATTACGCAGTTCATACAAGTTTTTCAGCTAGTCAATTTGAAAGTGTGGCTGATTCAAATAATTTATTTAGAAGTTTCTACCAAGGAACGAAACATACAAAAGATAATTCTTTTGATAAAAAAGAACCAATAGAAGTATTTATAGTAGCTGGAACAACAGTAGAAACAACAGATACAGATTTAACGAAACTAAAAACAAAATAAAGGAAAATTTAACTTTCTTATATTTATTATTGAAATAAAAGAATAGTTATATCATTTCCACAGGAGCAAAATAAATGGGATTTTTAGATAATACAACAATAACAGTAGACGCCATCTTAACAAAAAAAGGTCGTGAACTTTTGGCAAGAGGTCAGAACGAATTTAGAATTACAAAATTTGCATTAGCAGATGATGAGATTGATTACAATCTTTACGATACATCACACCCAAATGGTTCAAACTTTTACGGAGCAGTGATTGAAAATATGCCTTTATTAGAGGCGTTCGTAGATGAAAATCAATTAATGAGATATAAACTAACTACACTTCCAAAGGAAACTGCAAAACTTCCTATATTGGAATTACCAAACGCATCATTGACTTTCAATGGGCCTGGTATCACACAAGCTATTTCACCAAATACAAGAAATGGTGTAGATAGTTCTTACACATTTATTTTACAAGATGCATCAATTGCTAATATTTCAAGAACTGGATTTTTCCGTGGAGACCCAATTCCTGACGGGAATAGACCAGACCCAAGACGTAGAGCAGCTTCTGGTATATTACCTGACGGAACTTTTGAAGAAGATTTCAGAGCAGGTATTACAACACCAGTATTTTTAAATGAGAGTGAAAGAAAACGCTCTATTACAATTACAGGAAAATCAGTAAATGTAATAGCGAGGTCGATAACTTCAGAAACTTCAACCAATGTCACAGTCGTAGGTAATGATACAGGTGCTACCTTTAATTTACCAATCACGGTTAAAGCTGACCCAAGTAAATTATAAGGAGTAAGTAATGTCATTTCAAAGATTCGATAGACAAAACGATATTATAGAAAATCAAAGAACGACTGTAACGAGTGGATTGTGGACAGGTGGTTCAACAACATTATCAACATTTTTTACTTCATCTACAACAAGTAGTTATTTTGTAGATGTGTATAATGCTAATCCAGCATCTGATACTTCAGCAGAAGTTCAGTTTGCATTAGGATACGCTCACATTGACGGAAGTGGTTCATTAGGTAATCAATCTTCACAAACAACATCAGGTGATAGACAAACAGCAGCTCTATACAGACAATTTAGAAATGTATTGTTGGCACCTAATTCAAATAAATTTAAATTTACATCATCACCAACAGCATCAGGTGAAAAAGATTTTTATTTTTTAAGTTTCCAACGAGCTCGTATGAGAGAAAAAGTAGACCCAGGTAATTGGGAATTACATTTAGACGGTGGAGCTGATACAATAAAATTAATTGATGATAGTTCAACAGCTTCAAGTGTTACGGTTGAACAAGGTGGTAGAGTATTTAATGTTGTTAGTGGTTCTATTACCAATGGTGTCCACACAGCTGCAGCATCAGAAACAGCAAAAGGTGCTTATGGATTATTCTATCCTGATATGGGTATCATATTGTTAAATCCAACAAGAATAACAACCGGTGTAGCAGACATTACAACAACAAGAAGTTCAAACGCACAAGACAATAACAAAGGAGATTTGTTTGACTCAATAGTTCAAGGTGCAAATTTCCAAGCTCGTAGAGAAGAAGAAATTTCATCTACAAGTTATTTTTGTCGTGTAAATAATAGAAAATTTAACTTTAGTGCTAACCCAACATTTGCGACACAATCAGACGGAAGTTTAACACAACCAACTTTCTTTAAAGACCCACAAACTTTTATTACACAAGTTGGTCTTTACAATGATACTAATGAATTGTTGGCTATTGCAAAACTATCACAACCATTATTAAATTCATACGCAAGGGAAGCTATTATTAAAGTGAAACTTGATTTTTAGGACAATCTAATGTTCAAGAATCTTGACCCACAAGACATCAAAGTTAAACCGTTTAAAACGTTTAAAAATTTTACATTCACTAACAACGATAGTGGTAGTGGTGTATTCTTAATCAAAGCTCGTAGTGGTTCTTACAAACAATATGTAAGTTCATCAGACGCAATCACACATATTATTTCAGGTTCAGTAACAAGTAGCTTTTATGCATTACCCACTTGGAATATGATAAACAAAACTTTCTACAAAGATAATGATAAACCATTTAGAACATTTGGTAATAACTCTAATAATAATAGAGAGTTAAATGTAAGTGCGAGTGTCATTAGTGTAGCTAGAGAAATTATCGGTGAAGAAATAAAACCAGGTTCAGTCGAATTAACTACAACCATTGATAGTAAAACATATACTATTAAAGATGATAATGATGGAAATCTATATGATAACAATCATTCTGCGAGTTTTGCAGCATTTAAATCAAGTTCATTTGATAGAAGTCAGGGAGTTCTTGCAAACGGAAGTGGTTCAGAAGTAGGAAACATTTACTATTCACAAGGTTTAATTGTGTTAACGGACACTGGTTCTTACACTCGTGATACAACAAGTTATACTTTAAAGTATCAATCTACACAAACAATCTATGAACACGAATATCGTATGATTGCAAAACCATTTGAATTTAACACTACACAAAATATCAGTATAACACCAGGTCGTAGTGGTAGTTTAACATTAAAATCTGGTACGGTTTCAATGTCTAATTTTTTACCACCAGGTGACCAACCAAGTGGTGAGGGAACAGGCAGTTTCAAAACAGAATATAACGCTGCAACATCATCATTAGGGTTTGTAACGGGTTCGGATTTTAGGCCTTATGTATCACAAGTAGGTTTATATACGGAAGACGGAGTGTTAGCTGCAGTTGCAAAACTCGGAAAACCTATCAAATTATCAGACGAGATATCCACTACATTTGTAGTTCGCTTTGATGTATAATCTTTAACAATCTTATATTTATTACTGAATAAAACTCAACGGAGAAAACAATGTTTCAGTTTATGAAAAAAATGGTTATGTCAGCAGTTATGTTTGGAATGGTCTTTGGACAAACCCCAATCATAAGAGTTAAACAAATAGGCGAATGGAAAACACCAGAATATTGGTGGAAAAACCAAGAAACCGTACAATTACAAACATTTTTAGCAGATGATACAACTCAACCTGCGTATCTAAATAATAATTTTGATTCGTGGAGAGATGATATTTTAGAAATAGAAGTTACCATTGATGATAATGGTGCAAATTTAACTGCATTTAGATTTGATATTGCATTCGATAATGACTTAATTACTTGGGTTGAAGATGACGGAATTGAAGACAATGACGAAACATCAATCAACGCTTGGAGTCAAGGAAACTCACGAGTAGTCAAAGGTAGTCATATTTCAGGTTGGACTGAGGGTGATGAAAGTTCTAATGCAGATTATTCTTTTGAAGTGGTTCATTTCTCTAATGTAGGATATACAGATAGTATTCAAAATAGTGGTAATGAACAATCAACATCAGATACTTCTTACGATTGGTTAAGAATTACTATGGTGTCTCACGGAGTGGATGCTAATTCTGACGGAACACCAGATAAAATATTTGGTAATGGAGATGGAAATCAAGTTCAAGTTCTTAAATTACAATTTAGAATTAATGATGTAGTAGATAATTACGAACCACACTCATTTAGAATTCCAACACTTTATAGTGGTGGTAGTGGTTATTACACTTATTTAAGTGATGATTATTTATTACCTTACAAAGTTTACATTGATGGTAATTGGGGA
>Ga0160423_10002610_pt1 | contig 15065 bp, 12 predicted proteins | sample CRUFie14St8metaG_FD_108191 | JGI IMG/M metagenome (GOLD analysis project Ga0160423, IMG submission 108191) | Marine microbial communities from the Costa Rica Dome - CRUD Field 142mm St8 metaG | ecosystem: Environmental > Aquatic > Marine > Oceanic > Photic zone | place: Costa Rica: the Eastern...
CGGTACATATGGAGCATATACAGCACCACTTTCTAAGAACTGTCCACCTCTAAAGCCCATAAGGATTGTGTTTTCAGTTACATAAGGGTTTTTGTATACTTTATATCTACCATTTAATTGACCAACTCTCTGTACACCAAATGCAAATTCTGCTGAATCGCCATCAGTATTAGCTGCATATCCTGGAATAGATTCTAAGATAGTAGCTACAGAAGGAGAACATACTAGGAAGTTTGCTCCACCTCTTAATGTTTTTTGGTGAATCTTGTTAGATACTTTTTGGATTTTAGTTCCTAAAGTCTGGAACCACTGTCCTTGAGTATTGTAAAAATCAGAAGAAGACTGAGCCCATGCTGATCCATTCCAGATCTTATTGTTGTCAGCTGACCATCTCTCAGTTGTTCTAGCACCTGCAATTAGCATGTCTAAAATTTCTAAGTCAATTTCCATTGAAATGTACTCACTTAATAAAGAAGTAAGTTCAGCTTCAGCGTCAATTGAGTGATAAGCGTTAAGATCTTGAGCGAATTCAGGAGTCCACTGTGCTTTTAATTTTCTAGTCTTAGCAACTACTGCTTCAGATTTTAACTCAACGTTAACTTCTGGGATAGAAATAGAACCATCAGTTGATAGTTGGTCTTTACCGTCTTCAAAGTCACCTCTTGAATTATCAGCAGGTTGTTTGTGATAGTGAATTTTGTAGTCTCCACCTGTTACTAAACCTGTACTAGATACAACAAATACTATGTTGGCTCCAGATAATACAGTTAGGTCTGGGTTAGAAGTAAAATCAGTACCTGAAGAAGATACTAATCTAAATGCTCTTACACCCTCTGGATCGAATCCAGGAATGCTACCTGTACCGATAGTTACTGTTCTAAAGTTAGCAGGGTCTTTATCAGCATCGTAATTTAAAGATGCAGATGTAGCAGATCCTGTAGTTTGAGAAGTTACTGATCCTGTAAAGTGGTTGATAGAATATCCGAATTGACCAGAGCCATAAAGACCTCCAGAAGCATCAGTATCTACAGCCATTTTAGTTCCAGCTTCAGTTACGTTACCGTACATGTTGTTACCATTTCTGTTTTGAGCACCATCAGTAGATCCATATTTGAAATCTAGATAGAATACTAACCCAGAAGGTAAATTCATTGGTTGAACAGAAACGAAGTCTTTAGAAGAAATCTGTGCGAATACCTTTCTTACAAGAGGTAAAGCTACACCAGCCCACTGCTCACTTGCAGTAGAACCATTTCCAATAGCACCTGTTCCCGTACTAGATTGCTCTGCTACGATTTGCTTTGCTTGATTTTCTAACATGATAGACATGTTTGAAGAGTCTTTTTCTCCTAATCCTTCAAGCAATCCAGAAGCAGACCATTTGTCAGCTAAACGAGCCGCATCAGCTTGTAATGCTTTATACCCGTTTGCACTTTCTAAAAGGTTGTTAATTTCCATGATTGAAATGTGTTTTTTTAATTTTAATAATTTGATTAAATAATTCCAGCTAATTTTTGCATTCTCTTAACCGCATCAGATACTTCAGCTATAACTTCTGGCTTACTTGCAGTAGTTCCAGTAGCTTTACTTGCCATACCTAATTTCGATTCTTTAATAGTAGTAGATTTTTTTACTACTATATTTTCAGAAACTGTTTCAAAAACTAACTTAACTTCTTTTACCGTTTCGGCTTTATCGAAAGCAGCAATAATGTTAACTTTTTGTGACTCATTTAAGTTATTAGACTTAAATACTTTATTCACATACATTAACTTAGCATTAAGTAAGTTAACTTCTTGTAGTTGGTTTTGTAAAGTTTCAATAGTTGCTAAAGCTTCGTTTAATTCAGATACTTCTTCCTTAACCTCTTCTTTAACTTCTTCTTCTACTTCTTCAGAAATTTCTTCTTCTACACCTTCTTCTCTAGTGTTACAGTGAGCTTCTTCCATTTCTTCTTCACCTTCTTCAAGAGTTTCTAACTCTGCTAATAATTCGTCTAGATTAATTTCTTCCTCTTCTGCACCAGCTTCCATGTCTCCCATTTCTGCTCCTGCATCCATATCAGCATTATCTAGCTCATCACCACCGTCAAGACCCATCTTTTCATGTTCTTGAGCAATGATGTCACGAATAAGATCTTTAAGGTCATCAACTTCCATGTCTTTAACCTCAATTTCTTCTTCGTCTTCTGCTTCGTCTTCAGATTCTTCTGAATCAACCTCAGCATCGGCATCAGCTTCTTCCTCAGCTTCATCCATTTCAGAGTAATCGCCTTCTTCCACGCCTTCTTCTTTAGTATTACAATGAGCTTCTTCCATCTCTTCGTCGTGCTTACCTTCTTCCATCTCTTTGTCGTGCTTACCTTCTTCCATGTCTTCATGTTTTCCTTCTTCAACAGTTTCTTCAACAGTTTCAGTAAGTTCTTCGGTAACTTCTTCAGATTCGTTTACTACTTCTTCTTCTACAGAGGAATCTTCCATCTCTTGAAGTTTAGCAGCTAACATATCTTTAAGATGAGGAGTTAAAGTCTCTTCTAAAGCTTCTTTTGCGTTAGTAATAGCGGCTTCTCTAATAGATTTAGCTTCAGCAATAGCTTGCTTGAATAAATCTTTGTTTGCCATTTTAATAAATTTTTTGGATTTCTACGATTATTTTAATCGTAATAGAAAATAATATAAGTTTAATACAGTATAGATGACTGTATATTCGTATATAAATATATACTTATTCCGGAAAACTTAAGAATAATTTACTTTTTCTTATGAGGTTTAACTTGATCGTTAGGAATCATCTCGGTATATTGAGAGGTAAAACGTACTTTAGTTTTTTCTCCTTCTACTCCTACACGTATGCCAGTACCGAAGTAGCCACCTTTCACATCAAAAACGTCAACTAAATCTTTACCCTTAGCTTTATATTCATCATCTCTATGTCTATATCTATCAAATTTTTTCATAGCTTCTTCTGCTGAGATGTTTCCTAATTCGTAATTATTATGTATATAACGAATAACTTCTTTTTCATCACCATAAGGAATTCCTAAACCTCTATCTATTAACTTTTCTACCCTTTCGTCCCGTCCATATATGTTAAAAGGTATATCCATAACAATCGGTATACTAGGGTTATCTTTTTGATAGCCCATTATACGAGAGGTTTTCTCCCCAGGATGTGCTTTAAAATATTCTTTTACACCTTTCTTTTTATTTTCAGCTAAAAATTTTCTTAAGTCAAAGTTATCCATTTTGTTATGCTCTTAATATGTCGTTAATAATATTATTTAAATTTAAATATTTAGATACTTTACCTTTACCTTCATTTAATGATATAGGATTCATAAACGCACCGTGAGTAGATGGATTGGATACAAAATCCCAACATACTAATTCAAAATCAGGTTGTACTTCTAAAGTACCTTCATTTGTTTGAGATACTGAACCTGTACCTCTAGAAGATATTCCTATAGTATGTCCAGCTTTTATAATTTCTTTTACAATATTACCAGAAGGGGTATTAAGTAATTCAACCTTACCCATAAGGTCATCTCCATTCCAATATAAGTCTTTTACTATATGTGATGCATTTTTTAAAGATACTACAGCTGATTCAGGATGATCTAATTCGCCATATGCATTACCGTTTTTAACAAATTCATCCATATATTTAGAAACTTCACGCATCAGTAGTTTTTTTTCGTAAACTCTACCGTTTTGATTTTTTGCGCCTGCTCTTTGCATAACTCCTTCAACTTCAAAGACTCCAGGACGTTCCTTGGACTCTCTAAGGATAGGTTTAAACTTGGTTACTTCTACTAATAATTGTGACATCTTATATTAATTTATTTTCTTATACTATTTTAGAAGATAATTTTTCTATAGCAGTATCTATCTTACTTAATTCATCGCCGCTTGCTCCAGTTTTTCTGTCTTTTAATTTTTGAATTAAAGCTTTTACTTCTCTGTTATTTTTAGGAGCACCTATATTGAATCCTATATTATCTGAAGGATTAGTAGGCTCTTCTTCTAGTCTATCTAATCCGTCAGGAATATCATAATCTCTAGCAATTGCTCTTAAATATAACATACAATCTTCAGTACTCATAGCTCTAATTAATGCATCTACACATCCTTTAGCTCCTAAGTAATCACAAATTTTGTCAGCTAAATCGTGGCATTCAGGATCAAGTGTTTCGTTAACCGGCTCTTCAGCAGGTGCTTCTTGCTCGTCTCCTGAAAGATCTGCTAGTAAGTCCATAGCTCTTTTTAATTTAGGATTTTTCAATAAAGAAGCATTTTCTTTCTCAGAAAGCTTATTTACTAATCCTAATACTGCTGATGCAAATGTTTGTGGATTTTTAATTTGAGTAGCAAATTTAGTGAAAACTTGGTTAGGAATATTAGGCATTTCTACCTCGTTAATTTTACTTTCATTAAGGTATCTTTGCTTATTCCACTTATGTACGCTAAAATTATCTTTCATTTTATTTTTTCTTTTTAGTTTCTTGTAAAGTTCCGTTAACTGCAGGACGTGAGTATACTGTTTGTTTTTCTTCTAACTCGTCAGGTTGTTGCATTGTAGCGATATCTCTAGGACTTACTACTTTAACTTTAGGTTGATCTAGACCTTTAGTAAAACCATTTCTAATAGCTGGTCTTAAATCTTTATTAAATGCTTGCTCTATAGCAGGTGCTAAAAATCCTCCTACTTTTAATCCTTCTTCGTTTCTTATATCTCCTAAAGTATCGTATACTTTTTGTATTTTAGTTCTAGTTTTATCGTAATAAGATTCTATATCAGTTACTAAATCTTGAAGTGCTATGATAGCTTGCTTCATTCCTTCGAATCCTCCGTAAGTATCTGCCATATTAGCTAATTCTTTAGTAGCAGCTTCATTTACTACTCCTTCTTCTAATACTTTTTTGATAATAGATTTAATATTTTCTTTTACTACTTTTTCTTTACCCATTGCTTTTTTGATAGCTTTATCTTTAGCCGCCATGTAGTCATCTGAGTCTATATCTCCGTCACCGTCGTGATCTTTACCTTTCTTTTCTTGTAGAATGTCTTCTTCTAATTTATTATCTAAGAAGTTAATAACATCTCTTTTAGCATGCTCTATCATTCCTGGTTCGGTCATAGGTCCGTTCTTCCATTCTTCCCAAGCCATCATTAACATTTTACAAGCTCTTTCAAACATAGGTCCCATAGCTTCTACATAACCTCCAGTATCATAATCCATTTCAGTAACTACTTTACCTCCTTTAGATTTTGCTCTCCTTCCTTCATTGATAGGATCATCTCCGTGAGCAAAGCCAAATAAGTCAGCTTCTAATCCTGCTAAATCAAAATCGTATTTGTCAGAAATCGCTATAATCATTTCCATAGCAGCTTCTCTTTCGCTAATATCTCCATCAGCAGCTATATCTTGAATAGCTCTAACACACATATCAAATGCTCCTCTAGATTCATTTACTTCTTCTCCTTCAGCTACTGCTGGTGCAGGTTCTCCTGTTGCATCTTGTGCTGAAGAAGGAACTGCTTTAACGTTTGCCATTTGAGTAGCCCCATCAGCTGCGTTCTTTACTACAGTATAATAAGTTTCTAATGCAGCTCTAACTTGTTCTGGTAATTTTGCTGTATCTTCTTTAGGAAACAAATCAGCCATTACTTTTTGAACATCTTTAGCTGATTTTTCGAATCCTTTAGATATAGAAGATAGTTTAGCTAGACCTGATGCTACTTTAGGTTCGATATTCAATGCTTGTTTACCTTTTACAGCTCTACCTATATTTTTAAATGTAGTACCGATACCTGCTATAGCTCCAGAAAGTTTTGCATTAACAGATGCTAACGCTCTACCTAATAATCCTTCATCTATATCTTCATTCTTTTTTCTTTCAGTATTGCAATGGCCTTCAGAAATATCTGTTAAAGTTTTTCTTACAGCGTTTCTAAACATTTTTAAGAATTTTAATGCTCGTGCTTTGTCTCCATCTTCAATACTTTCTATAGCATTACCTAAATCTGCTGCTTCAGTATGATAGTTAACATCTGTAAAAGAATCAAAGAGTTGTTGCATTTTAGCTACAGGAGTACTTATTCTAATTCTCAAACCAGTTCTTAGCATACCGTTATAATCAAAATCTTTTGACCACATATCTCCTAATTGGTATACTTTTGTTTCTTTTTCTTCTTGACCATACTTTTTGATGTCTTCCATCTCTTCATCCGACATTTGCTCTTTAACAAACTTAGCTTTAGCTTTTTCAATATCTCCTTTTGCTAAAACTTTTACTATTCTTCGGCCTAAAGTTTCTAAATCAGCATCTTTTAATGAATGAGGTCTTTTAAATCCTTTTAAATATCCTTGACCTATTTCAACATAATCATGAGGATCAACTACATCATCTACTGTTTTAGCTATTTTTTCATTTAAATCAGGACCATATTCAAAATTTGCAGAAAAGAATTGTTCAAATTCGTCTATTACTGCTTGATCGTAATTAGGGCTATAACGACTTGGAAAATCTTCTTTATGAGTCTTTACAAAATCATAAATCATTTCATCGTCATCAGCATAAGGGTTATCATCTTTTTTCAGTGCTGCTTTTACATATGGTATTTCATTTTTTATTATTTCATCATTAAACTCATCATCATCAATATACATTTGTTCTTCTAAAGGTAATAAAATATAATCTCCATCTCTATGCTTTTTAACTTTAACCATTTTTTTAAGCATATCAACAACATCGTCTTTTTTGAAACCTAATCCTTTTAAAGCATCTACTAGTGGTTCTAATCCTGAAGCTCCTCCTTCTTTAGAAAGAGTTTGTTTAATAACTTCCATAGCCTTAACAAAATTTTCATCTGAAACTTCTTCTTTAAGTTCAGCTTTTTTCATTCCATTAAAAGTATCTACTTCATTTCCTTTTTTAACATCAACCATTTTATCGTGCTTGTCAACTTTGTTTGACTCACCTGCTAATAAGTTAAGGTAGTGCATTTCATCTTTTTCAAGATTTTTAATTGCTTTTGCTTCTGCTTTTTCTCTATCCTCCATAGATACAGTTCCTGCAGAATCAATACCAGCCATGTCTAATTCATAGTCAATACCTCTTCTTAATGTCTCGTCTGAGTACTTAGGAGTTGGAGAATCATATTCTTTAGTTTTTTCTTCATGCTTTGCTTCTGTTAGAATTCCTTTACCTTTAAGTATATCAACAGAATCGTTAAATCCATTATATGGAGAAAGAAATTGAGATAGTTCTCTCTTTGCATCTTTTACAAATTGAGATTTAGGGAATTTACCCTCTAATACTGCATTATATTTTTCTTGTATTGTTTTCATCTAAGTAATCAAACATTTTAGTGTTATAAGGTCTTTTTTTTGTTTTTGCTTTCTTGAATCCTAATTTTTCCATCTGCTTTGTAGCTTTATTTTTTCTGCCATCTTTACTAAAAGCATAAGGAGTTAGGTATCCTCCTACTCCCGATGTAGTGCTTAATTCTTCAAGAACTTCTCTAACCGCTTTAACTATTGTACCTTTTTTCATAATCCACGCATTTCATTTACTAAATCGTAGTATTGCATAAGGTTAACTAAATGGTTATCGTTAATTTTTTCAGTCTTTTTTAGAGGTTTAATTGCTTTGACTACCTCTTCTAATTTAATTCTAACTACATCGTCTTTAATTTTACTAGCTAATTGACTTACTTCTTTTTGAATTTTTTTTATTTCTTCGTTAACTATATTACGGAGTCTAGTAGTAGAGTCAACAGAAGTAATAAATTCTTTAAGAATATTTTTCTGTTCTGGTAGTAAATCTTTATAGTTATTATTAAATTTTTCTAATAATATTTTGTAAGTAAGTAATCTTAAATCTTTATCATACTTACCATATTCTTCTATCAAAGTATCTTTAACAGTATCTTTATCTATTTTAGATGAAGTTAAATGTTCAATAATTGTAAGTTTGTTATTTACTAAAAAAGTAGGACTTACTAAAGTTGAATTATTTTGAGCCTCTAATAAACAATACATAGCAGCAAGTGCTTTGTAGTCTCTAACTTGGATACCAAAAAATTCATCAACATTATAAAACTTTTTAACTTCTGATATTAATTTATACTTTTGTTCTTTGAGTGTTTTTTGATTCAACTTTCTAGATAGTTCAGTTATAGTTGAAACTACTGTCTCAGCTTTATTTTCAGCTAAGTTAGTATTTTTTAAAATATACTCATATAATTTTAGTTCTTTTGCTAATGTAGTATTACCTGCAAAGAACTTCTTTAGAATACTTAATGCTGGTGATTCTGCTTTAGACAGAGTGTCTGCTGCGATCTGCTTCACTAATAATTCGTAAATTAGACCAGTATTCTTGAATTTTGAATGTTTTATCTTCATAATATACGGTTCCTATATATAAATATGGGCTAGTTATCTAAATCTTTAAGTTGATTTTCGTCTAATAGTTTTGATTCTTTTTCAGATTTTTCTTCATAAATTAATTTCTTATCATCTTTAAAAGAATTTTTTATTTGATGGAATACTTTTTGAGCTGTTGTATTGTTACCTTCCATTACGTTTTCATTATCGGAAGGGAAGCCTCCATGCATACCATCTACACCCAATCTATCTCTTCCTCCTAAAGGATCATCATTAGTTCCGTATACAGACATTTTTTCTCTAGGTCTTCCTCCTTCGGGGCCTATTTCGCTATAACCAGGAGGTACTTGTCCAGGTAATCCACCTTTCTCAGTAGAAGTAGCTCTTCTACCGTACATAGAAGCTAAATCGTGTGGAGTACCGTAAGAACGTCCTGATTTAGCAGGGTCATTACCTTCTGATTCTAATTGACCTAATCTAAATATACGTTTAGAATCTTCTCTAACTAAATCTCTCATTTCATTGTATCCATCCTCAGACATATCAAATATAGTTTCGTATATATAATCTGTAGAGAATAATTTAGAATCTTTCATTTGGTTAGCTAAATCTATTTTTTCTTTTAATAGAGCTACTTTTTCTTGTTCAAATATTATAGAAGGATTAGTTAACTTAATTTCGAAGTTTGTTAAACTCTCTCCAGTAAACCCTTGAGTATATAAATGAACTAAAGCAATTTTAGTTAATTCAGATTCTAATATTCTTTGTATTCTTTCTACTGTTCTAGCAAATCTGATATCTTCAGCTGCTAATGTTGCTTTACCTTGTAAATCACCTTCAAAGCCAAAGTATGCTTTAGGTACTTTTAAAGCAGCAAATAATTTAGATTGTAGATAGGATATATCGTTCGTACCATCATAATCTAAACCTTTGGTAGTTTCTATTCTTGTAGAAGCATCTCCTCCTCTTACAGGTATATAGAAGTCTTCCATCATATTCTGCATATTAAACTTCAAGTTATATTGACCAGTTTTTGGATCAACATAAGGAGTTTTTTTCATTGTATTGATAGTCTTTTGCATAAACTGATCAACTTCAGCAGGAGGAATCGAACCAACATTAACAAAGAAAGTTCTCTTTTCAGGTGCTCTCATTATACGATGAATTAACATCGCGTCTTCCATTAATGTCAATTGCTTAAATATTTTTCTAGCTGGTTCAATATAAGATCTACCGTAAGGTAAGTAATTTGTATCAGACAGTAATCTAAAGTGAGCTACTTCGTAATTATCTAATGTTATAGCTTTTTGATTATGTTTTGGGTAATAAGTAGGATCTTGAGAAGCCATTATACCTTCAGGATCGATAGCAAATTCTACTTTACCAGGATTTTCTTTATCCATTCCTTCAAAACGAGCCATGTTGTAGACTGTGTAAGGAAGTACATTATAAACTCCGAATTCTTCAGCTATTTCTAATTTTAGAAAAAAGTCTCCGTATTTACACATATTTCTAGTCCATGACCATAAATTGAATTCTATATTTAATACGTCATAAAATAAGTTATATAATACTTTTTGAAGATTGTCGTCTGTAGATTTAATAGATAAAACTTCTCCTTTATCACTTTTAAGAGTAGCTTCATCTGCTAGAATATCTAAAGCTGATGCAATAATTGGATCAGTATCCATTGCTTCATAGTCAGAGTATAACTGTACTCTTAAAGTTTGGTAATTTAGATTAGGATTGTATAAATTTTTATTATTGTAAATATGAAGTCTAGTAAATCTATCAACTAATGAGTTAGTTTGAAAATTACCAGTTGATTGTATACGGTTTATATCAGCAACCTTTAAATTGTCGCCGCCAACGTTTCTTATAATTACATCTGATGAAAACAGTCTTCGCAGCCTGCCAAATAAAGAAGTATCAGCCATTAATGTACTATTTTGTTTATATATATATTATAAATAGGACTATTTAAGTAACCAGGAAATATCTTCCGGTCCATACCCATTATCTATAAGATACGGATTATTTTGCTGATTTCCAACTGTTCTCATAACTGCTTTATTTTTTGCATTTAAATTTTGAAAAGAAGAAAGCTGAGCTCTAGCTAGGTCCATACCTTGTTGTCTTAGTCTTAATGCGGTATCTCTTACATAAAGAGCAGTTGCACAAGATATTAGCAAATCATCGTTATAGTTAGTTTGAGCTTGAGGTTTACCGTTTTTCCATACAAAAACTCTCATCTCACCTAAAAGTCTTTTAGATTGTATGGTAACTCCTTTTTCCCTTATATACTCTATCATTTTAGCTATAACTAAAGGCCTTGTTCTTACCGACATAGTAAATCCAGGAACTAATTTATCTCTTTCATATTTAGTCATATATGATTCGACTGTTTCCATTTGAGATTTAGAACTATAATAAAGATTATTATATTGACGTTCTATTATCTGTTCTATAGTAGCCCATCCTATATTAGCATTTTCTACTACTAATAATGCATCATTATATTCAGACGCTATACCTACTAATACATTTCCAAAATCTTTAGGAGAAAGTTTACCTTTATACTCACCTACTTGTACACATCCGTCTATATCAAAAATATGAAAAGCTGAGTAATCTGCTGAATCACCTCTTGAAACGTCTGCTACTATCATATATGTTTTACTATAGTCAACTCCTTCCCAAATCCATAAATTACCGTCAACTCCTCTTTTTTCTAAAGGATCTTTTAAATATGTCTGCTCATAAAACATCATATCATCCGGTTCAAAAACAGTATCTCCAGATGCTAAAAAGTCACAGTCACATTCTTGACCAGCCATTCTAGGTCCTAAATCAGAATCTTGTTGATCCCTCCATGCTTGATTTCTTTCTGGGTGTACTGTCCAAGGGAGTTTGATAGGTAAAAAGCTATTTTCTCCTGCTTCTGCTTTTTCCCATGTTTGGTGAAACCAGTTACCAATACCGTTAGGAGTAGATAAAGCCATACATTGACCACCGGTAGCTAATGTTTGTTGTGCAGCTGTAAAGGTTTCGTCAATATTATCTATAAATGCTGCCTCATCTATTAATAATAAAGATACTGCTTCAGACCTTGCAGCGTCTGCGTTAGAAGATTTTGCAGTTATTTTCGAACCATTTTTTAATCTTAAAGATAATTTATTTTTTTCTATAGAAGGCAATCTTAACCATTTAGGTAGTTGATCGTACATAAACATAGTTTTCGATACTAAGTTACGAGCAGTAGCTTGAGTAGTCGCTAAAGCTAATACGTTTTTATCTTTATGAAATAACATTAACCATAAACTATATGCTGCAGCTAATGTTGATATACCTAACTGTCTTGATTTAAGAGTAATTATATAATCATGATCTCTGAATAAATGAAGTACTTTAGATTGAAAAGGGTATAAACTAAAAAGTATCCTACCTCTTGTAGGATGCTGTATATAGCAGTACTTTTTCATAAAGTACGCCGGATCTTTGGCGCACTTGATATATTCTTGTGCGATTATCTTTTTAATATTTTGACTCATAACTTTTAAAGATCTAGGTCGTTATAATCTATAGTAAGATAATTAGCTCTAGATGTTATTTTCTTTTTAACAGATACAGGTACTGTTCTTATAGTTATACCTCTTCCTGTGTAACCGTCTGTTTTAGTTGCTTTTGATGCATTTCTTTCAAACTGTATAATGGGTTGATCATCGTCATCAAAATCATCAACCTTATCATATACTTTAGTAGCAGTAATAGTTAATACTCCGTTCTCGAAATTAAAATCATCGTCTTCAAAAGTACGTTGTACTACTGATACTTTATCAGATCCAAATGCCATAGTTTCAAAATCTAAACCTGGTGCATTTATTACGTGAATTCTACCGTATGGTAAATTATTTTTAGGATTCATCATAATTAATACTCTAGGATTTTCTTTATCTGGAATTAATTTTAAATCGTCTCTTTTACCTTCATATGCATCACCCATTATTTTATGAAAAATATTACCATGAGTTTTCATTGCAGAAGACCATCTAAATGGACCGTCTTTTTTTATAGAGATACCTTTATCACCAGTTGAAGTAACAAGTTTTATATCAGCTTTTTTATTTCCTCCGCTTTCTCTACCTACTCCTAGAGCTCCAGTAACTCCTTTATACTCTAAAGATTTGTTAGAACCTTTGAAAGTAACTGTCATTTGTCCTTCAAGTTCAGCTCTTTCTTTTATTTTTCTAACTACAATATCTTCATTATCTAGCCCGGCATCACCAACAGAAGTTTGAGCTTTATGAATAATTTCTATTCCTTCAGGTGTTTTGAATCCTCCTGCGCTTGAACCTTTTATTAGATCTTTTTCATATCCTAAATCTTTAAGGGAATTAAATACTTCTTGTCTAGGTCTATCTGTATATACTATAATTCTATTTTTAGCATGAGCTTTAATTTCATCATCTTCCAGACCTAGTTTTTTAATAAGTTCTTTACCTAATTTTTGAGCTTCAGGGGAAAGGTATTCTATAGGTTTTTTAACTTCAGAAAGATCAAAACCAAACAAAGATTCGAATATTTTCATATCATCTTCATTGTTGATATCAGGGTATCCTTTCTCGGTCCTATAAGACCATTCTAATATGATTTTGTCTATAAGATTCATTAGTCTCTTTTAAGATCTTCTTCTTCCATTTCATTACCATCTAAATCGATAGCATATCCGTAACCTTCTTTTTCGTACTTTTCTCCATCGTCGTCTCCATACACAACTGCGGAAATAAAATATCCATTAGAGTACTTATCAATATCAGTTATAGTCCCAATATCATTGGGATCTAGTTCTCCAACACTGTAAGATTTTCCTCCTACTGTTAGATCAGCTGCATCTTTTTTTTCAGCACCAAATTTATCTTTTATTGCTTTTGCAATACCTTGAAATGCCCAGTCGTTGTATTCTTTACGCAAAGCTTTTAATAATTCAATTGCTTGTTCTTTTGTATCTATATCATACTTTTCTAAAAAAGCTTCAGGGAATTCATTAGCCATTTTAGAACTAAATTCTAAAGAGTTAACTGCTAACTTAATATTACTTTCAAATAACTGAGCATTCGTAGTTATTTTATTTTCAATTAAAAATTTTCTTAAATCAAAATTATTTTTCATATTAATATACTTTATGCTGCTGGTTCTTCAGCAGGTTCTTCAAAATCTACTGGTTCATCGGTTAAGTCTTCTCCTCCTTCTTCTCCTCCAACATCAGCTGCTGCATCTCCAGCTGCATCATCTGCAGGTACATCTCCTCCGCCAGCTTCATCTCCAGGAAAGTCTCCTCCACCTCCTCCACCGGTATCGGTATCTGCTGGTTCAACTGGTTCTTCAGGTTCAGTCATTGGTCCTTCTTTATATAGTATAGCTAATTTATCTAATGCTTGCTGATAATCATCTATTTTATCTATCATATATCTTTTACCCATTATTTGAGCTTCAAAACCTTTACCTGTCCATTTTAGAATATAGTCTTGACCATTAGTTAAATTAATTCTAAATTCAGTAGGTCTAGGAGATATCCAATCTATTTTATCAACAAACTCTTTAAAGTCTTCTGTTTGTAATTTTATCAATGCTGCTTTTAATGTTGGAAATTTTTCAAGCATTTGGTCAGTAGCATCTTCTAATACTGTTTCAGGTCCTGCTTCTTCATTTATATTTTCAAAAGGCATTTCTTCTTTTTCCATATAACCTTTATCAGTTAACCAATTATGAACGTAAGATTCGTTACCAACTAATAATTCAACTTTTAGCATTTTAAACGTTCTAGGACCATAGTCTAGTTCTATTTTATCTCTATTATTATTTAAAATTACTCTAAGGTCACTTTCATCATTATTCATACCTTCACTCATAGACGATTTCATCCAGTTACTGAGTACTTCTCTAGCTTCTTTTTTACTTAAACCAAACTCTCTTGATAAATAAGGACCAGCTCCAAACATATTAGTTTCTCCAGAATCTCTTAAATCATCTAAAAAAGTAAACATTCTTTTAACTACTCCTTCATTTAATTTTTGTACTGATTCTTCCATTGCTCTAGCAGCTTTTAGCATAGCATATTGATCAGGTCTGTTATTTCTTAAATAATTTTGAATTTTTCTAAAATTAGTTTTTATAAGATCAAATAAATCTCTAGCTTTAGGATCAGTCTGTACTTCTTTATTACCCATCAATACTTTAATATCGTCAATGATATCTGAATAGCCAAAGTATAATTCCCTAAATGAAGGTAGGTTAATAACTTTATGAGCTACAGCACCAGTTTCTTTATTAACAGATCTTGTTTGGTAGTAAGTTTCCATTTCTCTATCTAAAAAATCATACTCTGGATACTCTGATTTACCGTATCTATCTTCTAATGCTTTTCTAACTTTAGGAGTAAGGTCTTTTAGCTTTAAGGTAGCTTTTTCTTTTTCTTGAAGAATTTCACCAAATGATTCTAATATTAACTTTTCTAGTTTATGCATATTATTTTTTTTCTTTTTCAGCTTTTGCAGCATATATTGCTTTTCTTTGAGCGTCAGATTTGTACTTACCTTCTTGTTTTAATTTACCGCTTTTAACCATTTTTTCAAATTGCTTGATATCTTTCTTATCGTTTCCTGAGGTTTTAAAATTA
>Ga0160423_10002611_pt1 | contig 15057 bp, 9 predicted proteins | sample CRUFie14St8metaG_FD_108191 | JGI IMG/M metagenome (GOLD analysis project Ga0160423, IMG submission 108191) | Marine microbial communities from the Costa Rica Dome - CRUD Field 142mm St8 metaG | ecosystem: Environmental > Aquatic > Marine > Oceanic > Photic zone | place: Costa Rica: the Eastern...
GCTGAGGCCCGTGTCGATGCTGCTCTGAAAGACCTCGCCGCCAGTCGGAAAGCCCTTCTCCCAACGGTCCGGATTAATGGTGGAGTGGGAACGTCGACCACTGATGAATTTGGTGATATTCTTGATATCCAAAATTTGATCTGGAACGTCGGCTCGAATCTCGCCCGGCCTCTCTATCGAGGTGGTGAACTAAAAGCCCAGATTAGAATAAGTGAAGCCCAAAGAAACGAACTGGTTTCCGATTACGCCAATTCGGCCTTGGTAGCGTTTCGCGAAGTCGAAACTGCCTTAGCTTCGGAAGGCTACATTCGCGGCCAGATTCAGGAATTGACCCTCGCTGCAAAGGAAGCGCAAAGAGCTGAAGCGCTTAGTTTGGGCCAGTATGAGGAAGGTATCGTGGATATCATTACTCTTCTTGATAGCCAGCGCCGTGCCTTCAATTCCCAGAGTTCTCTCCTCTCCGCGCAGCTTTTACTGCTGAAAAATCGAGTGGATCTCTACCTCGCGCTGGGCGGTGATTTCGACCATCTCCTCACCGACAAGTAATTCTGTATTAGGACCGAAAGTGGTTGTTATGCATGTTGCCTAGCTAACCTATTATCGCTAGTATTTGCTGCGAATCTGCAACTTTACGCTAATCTAGGGGTTGCAGACCCTACTCCGTTCCCAATGAAACTCGCCTTTCGAATACTGGCTCCTGTTCTCGTGATTGTCGGGTCTGTTTGGCTGGCCAAATACTTCATTTCTACAAAGCCGGAGCCGCGGAAAATGGCGGTGAAACCGCAGATCACGAAGGTTGAGGCGACTAGGTTGAAACCAGAGACTTTCCAGGTATTTGTGGAAACTCAGGGGACCGTCCGGCCAAGGACAACCAGTGTGATTATCCCCGAGGTAAGCGGCCGCGTCATGTTTGTCTCGCCAAACTTTCGGGAGGGAGGGTATTTTGAGAAGGGAGATGTCCTTCTTGCGATCGATCCGATCAACTATGAAACGGCGATGATAATCGCTGAGAGCTCGGTGGCACAGGCGTTTCGGACTCTTGAGGAAGCCAAAGTGTCCAGCAAGCAGGCCGTAGAGAATTGGCAACGGGTGGGTAAAACAACTGAGCCCAGTGACCTTGTGAAGAAAATTCCTCAACTTCGAGAGGCCGAAGCTCGACTCAGAGCAGCGGAAGCAGAACTGGAAAAAGCAAAGCGTGATCTGGAAAAGACCAAAATTAAAGCGCCCTTTGCAGGCCGCATCGCCGAACAAATCGTCGATATCGGTCAGTATGTGTCTCAAAATACTCAGTTAGGTCGGGCTTTCGCGACTGATGTGATGGAGGTCAGGCTCCCCTTGACGAATACCGAATTGGCTTTTGTTGATCTTCCTGAGACCTTTCGTGGTGAGCCTCAAGCTGAAATAAGACGAGAAATTCAAAAGGCCCCCGAAGTGAGTTTTAGAGGGATAATCGGCAATCATGTGGGCCGCTGGGATGGTAAGATAGTCAGGGTGGATAGTTCAATTGATGAAATGTCACGGCAACTCTTTGTTGTTGCCGAAGTGAGCGATCCTTATCGCTACGAGAAAGACGATGATTCTCCTCCTCTAAAAATTGGGATGTTTGTCGATGCTCTCGTGAAAGGAGATAAACTTGAGAACGTTTTTATTCTGCCGCGTCAAGCGGTTCGTATTGGCGGGGAGGTGATTGTTATTAAGGACGACAACACGATTCGACGTCAGAGAGTAACTCCAATTTTTTCCGAGGATAAACGGATCGTGATCCCAGCTGAAGGCGGCGGATTAAAAGCTGGTGAGGTAGTTTGTCTGACACCCTTAGCTTACCCTGCTAACGGAGCAAAAGTGCTTCCGACCATCGATGGTGTGACGCCTGATGTAGAAACCCAGGGGGAGATCTTCGGAGGAAAGGGTGGTAAAGGGAAACGCATGAAAGGCGTGAAAGGCGTGAAAGGCACGAACGATTCAGTTGGAGAGAGCTCTAAAGCTGCCAAGCCGGCCGAAACAGCTAAGAGACTTTGAATTGGGTGATTTTGACCGACTAGTTTCGATGATATCCTTTTTCGCGAGAAACGGTGTTGCCGCCAATTTGCTTTTGATAGCAATTGTGATGGCAGGAGCTGGGGCTCTCTTTTCGAAACGTATTCCGATCGAGGTATTTCCTGAACAGGAATCGAGGACAATCCTTATATCAGTGCCATACCGGGGAGCAACGCCTGAGGAGGTGGAGGAATCTGTTGTTATTCGAGTTGAGGAGGCGATTGCCGACGTCGAGGGGATTGAAGATTTGATTTCGACTGCCAGATCCAATGGTGGATATGTTGCTGTTGAAGTGGATGACGATTACGACCTTCGCGAAGTTAGGGATAACCTAGAAGCACGAGTTGATGGGCTGACTGATTTTCCTCCGGATGAGGCGGAGAGCGTATCGATCAGGCATCTTGAGCCGAGTCGATGGGTCATCAGCGTGGTCGTGAGTGGGGATCTTAATGAGCACGATTTGGTCGCATTGGGAGGACAAGTTCGCGATGAACTGCTCGGGCTGCCTGAAGTTACAAGTGCGGAACTTCAGGGTGTCCGACCCTATGAAGTCGCGATCGAAATCGAAGAAGATGCGTTGCGCAAATACAACTTAACCTTCAATGAAGTGTCACGAGCCTTGCGTCAGTCGTCTATCGATTTGCCAGCTGGAACACTTGAAACGGTGGCTGGAGAGGTTGTTTTGCGGACGAAAGGGCGAGCCTACAATAAGGAGCAATTCGAGGAAATAACCCTCGTAGCTCGGCCTGACGGAACTCGCATAACGGTTGGAGATGTCGCAAGAGTTGTTGACGGTTTCGACGAAAATCCCTTTGTGGCCCGTTTTAACTCTGAAAGGAGCGTTCTCGTAGCTGTATTTCGCGAGGGAAACCAAAGTGCAATTCGTATCGCCGACGAAGTTAGAAACTTCATGGAAGACTATCGAAGTCGTTTGCCAGCGGGTGCCAAAATTGACTATTGGGCAGACTCTTCGCGGATTGTAAAAGGTCGACTCGAAACTCTGTTGGAATCGTTCTGGAAGTCGATGTTATTCGTCTTCGTTCTTTTGACCCTTTTTCTTCGCCCAAGTTTGGCTTTTTGGGTCGTGATAGGAATTCCAGTATGCTTCACGGGGGCTTTCGCGCTCATGCCGTGGATGGATGTGTCCATCAATATTGTCAGCCTCTTTGGCTTTATTCTCGTGCTTGGGGTAGTGGTGGATGATGCGATAGTCACCGGTGAGAATATTTACACTAGACAAAAAGATATTGATGACCCGGTCGAAGCGGCGATAAAAGGAACCCACGAGGTCACGCTGCCCGTGGTGTTTGGTGTGTTGACGACCATGCTGGCTTTCGTGCCCTTGTTTTTCATTTCTGGTTTTCAGGGGGCTTGGATGCCTCAGATTGCAACTATCGTTATCGCCGTTCTAGGTTTTTCTCTCATCGAATCTAAGCTCATTCTTCCTTCGCATCTGACCCACAAGCCGGGGAAATGGCTGCAGGCTCTTGGTTTGTTTTTTCTAGGGCATCGCCTAACTCAACTTTTTAGCAGGATTTATCGGGGCCTCTCCGCATTTCAGGCAACGATTGCCGGCAGTTTGGAGTGGTATGTTAGAAAAGTTTATCAGCCGTCTCTAGATTGGTCATTACGCAATCGCTACGTCGTCATGTCTCTGTTTGTTGGGTTCTTCGTGATCCTTGTAGGTGCCTTTCAAGGGGGAAGGATAAAGGAGGTAAGTTTTCCCAGAGTAGAAAGTGAGCGTGCAACCTGTCGCCTTACGATGCAGGAGGGGACGCCCTATGAGGTTACAGAAAAGTATGTCCTCATGATGGAAGAAATCGTTCTCGACATGAAGGAAAGGTATGTCGGGCCTGATGGAATTTCGGTGATTGAGGACGTTTTTACGAGCATTGGTGGGCAGGGGGTCTCTTCTTCCAAGGGGCGGAATTCAGCCGGGCGAAGTCACCTGGGGGAGGTCGTTTTCTACATCAGAGCACCGGAGGATCGGCTTTTCGATATTGGTGCCCGTGAATTGGCAAACGAATGGCGTGAGGAAATACAAAATCGGGGTGGAATCGTCGGGGCAAAACAACTCTATTTCCGCGCAGAAATCGGACGGGGAAGAGATCCAATCGAGGTCCAGCTGCGCAGTCAGAACAGCGTTCACCTGACGGCGGCAGCCAAGGAGGTCCGAAAAAAAATGAGCACCTACGAAGGCTTGTTTGATATATCTGATAATCTTGATGAGAGTAGGGACGAGATACAGCTTGCGATTCGCCCCGAGGCGGAGCAGTTCGGGGTTACGATGTCAGATCTTGCCCGGCAGGTAAGACAAGCGTTCTTCGGTGAGGAGATCCAAAAGATCCAGCGCGACCGAGATGAGGTGCGTGTGATGTTGCGTTACCCCCTTGAAGATCGTCAATCGATCGCGGCACTCAAAAGAATGATGATTCGCACTGTGGATGGTCGCGCTGTGCCGTTTACGTCGGTTGCAGAGGCAAAAATAGAGCAGAGCATGCCGCGTATTGAGAGAATCGACCGGAGCCGGGCGGTAGAAATATCAGCCGATGCTGACAAGGAGGTAGCAGACCTTGATGCGATTCGTTCCGATGTCGCGGCATGGATGCCTACTGTTCTCGCTAAGTATCCGGGCATGAATTTTAGCTTCGAAGGGGAAGCGCGCGAGGAGCGAGAGAATTCCAATAGTATCACTGTCGGTATGTGCCTGATTATCTTTGGGATTTACGCAATGCTGGCCATACCATTTCGCTCCTACATTCAACCTCTCATGGTGATGTCAGTAATTCCCTACGGATTGATAGGGGCAGTTCTAGGGCACTTGATTGAGGGGTGGGTCCGCGGAGAACCAGGGGGAATTCCACTCAGCTTTTTAAGTTACTTTGGAATGCTGGCTCTGTCAGGGGTCGTTGTAAATGACAGCCTTGTCCTAGTGGACTATATCAATCGGAGGCGTAAGGCAGGAGATAGCCCTTACACCGCCGCAAGAACGGCTGGAGCAGCGCGATTCCGAGCAATTATCCTGACTTCAGCGACAACTTTTGCCGGTCTTTTTCCTTTGATCCGAATGCAGGAAACGCAGGCACAGTTTTTGATTCCGATGGCCATAAGCCTTGGATATGGGATCCTTTTTGCCACTTTCATCACCCTGATTCTAATTCCGGTCAACTATCTTGTGATGAATGACATTTTGACCGGATTCAAGGGTCTATACGGCAAAGACGGCAACACGAAACCTCGGGCTCACAACCTGAAGACATCCGGCGCTTCGTGATCTATTCACCAGCCTTCGGGAGAGATAAGGAATCGATCTCGAGGCGGCATCGAAGGAACTTAATTTCCCCTTTGGGTGAGGGAACTACAATGGTGGTCTTGGTTTTGCGAAGCCCGAATAGTTTATCGGAAATAGTAGCTTCAAAAGGCTGTAATTGCGTTGTCCACTCTGCCATACGCTGTTGATATTCTGCTTCGGTAGCACTGGCGTCTCGGGAGGGAACTGCTGGACCGTAATTTCCGGAGAGTCGGGCTTCTTCGATGATGAAACCGTAAGGATTGCCCACCTCGAGCCTGAGTTGAGTCCCATCCTTTGACTTTTCAGTTGATACAAAATTTACGAGGAAGGCGCCGTATTCAGTTCTCATGATTGAGGCGCCCAGTGAGCCCATTTTGAGGTGCGCCATCGAACTCTCGGGTTGAACTCCGCTTATCCCATCGGTGGTGATGTCGGCATTCTCAACAAGCATGACAAAGCTGATCACTTCGAGTTGTTCACGTGAGTCTGCCTGCATCTCAATGTCGAAGGCCGTCCACGTAAGAGGGGCGAGAGTTTTGCTGACCCGCACCTCGAACGGCGCTAACGATTCCTGCCATGCCCGAATCTCAGGGTTGGCGAGACTATATTCTTCCCCGTCGCCTAGTTCAGGTGTTCCGCCACCGTGACTACCTCGAAGTGTGAATTGATTGATGGCGAATCCGTAGGGGTTACCGACGCTAAGGCGGGCATCATAGCCTCCGCGTTCGATATTGATATTGACGCTCTCAAGCCTGATGAGAAATGTTCCGTGATCTGTGTGCAGAAGGGTATGCCCACCCATGCCAGTTCGGAGGTAGACGATTTTATTGCCGCGCGATCCGAGCGTTCGAATTCCATCGACAGATTGTTCGAGGCTGCCGAGACGATCGGCAAACGATCCGTCTTCTTGCGAGAAACCAATCTTAGTTTCTGCGGCAATGACTCGCGTTTTCAACTGGGCCACTTCATCCCTTGTATCAGAACGCACCTCGCGAATCTCGGCCTCGAGGCGATCGAGGCGAGATCCTGTCTTGTTGTCGCAACTGGAGAAAATAAAAGACGAAAAAATGACAAGAGCTGCCTGATGATATCCAAATCTGGTCATTTGCGAGAGGGTGAGTAAGGTGCTGTAAGAGAATCACTAAAGAAAATCTACTGTTGTTTTAGAATAGTAGGGATGGAGAGCAATCCGGAGGAGTTGACATGACGAATCGAGACCTCGTCGGGGCGTTTGGGGATTCGATAACTTAGCTCTTTAGCTGGCATAAGGCGCAAGGTCGTCCACGTGTTGCCGTCTTTTATCTGGATAAGCCTCCAGCGCGCATCATTAGCTGGTTTGAAGGAAAGGGTTAGCGCATTGCTTTCGACAATTGGTGCCACATAAACAGGGCTAGGTTGGTTGGATCCGTTCCACGGGGTGGCTGGAGGGATGGCAACTTCGTCATAAGCGCTTTGAAGTTTGCTGCGTAGCCCATCACGATCCTCCTTGATCGCCTTGATGCTCCAGTGGATATGCCCAGGACCCATGCGCGAAGCAAACTTGCGTGTTTGGTCAATCTGGCGAATTGATTCTGTTGCGGGTCTACCTTTGTCCTCAGAACTCATGATTCGGTTTGATGCTATTCCCGGATAGAGGTGACGCTGCTGCAAGTTCTGCTCAGCCCACCATTTGTTGAGGGCAGTGAAGCTTTGATCTGGTGGATCGATCCGCCAGTAGAGTTGAGGCGAAAAGTAGTCGAGCCATCCCTGTTGAAGCCATTTTCTCGAGTCGGCAAAAATATGATCGTAGGCATCAAGCCCAGCTTTGGTTGAGTTCGGGTAGCCTGGCCGCCAAATACCAAAGGGACTGATACCCACCTCGACCCATTCCTTAGTCGATTTTACGGAAGCATAGAGGTCAGAGACAAAAGCGTTGATATTATTTCGACGCCAGTCGCGGAGGTCGAGTTTACCGCCTTTGGCGCGGTAGGCCGCATAGGAAGCTGAGTCATCGAACTGATCGTAAACTTTCCCGTTCACCGTTTTTGGGTAGGGGTAGAAATAGTCATCGATATGAATTGCGTCGACGTCATAGCGTTTCGTCACGTCAACCATCACTTCTATGGCTCTTTTGCGAATAAAGTCGGAAGCGGGGTTACCCCATTTCATAGTGCCAGCCGAAAGCATTAGCGAGGAATGGGTTTTTGTGATGTGTTGAGATGATTTGCTGGAGCGTTCCGTAGCACTGGCCCGAAAAGGATTGAACCAGGCATGGAGTTCGATGCCACGCTTGTGGGCCTCATCAATCGCGAAGGCAAGTGGATCGTAGCCATCGGATGGCGCTTTGCCCATGTTCCCCGTAAGAAAAAATGACCAAGGTTCGATCTTTGATTTGTAAAGCGCGTCGCATTCAGTGCGGACTTGCAGAATGACAGCATTGAAGCCGGTCTCGGCGGCAGTATCCAGCAGTTCAACAAGTTCAGCACGTTGTTGGGTTGGACTCAGGTTATTTCTCGAGGGCCAGTCAATATTGTGAACGGTAGCGATCCAAGCTGCTCTGAATTCACGGCGGGGATCGGGGACACTACTCTTGGTCGGCAGATAGTCGGCTGATGCTATGGAGCCAATTAGCAGGGCCGCAGCTAGAAGAAGTGAACGGGTAAAGGGCGCGTTCATGAGGAATTCGACGGGCACTTATTATAGCGTCGGCTTTTGAGGCGGCAAACAGTATCGTCTGCATAATACGGATTCTTCAGGGTGTTGGAACTGTCAGCCACACGGAAAAAAGCCAATCGGGTAAAAGCCCCAATTTTCATCATCGACTTGGTTCGTGGTTTTCGTCGTAATCCGCTCGTCGGAAGTTTTGTAAAAGTGGAAAACTCAAGCAAATGCACGGTCAAGTAGGGCGGCATTCTTTGAAGTGGCTGGCTGTCTAAGTTGCCAGATAATCGGGCCGTTCGCTTGCGTTTTTGACTTCGGCAGCGAAAATGCGCCTATGGCGGAGTTGGATTCAAAGAATCAAAAGCCGGTCGGTGTCGAGACTATTCTGGAAGCTCTTGAGAGTCAGTCCGCCGATCGAATTGCGTCTATTGCTGAGGAGGCTCACCCTGGAGATGTCGAGCAGGCGTTTGGGCGTCTGGATGAGGGGATCAGGGATGATGTGCTCGAAAATCTTCCGAGTGAAGTTCTTTCAGAGTGGGCCGATTACCTGCCGGTCGCTGATCTCGAGCGGGGGCTGGAAAGCCTTCCCGAAGGCCAGAAAGCCGAGGTGCTTGATTCCCTCTCGGACGATGAGCTCGTCGACCTCCTTCAGGAAGTGGAGGAGGAAGATCGAGATGAGTACATGGAGCTTTTGCCCGAAGATAAACGGGAGGAAGCAGAGGAACTCATGCGTTACCCTGAGCAGACGGCGGGTGGACGAATGACGAAAGCGATGGCAACGCTTCCGGTCAACCTTACGGTGAAGGAGGCGCTTAAGAAACTCGAGGAAGAACATGATGAAGCCGAGCTGCTTAGCCGAATTTTCGTGATCGATGATCGGGATCATCTCGTCGGAAAGCTTCGCTTGAGGGATCTTGCCTTCTCAACCTGGGATACGCCGGTCGCGGAATTAATGTCCAAGGCTGAAATAAGTATCAACGCGATGGAAGACCAGGAAGAGGCGGGACAGATGATTGCCCGCTATGATCTTATGGCATTGCCAGTGGTAGACAACTCAAAGCGCCTCGTTGGTGTGATTACCTACGATGACGCGCTCGATATTATCGAAGAAGAGTCGACCGAGGATATGGAAAAGATCTCCGGTATCGGCGGTGAGCGCGGTGATCAGGCTTATCTTCAAATTTCCACTTTAAGCCATTTAAAACGGCGTTTTGGTTGGGTTCTCGTATTGGCGTTTCTTGCGCTGACTTCTGGCTTTGTATTGCACAGTTACGAAGAAGTTCTCACGGCCTACTACGTTTTGGCCATCTACTTTCCTATGGTGGTAGCTGCTGGCGGTAATACGGGGGCTCAGTCTGCGACAATGGTAATTCGCGCGATGTCACTCGGTGAGTTGGACAAGCGGGAGTTTGGTCGTGTGATTTGGAAGGAGGCCCGTGTCGGTATCCTGTTAGGAGGATTGCTGGGCATTTGCGTGGCTATCCAGATTAACTTTTTGCTCCCGTCTTCTCTGGTCTCGGAAGGAGTAAGCATGGTCACTTTGGCGCTGGTCGTAGCCGGAGCACTTACCATTCAGGTTTGCAGTTCGACGTTATTCGGAGCGCTGCTGCCGATTTTAGCGCGGATCATGAAACTTGACCCTGCCGTGGTGGCATCGCCTGCCATTACCACGATTGTCGACGTGAGTGGAGCAGTCATTTACTTCTCTATTGCGAAGGCATTCTTTGTCTAATGCTCCGCGAAAGAAAGCACTGGAGTTGAGCCGCAGCAGGGAGAGCGCCGGTAAGGTTCTGACCGGAATCGTTCATTGAGAAGGCTGGTGATCCCACGCTTAGGGTGCCGGTATTCAGCGGGGCGATATCTGTTAGTTTAGATGAAGTCCCCCGAAACTAAAACGGCAGTTTACCGCCGCTCATGCCACCCATTTGTTTCATCATCTGATTCATCTTGCCTTTGCTACGCATCATCTTGCGCATTTGGCCGAACTGCTTGAGCAGGGAATTGACTTGGGTGACTGAGGTGCCGCTGCCGGAAGCAATACGTTTGCGCCGGGAAGCCTTGATGATTTCCGGGCGCCGACGCTCCTTGGGCGTCATAGAAAGAACAATGGCCTCGACGTGCTTCATCCGCTTTTCATCAACGTTCATGCCTTTCATCTTGTCTCCCATGCCCGGCATCATACCAAGGATGCTGGTCATACCACCCATCTTGTTCATCATTCGCATCTGGCTGAGAAAGTCATCAAAATCGAACGAAGCCTTCTTCATTTTATCCGCCATGCGGAGCGCTTCTTCTTGGTCGATAGCCTCGGCGGCACGCTCGACGAGCCCGACAACATCGCCCATGCCGAGAATTCGGCCGGCCATGCGGTCTGGGACAAAAGCTTCGAAGTCGGAAAGCTTTTCACCCACGCCGGCGAATTTGATGGGCTGACTGGTTACGGACCGCATTGAGAGGGCTGCACCCCCGCGGGCGTCACCATCTAACTTGGTCAGGACGAGACCAGTCAAACCGATTGCTTCGTTGAAGGTCTTTGCCACATTGACAGCCTGTTGGCCAGTAGCCGAGTCCGCAACGAGCAGAGTTTCTTTCGGAGCGAGAAAATCACGTAAACCTTTGAGTTCCCCAATTAGACGTTCGTCAACTTCTTGGCGGCCTGCAGTATCAAAAATAACCACGGTGCCATTCTGGTCTTCAGTCCATTTTAGAGCGGCCTTGGCGACTTTCACTACGTCTGTCTCTCCTGGTTTGGGCTGGAAGACGGGAATATCGATCTGTTTGCCTAGCGTAGCGAGTTGATCAACTGCAGCCGGTCGGTAGAGGTCGCAGGCAACGAGCAGAGGACGGCGACCTTCTTTTCTGAGATGCAAAGCCAGTTTCGCAGAGGTCGTGGTTTTACCAGCTCCATTTAATCCGACCATGAGGACTCTGGCAGGAGAGTTTAGATCAAGTGGTGCGGCATCTCCACCGAGAAGCTCAGCAAGTTCGTCGTTAAAGATTTTGACGATCTGCTGGCCCGGCTTGATGCTCCTTAGCACTGCTTCGCCAAGTGCTTGTTCTTTAACGCGCGCGATAAAATCCTTGGCAACGGAAAACTCGACATCAGCCTCCAGCAGTGCCAGTCGCACTTCGCGAAGGGCATCGGAGATATTTTTTTCGGAAAGTTTGCCATGTCCTCGCAGTTTCTTGAAGGTTTCCTGCAGGTTGTCGGAGAGAGAGTTAAACATGGTGGCCTGTCAAATGGAGGGTGTCGTATCTGATGCCGGAGAAGCTTCGAGGACGGCACTGTTCTCATCACTCGGTGGAATTTCAAGTGGAGCATTTTTACCGGGTGAAGTGACCTTGGCATCTATGTAATCGGCAATTTGTTCAAGGTTAAACGACCATGAGATAACCTCGTTTTCGGGATTATTGGCGTGCCGAAAGCTGAATTGGACTTCATAAGTGTCTAACCTGAGGCGCTGAGGAACCTGATATAAAGCCTTGCCGGTTCCATAATCGTATTGATGAGGAACCTTGCCGAAACCGCTGATCCTCATGGAAATGCTTTCCGGCTGGACACCTGGAAGTCTCGAGAGGTCAATTTCGATGAGGGGAAGCCGATTGCCAATGTTCGAGTCGACAGGGGGCATCACGGTGACCAGCGGCGATTGGATAGACCCATCTTCATTGATGGTCTCGGTCATGAGTCGATGACTCGCGACAGCGTGGTGGCTGCCCCCAAAGTTGAGGGCTGGATCAAAATTTGCAAGGGTGGTGCCGTGGACGATATAGCGGCCGATCTCCATATTTTCCGTATTCCAGGGCGACTTTTTTCCATTAACCGTAAAACAAGCTTCGTAGCCGAATTCCTTAGCCAGTTTAGTAACTTGATCGTTGTAGATTCCGTAGGGGAAAGCGAACACCTTTTCGACGGCTCCAGTATCTCCAAATTCCTCAACGAGAAAGTGGTGGGATTCCTCTAATTCTTCCTTGAGCCACGCCGTGTAGGCCTCGGCTGATCTTCCTTTGCGATCTGATAAATTGTGGTGGCTCACTGAGTGGCTCGAGAGCGTTGCGCCCGCTGCTGCTAGTTCGCGGATTTCCTCGTGAGTCATCGATTTGCCACCAATCCCGATGTAATTTTTGTATAGGAAGACGGTGAACGGGTAGTTAAACTCTTTGAGCACATCCATGGCAAGCGAGTGCGTTGCTTTCCAGCCGTCGTCGATCGTTATCATTACGCTTTGATTAGGAATAGGATTTTTGCCCCGCTTCCAGTCCAGAAATTCTCTCATGCTGATGACCGGTTTTTGGGCATCTTTGATCGCCTGCATTTGATCGCGGAAATCACCGATATTGATCACCATATCGTTAGTGGTTTTCCCTGCCGTAAAATCGTGATAGCCAAGAATTGAAACGCGGGCGGCTTTGTTTACGACCGGCTCCATGGGGACCGGTTCTGGTGGTGGTGGAATATCAACGGGATCCGCAACGATTGGCTCGGCGTCTCCTGAAGTTTCTCCACCGTCGAGGGCCACTTTCACTTGTTCGCCCTGCGGATTACCTCTCTCACAACTCGTGAAAAAAACCACGCTGAGGAAAGTCGGGACTAGCAAGAACCAAGTGAGAGGAGAGCGATGCATGGATCAATGTGTGATTCGGGACATTATACGCGGGAAAATGAGGGTGAAAACGCCGAAATAGCGCTGACAAGGAGGCAATCATGTTTGCGAATCTAAATGGCTTGGCTTATGGGTCTAAAACGTAAACAATTCTAATTATGGCTGATCAAAACATCGAAGTTACGGCGTATCTCAAAACGTTTTGTGGGTGGAGTGAAGGGGTTCGCTCAATTTTCCGCAAATACGACATCGAATTCGAAGAAAAAGACATCATCAAGAATCCTGCTTTCCGCTGGGAAATGGAGCAGAAAAGCGGGCAGCCGCTTTCCCCATGCGTCATCGTCAACGGCAATATGCTTGCCGATGTCAGCGGTGAAGAAGTGGAGCAGTGGATGATCGACAATGGTATCCTTCAGAAAAGTGAGGCGGAACCCGACGCTCCGATTGATTCCTCTTGCACCGATGAAGAACACGCTGCAATGGAGGCAGAGGCTCGTCTCAACATGGGCACGCCTAATGTGCGTATCATTGAGTAGTTTTTAGGCTTCACGTTTCCCCGGATATGGGTGAGGATGCACCTAAATCGCTTTCGCACTCAGATGCCTTCCAATAATTCTCCGAAGAAGGGCCTCGGTAAGGGGCTCAATGCTCTTATCAAAACACCGGCCTCTGTGCCAGTGAGTTCCGGTGGGGGGAACGAGGCAGATCCAGAAACCGGCGAACGGGTCCAGCGGGTGGGCCTTGACAAGGTTGTCGCCTCGCCTTTTCAGCCCCGAAAACGCTTCCGAGACGATAATCTGGATGAACTTGTAGAGTCCATTCGAGAGCATGGTGTGATCCAGCCGCTGATTGTGCGTCAGGTGGAGGGGAAGTATGAGTTGATTGCGGGTGAACGTCGTTGGCGTGCTTCAACCAAACTTGGACTTAATGAGGTTCCGGTCATACTGCGCGAAGCGTCTGATCGGGACGTGCTTGAGATGGCGTTGATTGAGAATCTGCAGCGCGAGGATCTCGATGCGCTGGAGGAAGCGGAAGCTTACTTTCGACTTGCCAAGGATTTTGGGCTGAAGCAAGACGAGATTGCATCACGCGTTGGTAAGAATCGCGCGACTGTTTCGAATGCCATTCGATTGCTGGAACTCGACAAGGATGTTCAGATCCTTGTGTCGCGACGTTTATTGAGTTCGGGTCATGCGAAAGCGATCCTTGGAATCAAGAGTAAAGCAGAGCAGAAAATGTTGGCTGACTTGGTCGTAAAGAAAAAACTCAATGTGCGGGAGACGGAGAAGCTAGTTTCCGAGCAGATTAACGGCAAGACAACAACGAAAGGGACAGCAAAGCCGAAGCTTTCGCCTCAAGCGGAAGCTTACATTCGTCAGATTCAAGACCGTTTGCGCAGTCGCTTCGCTACGAATATCGCGATTCATCATACCGATAAGCGTGGCAAAATTGAGATCGAGTATTACGGCAATGAGGATCTCGGGCGCATTCTCGAGCTACTTGGCGTGAGTATTGACTGAAGAGTCATTTGCGGCTCTCTAGCCCTCCATTCATGAGACTAGTTTCACTCGCAGGCATCCTTGGTGCTTTGTTGACGGCGGGTTGCTCCGGAGACAGCCGAATTCCTCACGATCCCAAGTCTTCGTTAGTCGACCTTGTCTCCGGGGAAAGAGCCTATGAGCATGTTGCTGCTCTCGTTGATTTTGGTCCTCGGCCGGCCGGGTCAGATGCTCTAGAAGCATCGCGAACATATATTGAAAGAGAGCTCGAAAAAGTGGGTTGGGTGGTGCAGCGCCAGAGCTTCACTGACGAAACTCACCAAGGGGCAGTAGAGTTCGTTAATCTTCGGGCCAGGTTTGGAAATGCTGGTAGTGATGAGCCTGTCATTGGATTGCTGGCGACCCATTATGATTCCAAGCTCTACGATTCATTTGATTTTGTGGGGGCTAATGACGGAGGTTCCAGCACAGCATTGGTGATCGAGTTGGCTAGAGTGTTGGCTGAGCGCCCCGAAGCGTTTCGGGGCATTGAGTTAGTTTTTTTTGATGGCGAAGAGGCGTTTGGTCCAAACATCACCTCGACTGATGGGCTCTTTGGGAGCCGATATTACGCAAAGCAATGGCTTCTCGAGGAGAAGAAAGAACGGCCGGATTGGGGGGTCTTGCTGGATATGGTTGGAGACAGGAATTTGAAGATTCGGGCCGGAGTCCAGATTCCAGGCGATTCTCTTCAAGATCTTGCAGAGAACAAGGAAACAAGCGGTTACGTCATCGATATTTATGAGGTGAAGACAGCTCTTAACGAAATGTCTCGACAGTTACTTAAGGCTGCTACTGACCTTGGTTATAAGTCCGAGGTTGGGATCAGTAGTAATTATATTATTGATGATCATATCCCTCTAAATGTTTCAGCAGGCATTCCTACCATCAATCTGATCGACACTGACTACGGTTACTGGCACACGCCAGGAGACACGATCGATAA
>Ga0160423_10002613_pt1 | contig 15044 bp, 14 predicted proteins | sample CRUFie14St8metaG_FD_108191 | JGI IMG/M metagenome (GOLD analysis project Ga0160423, IMG submission 108191) | Marine microbial communities from the Costa Rica Dome - CRUD Field 142mm St8 metaG | ecosystem: Environmental > Aquatic > Marine > Oceanic > Photic zone | place: Costa Rica: the Eastern...
AAAATTACAAAAATAAAAATTAATTTAAATGGATACTTTAATTTTATAAATACAATTTTTCACAAGTTATGTAAAAAGATTAATGATTCAAAGTTTATTCCTCAAGATTTATAAGAAAAAATTTATTATTAACAACTTCATCAAATTGATAAAATGAAACTATTTTTGAATTTTGCTAGCTGTAGCTCTAAATTTATTATTAGTTTCAATTAATTTGTCAAAACTACCTTGTGCTTTAAGTTCACCATTTTCAAGTAAGAAGATTATGTCACATTCTTTTACAGTTGTTAACCTATGTGCAATCATTATTATGGTGATATTATTATTGTTTAAATTATATACTGCATCCATAACGGCTTGTTCTGTTAAATTATCTAGCGCACTAGTTGCTTCATCGAGAATTAATACTTGCGGATTTTTATACAGGGCTCTTGCAATCCCTATTCGCTGACACTGTCCACCTGATAATCTTACTCCACGCTCACCAACTGTAGTTTTATATTTATCAGGAAGTTCGTTAATCACAAAATCGTGTAAATTTGCAATTTTTGCAGCTTTTTCAACAGCTTCTTGATTAATTTCCTTAGAGTCATTTAAACCAAAGGCAATATTTCCAGCAATCGTATCATCAGCTAAGTATATTTGTTGTGGAACATAACCAATCGAACTCTGCCAAGATTTAAGATTATGTTTACCAATTACTGTATTATCAATTTTTAGAGTGCCTTGTTGTGACTCAATCAATCCAAGAATAAAGTCTATAAGAGTAGTTTTCCCACTTCCAGTAGCTCCAACTATAGCAGAGGTAGTAAATGCAGGAATATCAAGTGAAATATTTTTTAAGGCAGTTTTTGTAGCATTTGGATAACTATATTTAATGTTTTTAAGAGTGATGGATTTTTTAAGTGGCAAAATGTCTTCTTTATGGTTGTTGGTTATTTTTTTAAAACTTTGTAAATCCTCATATATTCCGTTAAGAGTAGGACCCACAAACCTCAATGCTGTAAGCTCTGTATAAATTGCTTGTATGGCGGGCATTAATCGATATCCTGCAAATGCATAAAGCACAATTATGGGTACAATGTCAGCAAAATTTCCCTCTTGTGACATAAAAAAAAGTACCACTATAATCATGCCTCCAAAGGCTATAGCCTCTACCGCAAAACGTGGTAGGTCACCTAAAATTTTTGCAGAAGCATTATGTCTAGCTAAAATTTTTGCTGCACTACCAAAACGCTGGATATAAGTACTTTCCAATCTACCAAGTTTAATTTCTTTAATAGCTCCAAAAGCCTCGCTTAAGGCCAAAAATCGTAACTGATTAGTTCTAGCTCTTTCTTCACCTATTCTATGAAGAAAGCTTCGAGTAAATTTATAAATCAAACCAAAAGCTGCACTTAGGGTAAAACCGACTATGAGAGCTAGTTTAGGATTAGAAAAAACTATTAATATTAACAATGCAAAAGCAACAATGCTTTGTGCAATTAAATTTAACATAGTTTTTACTCCTTCATTTACAACAATGCCTACCTCTGTCAAAATAGATTTTCCTAGATCTGCACTGTTACGGTTTAAAAACCAACTGTAGGGTTGATGTAAATAACCTTCGACTAAACGTTTGGCAATACTAAATTGACGCATTTGCGTAAATCGTGTTTGAACATAAGTTGTTATAGCTTTGAAGGTCAAAGAAATGATTAATAAACTAACAAACAATATTCCTAGAGCAAATAAAAATTGTTGATGAGTCTCAATACCAAAATAACCAGATGTTTTAAAAGCATAATTTAATAAGGAATTGGTTTGAATTAGATCTGGGTTTGTTAACACATAAATAAAGGGCATTATTGAGGCTATACCAATAATGTCTAATGTTGCCATAATAAGAAACATGAAAATTATTATCAATCCTTGTTTTTTTTCATTTGATGAAAGAAGATATAAAAGTTTTTTATATAGTTGCATTATATTTTTTTTAAATTGGAAATAGAATAATCATAAAAATGTTTTTTTATAATTTCTTCTACTTCAATATTTTCTATTGTTTCTAAAATAATTTTACTAGCACCTCCATTGCCATATGGATTGATAACATTTTCTAATTGAGACTTAAACTTATTCGAAAATAACTTTTGTAATGCAAGGCTTATTGATTCACGGTCTGGATCACAATTAATTACACTATCAGCACTAAGACGTCCAAATTGTCGATCACCTATATTAATAGTACCCTTTTTAAAGGTTGGTACCTCCAACAATCCGCTAGATGAATTTCCAATTACACCATCAAAATGCTGCACACATGAAAAATAAAGTAATTGACCAAGAGAGAGATGAAAAGTAGCATTATTATTTCGTTCACAAAAATTTTTTATAAGTTTATGAAACTTCATTCCCTCTGGATCAGAATTTGGCATAGTAAATAGAATTTTTGTATCTTTTAATTTGGCTAATGCTGCAAGAAGTTCCATCATTTGTAATTCGCTATTTTTTTCAAGTGTTACTGGATGAAAAGTTACTAACAAATTACGTTCCCCCAATTTAAAATCTATTTCCTTCTCTAGCTCATTACGGTTTAAAAGTTTAGTATGTCTGATGCTATCTACTCCAAGACCTCCAACACAATAAACTCTATTCGGCTCTTCCCCAAGTTGAATCACTCTTTGCTTGTATTCTTCGGTTGCAACAAAATGCAAATGGGACATTTTAGTAATACTGTGACGTATAGCTTCATCAAAAGCGCCCTTTGTTTTTTCGCCACCATGCAGATGAGCTATAGGAATCTTTGCAAACATTGCTGCTATACAAGCTGCAAATATTTCGTAACGATCTCCAAGAACTAACATAATGTCTGGCTTTAAATCCGCTAGTGCGTCTGCACATCCCATTATACCTAGCCCCGTAGACTTAGTAATACCTTGTGACGTATTAGAAACTAACTGTATATCGACTTTTTTATCAATATGAAAACCATCTGACTCTATATCTTCTATTGTATAGCCATACTCATGTGATAAATGCATTCCAGTTACAATGATTTTTAATTCCAAGAAAGATGACTTTTGAATATATTTTAATAACCTATAAAGTAAATGGTACTCAGCACGCGATCCTGTAACTACACAAATTTTTTTTTTCATTAAAATTAAATTATTTTAGTATCATAATTTATTCCTTTGAAATCTCTAGAATATATGAGGATGAGTGAGGTATAGCCCACTTTGTAATGCCATGTTCATCTATTATCATATTTATTTTATCAATGAGGTCAACATCCGAAGTTTTTTGAAGAAGTGACGGCTTGGTAGGGTGAAACCTAACGGCATTTATGTCACTTAATTTTAACCCCTTATTCATAAGACGTGAAGACATATCACACAAAGAATATTGAATTCTTTGAGACACAGAGACCGCAGATGTTTTTGGTAATGTGTCTGGGTATTTCCAGTTTAAAAAAGGTTTAATTTTAGTTTTATCATTAAGTGACTGAATAAGTGTATTTTCATTTATCCAGATAGAAATTGCCAGATATTCTTCAAATAGTTTATCATATTCTCCAATTATCTTTTCTATGTCCGTAAACTCATTTTCTGTAAAAATATTGAATAGCCTGTTACGTGACCCGATATATGCTCTACCATTTTTGCTCAGAAGCCTTTGCACATGATGTAAAAAAGTTTCTAACTCATCTAGTGTGAGATATTCGATTAACCCTAAAGCTGAAAATGCATCAACAGAACTATCTTCAATTTTATCTAGATCAGAAACATCACCTTGAAAAACTTTGGTGTTATTTATGAATTCTTGTTTGATTGAGGAGATTGTGGCATCAACCATTGCAGGTGCTATGTCAATAGCAACAACATTACTACCCATGTTAGCTGAGATAGATGCCAGCTCACCTGTTCCACAACCAAAATCTAGATGCTTGAAATTCTGCTCTAATTTATCAGATTTACTTTGGTCAATTTGATTGCGCAATTTATTTGCAACAATCCTAACTCTCTGAGTTGTAGTTCCATAAATACTGTCCTTAAAAAGTGAACTCCAAAATTCAGTGTTGTTATTAAAATAGTCTTTGGTTTCTTTTTTTTTATCAAACACTACATTTTTCCTTTCAAAATAGATATATCAACCCTAGGTTCTGTTAGATATCTAAGATCTTTATTTGGAGCAACTTTATCCATAACTACCCCCCCTACACAATCATTTCTCATTTTTAACTTCTTAAGAAGACCAATGCTCCAATTACCATGTGGATAGCAAATCGTCCATTCATTATCTAAAACACCTATATTACGTAATATATTGACTGAATTACTTAAATTGCTCAATGCTTCATCATCTGATAATTGACTTAACCATTCATGACTATGACTATGACTTCCTATCTCAAATCCTGCATTGAACATCTCTTTCAACTCATGTTTGCCACAATAAAAGTTCTTTGATAATTCATGAAATTTTTTTGTAAGCTCAGTATCTATAAAATCTAGTGCTGAACATATAAATTGATGAGACTGAGGTTCAGATAATTCAATTTCCAGTATTCGTTTTGAAAGTAAAATATTAAAATCATCAAGCCCAGCCCAACCAGAAAATTTTTTTGACCAACTATCAATTCTTTTGACTCCAAATTTTAGGATTATCATCTTAATTAAATTTTCAGAAAAAATTTTTTCATCTTTGACAAGAGAGCTCGCTATTTGATACTGATGTATTGGAATAGCTGTACGATTTTGCAGTTGAATAATTTTAGTTATAGAATAAAATGAAGCGGTAACATTTAGATCATTTAGAGTCGGTGCAACTAATTTAAAATGATCAATAGTTGCATCATCAAATGTATAACAAATCAGTTTTTCTTTTGCCTTCAAATCATTTTTAATAATTTTAGAATAATCACGATAAGAAACAAATTTTTTTCCACTTCTCAGATATTTTTTTGTTAAAGAAACTAGTTTTTCACGAGAACAATAGTATCTTGGCTTATAATTATTAATTAATTGATTTGAATTATCGAAAACATGATGAAACATTATAATCATTTTTTAACCACACATAAATAAAAATCAAAAAGCTGACCCAAGCCGTTAGTGAGCATACGTTCCCCATTAGACAAATCAATAGTCCAAGAGCGAAAAGGATCATTTTTTTTTTCAATCACAAATGGCATCTTAAAACGATAGAATTTTGATTTAAATCCAAGAGAAGCCAACTCATTTTTCATAGAATTAATCGATATCAGATTAAAATAAGTATTTTCATAATCAAGTTCTTGGGGGTCTGATTTTTTTGCTGATACGGCAACATCTACTGGTTCAGAGTTGAACAAATCAAATATTAAACCATAACCATTTTTTTTTATTACAGAAGTAAACTGAGGTAACCAAGAGTTAAGGTATTTAAAACGACCATGAACTCCAATTAGTGACACAATATCATAATCTGGCCTCAAAAAAGATGGGTGATCAGTAAAATTACCTAAAGAAAATAAAATTTGAGGATATCTTTTTTTAGCTACCTCAATAAGTTCTGATGAAACATCACTTCCAGATAATTGCATACCAGGGAAAATGTTACACAAATAATTCAGTAGTTCTCCAGTACCACATCCAATATCATGCCAAGATTTTAAATCATAATCTAAATTTCTAGCTATATCGGCAATAAATTTAAATGTCTCTTTAGGCTCTGAAGAAATTTTCTGATCTAAGTAAAATTTATCATCAAGATTATTTCTTAAATTATTTTTTTTCATTTACAATTTTCCATTCTAGTTCTATCGGATTTGTAAAGTATGATGGACCTGGGTCTTTACCGCAAATTGATAATCTATATCTATTGATTAAATATTTATAATTTAAAATTTCTTCAACTTTAGATTGTGACAAATGCCTTGGTTTGTAATCACGAGTGAAAGCAAATTCATCCATATAACTACCACAAAGCGTTTCCAAAAGATATGACTCCAATTCTGTAAAATTTGAATATGAATTTATAGTATGAAGTTTTTTGCCAATAGAAATTAATTCTACATTTTCACTATTCGTATCCCATTGATCAATTAATGTACTAAATTTCGCAGACTCAAATTTATTTTTATTGAATTTACTATTTAAAATACTGGATAGTTTTTTGTAAATATCTGAGTTAGACTCAAAAAATTCTTCTGCTTTGCAGACAATGATTCTATCACGCCATTTTTGTGGTATATTTTTTGCAAATAAGAATGATGAATAACAATTAAATATTGCGTCTAAATAAACAGGATGTGGTTCAGTAGTCTTACTTTTATATGATTGTAAAACATCTAGAGGATTTCGAATTATATGAATAACCACACCGTGAGAAAAGAGCTCTAAGAACTTTTCAATATCATTCCATCCAAGTACAAGCTTATCACACCATTGTTGTGAAATTTTTTTATCATTTAGGTCAAGGATGTCTCTCATAATAAGGTCATATACGGCAGAATAGGAAATACCTCTTTCGATTACCTGGCTTAATATTTTTTTAACAGATATTTTAATATTCCAACGATATGCCAATCGCAGTCGACAATCCTCTAAAAGATCACTTAATTGACTTATAGTTTTGAGCTTCTCTCCATATTGGCCAAAACAAAAACGCATAAACTTTAAACCAGAGGACAGACTTGAATATCCTTCAAAACAAGAAATTGCCGCATTAACAAATGTAGTTCCTGATCTGTAAACACCAGAAATCATTACAGGAATATTTGGATGCATATTATTTTAATTCAAACTAATTTTGCACTTTAATTTTAGAACTAAAAGATTAAACATACTATAGCATTTAATACTTTATGTTTTCATAGTTTTATTAATCATAAAATGTTCCATTGTATACAAAATTATTCGGATATTGCCTTGAAGATATTATTTTCTTTATCTAGCTTATATATCTTAAATTAATTTTTCATACTTTGAATAGTATTAAATGTTTCAGAATATTCATCGTAATGTGAGCCAATCGTGCCAGCATTCTTTCCACGCTTTACGACAATGAAGTATTCATAAAAATATTCAGGCATAGAATTCTTAAAATTCATTGCTGCCAAATCACCACGTCTTTCAAAATAATATGACTTGGCTACTTTATGACCATGTTTTTCTAGATCCGAAAGAAGGTCATTGGTTCGTGTAAAATAATTAGGGTGTCCTTTTTTTCGCGCTCCGACTTCTGCTGCAAGAGCAGCTTTATCATTAAAATGATATTTTATATTTTTTCCAGAAAAATATATCAGCCCTCCCGGTTTTGTGACACGTAAGAATTCATTTATGGCTTTTTCCTGAAAAGTTGCATCGAAAGTACCTATACAAATCAAATTATTAAACATTTCTTTTTTATAAGGAAGATCTTCAGCTGTTGCTTCTTGAATATTGTTCACTCTGTCATGATCATGCCATTTTTTAGAGGAAGCAATTATCATCTCAGTGGATATATCAACACCATAAACCATTAAATCTTTTTCAATATACATTTGAAAAAAACGCCCCCAACCACATCCCACATCCAAAATATTTCCATTCTGAAATTTATTTCCATTTAATAGCTTGTTCCATACTTCATCCGAACTTGTAGGGGCGTCACCATTAATAATTTTACTACTGTTAGAACAGGCTTCGGCAACACGTTCTTGCCAATACTTTACATAGTTTTCATTCCAATATTTCTTTCTGGGGTCATCATCTCTCATGTTTTTAAATCTACGTCTGATGATTTTATATTACTATTACATTCTTTGTTAATAACACTGTTAGAACTGGCATCCCAGCGAAGCACAGATGTTACACCTATAGAATTATTTGCTGCTATCCCAATAAAATCTATTTCTTTTATATTGAGAGTTTGCTCATCAAAAGTATAACTCCACTCATAATGAGGTATTTGAATATCAAAATTGTCATGTAAATAGTCTCCCGAATTTTTTTTGATTGCTAGATATGGCTGTGGTCCAAAAGTTGGTGTTTGCGTCTTTACTCTCATAATAGTGCGTTCCAATATACTTTCAAATTTTATTTTTAAATCACATGATGGTACATTTGGTAATTTTAAAGCACCTCTCATTGCGTTTGAAGGATCGCTAAATAAAAAAGAAACTTTTGGATAATCTTGACTAACTTTAGAAATGAGTGCCCTTACATAATTTATATCAATTCGTAAATCACGAAAATCGTGATTAGCAAAAGCTAATATTGTAGGCTTACCATTAGTTGCCTCATTAAAAGCGAGTCTTACATCTGACTCTGTTAGCAACCTAAGTCTTGTTCCTACATTAAGACATCGTGCAATCCATCTTCGACAATTACCTTCACTCTGATAATCATCATGATTTGGATGATAAGGACGCCATGTTATTGGAGCACGACGCCAATCACCAAAGCGTCCTCCGTTAAGATCTTTTTGCTGATCATCCTCATAAGATTCTGTTGTTGACTGACTTGCAAAATCAAATGGAACAAATTGTTCTAAAAACCAATGACTGTCTGGTCGAGTAACATGAAATCCAGGTCTGTTTGCACCAGGAAACCACATATGGTCTATGATACGTCGACTTAGAATTTGATATAATGAAGAGCTATTAATCCACCAATGAGTTGCACAATGGTGAGCTTTATTTTGGAAAGAATGTGGGTGATAATGGAAGTGTATAGTGTCTTTTTTTGAGTCTTTTCTGGATATACGTTTTTGATAATGCTCATAAATAGAATGATAACCAAGAGTTCGACGACGTGGATTGTCTGTAAAACCAACGTGGTCTAGACAAAACCAGTTAAATATCCACCCATTTCCAGCGCTATCAAGCATTTGATTTCTAAAATCTGATGACTGAGCTTGATCAAGCATACAATCAAGTTTATCCCAAGAATCCATATAGTTAAGTAAATCGGGATTAACAACTTTCTGTACAGCTTGCTCTATTCCCCCAAGATCAATTTCAGCATTTTGAAGCTTTTTTAATGTTGCTTGATTTGGTTTAAAATCAAGTCCAAATATTTCATTTAATCTCTGAAAAGTATCCTCTATGGACTCATAAAGAGGCCCTTCAGTATCTATACAATGAACAACATATACAGTAGATGGTGCTGTACCTCTTAATTTATTCTCTTTTTTCATAGTTTATTATTCTTAGTCATATCTTAACTTAAAGTAATTAAATCATCTGGATTGAATGAACGTGAGGCTTTCTGGCCAATGACCTCATCAAAGCGCATGGGTGAAATACCTTTGCCTGCACGCTTTGTTGTAACATTCTCATATGAAAATTTTTCACCTATACTGATGTATTTAGATGCTACAAGAGATTTACGCACAATATCTTTATTTATTATCTCGCTTAAGCTTGGGCGTTTAATCCCATCACCCAAAGCTTTCTCAATATTACGAATAGAGCGTACCATCGATTTAAATTCTTGAGGTTCAAGGCTTGACTTATGATCAGGTCCAGTTTGATTGCGACTTAAGGTTAAGTGCTTCTCAATAACCTTTGCACCTAAAGCAACAGCTGCAATCGGCACCTCAATACCCAGTGTATGGTCTGAATACCCTACATTAACTCCAAAAGCATCACGAATGCTACACATTGCTAACAAGTTTACATCTTGTATGGGTGTGGGGTATGCTGTATTGCAATGTAAAACAGTTATTTTTTTTCGAGACGTGCCAGCGTACTCGAGGACATCTAACGCAGCTTCAATCTCACCTAGCGTTGCCATTCCTGTTGAAAGAATTACAGGCTTACCAAAACTTCCAATTTTACGAAGGTAGGGAAGATCGTTTATCTCACCTGAAGGTATCTTAAAACGATTTATTCTAAGGGATTCTAGATAGTCAATACTTTGAAGGTCAAATCCTGTGGAAAAAAATTCTACCCCCTTTTCTATACAGTAAACTTTCAACACCTCGTGCATTTTTGGACTTATTTCCAACTGTTTAAGCATATCATGCTGCGATAGAGATTTATCAGTGTTGAGAATTTGATATTCAGCTTTTGGAGCCGTGTCTGTAACTAATTGTCTGGTATTAAAAGTTTGAAATTTTACCAAATCAGCACCTGCGCTAGATGCAACGTCAATCAGTTGTTTAGCCTTGTCTAAATCACCGTTATGGTTAACTCCTACTTCTGCGATAATAAGGGTTTGATTTTTCTTATTATTCATTTTACCACTTTACCCTCTGGAACATCTCTCAAAATAACTTGACCTGTACCAATTATTACTCTTGATCCAACTTTAACTCCCTCACGTATAATTGAACCACTGCCAACAAAACTACCCATACCAATTTGTGCTCCACCATTAATCCGAGCACCAGTTGCAATATGACAATGGTGATCTATATGTACATCATGCTCGACTAATGCCTGGCTATTAATGATACAATTTTCACCTATACGAGCTGATGTGTTAACTTGAGCGCCATGCATAACAATGCTTCCATAACCCACTAAGGCATGTTTTGAGCAGTAAGCTGTCGAAGCAATGATAATTGGTAATTTAGCATCGTTTTTTTTTAATTTTTCAAAAAGTCTGATACGGATATCCGGGTTTCGAATTTGTCCTACAGTAACGATTGCATAAGGTATTTTCAATAATAATTTTTCGAGCTCTTCATCAATGCCTAACACTGGATAGCCCAGTATTGGCTCTGGATTACCTGTATTAGGAAGAACAATTCCAGCAATTTTATATTCTTTCTGACTTTCAATGACTTCGATACAAGATCGGCAATGTCCTCCCCCTCCAATTAGAAGTAATGGAATCATCTTAGTTTCTCATTCTTGGTGATATTAAAAAATATTTTATTTTGCATGGCTACGTTCAATTAAAAATTCTGCCCACTGCCAATCTATTTGTGTATCAATATCAACTGAAGATTCTGGTGACATTACATATCCTAATGTCTCCTGTCCTACAAATGATTTTTGCTCCTTCAACCAGTCAATACGAGCAAGGTAAAGTGCCCCATTCAATACGTAAGTCTTTGTTAAATCCTGTTGGCACGAAGTATTCATTCTATTAAAAATAATTGGCTGAAGTTTTTTTGACTCAGTGTATTGATACATCCAATTAGGATTTTTATGGACTTGACTTATTGAAACTGCTGAAGGGGAGTTTTGCTCAAGGCAAAAACGAACAATTCCATCAATGTCTGCTGCTGTACGAAGTGGTGAAGTTGGCTGCAACAATATTAACCAGTCAAACTCTGACAATTGCTCAATAGCGTGCAAAGCGGTATCGATTCCAGGAGAGCCATCTTCGGCAATTTTATTTGGACGCATAAAAGGCACATCAGCTCCAAGGGTTTTTGCTATTGAAGCGATCTCTTCATCATCGGTGCTGACCACGACACGTTTAATGCTTGATGTGTTTAATGCTTCATCAATTGTCCATCCAATAAGTGGTTTTCCATTTAATAACTTAATGTTTTTACGTGGAATTCTTTTTGAGGCTCCACGCGCAGGAATTAGTGCAAGAAGGTTCATTATAAATCACCTTGAGATTGTTTGAGATTTTCAAGTGAACCAATATCCAACCAGTGTTCATGAATAGGGAAAGCATTTACATTATATCTCAAATTTATAGCTTTTTTAAATAATTCTGGCATATCTAAGAATTGGTTTTTAGGAACCTCATTTAGTAATTTAGGATCAAGCAGGTAAATTCCTGCGTTGACATTATGGTTTAGTATCGGTTTTTCTTCCATAGCAAATACGCGCTCTTTTTTTATACGCACGATACCATATGGAATTTGAGTTTTATATTCATAAACACAGAGAGTTGCATCTGATTTGCTTTCATAGTGATATCTTAGCACTTCACCATAATCGATATCAGTCATAACATCTCCATTTAGTACTAAGAAGGGTTCTGATAGCTGCGGTGGTAACAAGCTTAATCCACCTGCTGTACCAAGAGGTCTATCTTCTGAAAGATAGTTAATCTTTACTTTCCAATTTCTACCATCACCAAAGTAATCTATAATTTGATTTTTGAGGTAATTGACAGCAAAATAAAAATTTTTAAAACCTGCGTTTATACATCTCTCCAAAATAATTTCTAACATGGGCTTACCACGCAAATGCAACATTGGTTTGGGGCAATTATCAGTATATGGACGTAAACGCTTACCTTCGCCACCAGCCATAATCACCACAGTATTAGTCAGTTCCGTTGGCCGGACCAACTCTTCAAGCATAAAGAGATTGGTTAACTGTCTCTTAGAATTAATAATCGGAATGTGTCGCAGATTATTTTGTTGCATCATGTATAGTGCTTGTGTTTGTGTGGCACTTTCTGGAAGAGAAAGATAATTATTTTGCATGACTCGCTCAACTGAAGCATCCATGTTTTCACCCCGAAGCAGTGCGCGACGAATGTCTCCATCAGTAACTGTACCAACTAGACAGTGAAAATCGTTTACAATTAAGGCAATTTGCGCATGTCCATAATCAATCTTTGCAATAGCATCTCTAATACTTGCTTTTAAGGGTAAAATTAACTTGGTAATATCAATATGAAGAAGTTTTTTTTTATCCATAAAAAAAATAATATATCATAATTTTTATGCTTCAAAGAATAAATAGAAAACAATTAAGCCAAAATTAAAGTAAACCGTAATAGTAATTTTAAAATAGTTTTTATTTAAGAAATTTTATCAAAACCCAAGACACTGCTTGGAATATTTACTATTCTCTCCTCAAGATATTTGGCATTTGTTAAATCAGAGCATTGACAATCTTTAAACATTTTTAGCTCATTCATTAACCGCCAGACAGGTCGAGTCATAACATCGTTTGAGTTAGTTTCCTCCAAAAATTCATCTCGTTGCTTTTTATTTTTAAGAAGAATTGTATTTAACCAATAATTTGATTTACTATATTCTGGTTCTTTATAAAAATTATACACACTACCGCTAAAAAAAGCTTCATAATTATTAGCTAACTTGCGCTTATTGCTAATAAAATTATCTAAATTTTCAAATTGAGCAAGCAGCAAAGCAGCATTTAAATTTGGCATACGATAATTGTAACCAACCATATCATGATTAAAATCCCACTTGTGAGGTAATTTAGCTGTTGAAGTTAAATGCTTTGCTTTTTTTGCAAGAACTTCGTCATTTGTGACTATGCATCCACCTCCACCAGCTGTAATAATTTTGTTTCCATTAAAGCTAATAACCCCAAGATGGCCAAAAGTTCCTGTTTGTTTATCTTTGTATAGGCTGCCTAAACTTTCAGCAGAATCTTCAATTAAAAATATGAAATATCTTTCTAATATATTTTTTATTTGATCAATTTTACAAGGATGGCCATAAGTGTGCATAGGAATACATGCCTTAATAACTTTTTTTGTTTTCTTATTTATGCACTGTTTATTTATAATTGTTGTATTATTTTCTAAAAACAATCTAAGTGCATCGGGTGATAAACCCATTGTTTCCATATCAACATCTATAAATATTGGCTTCGCGTTGCAATAGCTAATTGCATTACTAGAAGCAACAAAATTTAATGGCTGAGTAATTACCTCATGATCTTTATCTACGCCAGCTAAAATTAATGATGTGTGAAGAGCTGAGGTGCCGTTAGTAGTGGCGATTGCATAATTTGTACCCACATAATTTGCAATTTTTTCTTCCAACTGATCAACAAATTTACCAGCAGATGAAACAAAAGCAGTATCAATACATTGAGCAAGATACTTCTTTTCATTACCAATAAATCTTGGCTCATGTAATGGTATAAAATTTTTTTCCCCATATAATTCCCTTACAAAATCAATAAAGTCATTAAACATTATAAATTTCAGATTTGTATAATTTTAAATTTTCAGGTTTAATAAGCCAATTAATAGTTTTTTTTAAACCATTTTTAATATCAACCTGAGACTCGAAGCCTACTAGATCCTTAATTTTTTTATTATCACAACAAAGCCTAAATACCTCTGATTTTTTTGGTCGTTTACGTTTCTCTTCGTTGATAATGGTGACATCACTACACATTAATTCTTTAATCAATTTAAGTAAATTGCTAATACTTATTTCTGAATTAGATCCAATATTTATTATTTCACCAATAGTATTTTTACTTTCTGCAATCATAACAAATCCACGACAACAATCTTCAACATAATTAAAATCTCGTGTAGGTGACATGTCTCCCAATTTAATTTCTTTTTTACCAGATGCTATTTGCGTGATTATTGTTGGAATTATTGCTCGGGCAGACTGACGAGGTCCATAAGTATTAAATGGTCTTGCAATTGTTATTGGTAAATCAAATGACTTATAAAAACTCATAGCCATGGCATCTGCTGCTATCTTAGTTGCACTATAAGGCGATTGCGGTTGTAATGGATGATTTTCATCAATTGGAACATAATGAGCAGTACCATATACTTCGCTTGTAGAAGTATGAATTAATTTGGAGACACCGTTTTCCTTTGCTGCCTGACAAATATTTAGTGTACCTTTTATATTAGTTTCAACATAACTTTCTGGTGCCATATAAGAAAATGGTATTGCTATGAGTGCAGCTAAATGAAAAATTGTATCTATATCTTTTGAAATAATTTTACAATAATTAGGATCGCGAATATCACCCGTTAATATTTCAACATCTTTTTTACAACTTATCTTATCAAGCCAACCCCAATTATTAAATGAATTGTATAAGGAAAGTGCCCTTACCTGATATCCTTGCTTTACAAGTATTTCCGTTAAATGTGAGCCAATAAATCCATCAGCCCCAGTGACTAAAATTTTTTTCATAAATTTTGCTAGAATTTAATTTATATTACAAATATTTAAAATGTAATATTATAAATGATTATAATGTTTAGTAATTATTAATTATTTACATTGCCAATAATAATTTATTAAAAATCCATTAGAAATTTTTTTCAGTGCATAAATCAAGCCAATTGAGCTATTAGTACTGGTCAGCTACATGCGTTACCGCACTTCCACACCCAGCCTATCAACGTGGTGGTCTACCACGGCTCTATAGGAAGAAC
>Ga0160423_10002615_pt1 | contig 15036 bp, 11 predicted proteins | sample CRUFie14St8metaG_FD_108191 | JGI IMG/M metagenome (GOLD analysis project Ga0160423, IMG submission 108191) | Marine microbial communities from the Costa Rica Dome - CRUD Field 142mm St8 metaG | ecosystem: Environmental > Aquatic > Marine > Oceanic > Photic zone | place: Costa Rica: the Eastern...
GGAGTGCTTGAGAAGTACCCACGTTCGATCGCTTTCCTGACTTGTTGCTGCCTTTTCCGTAGTGCTTCAACAGTGGTGTCTATTTCATGTTGTTCTTGATTAGATGTCATCATTAATAAGCAAATTTTAAAACAGTTCCACTATTTTCTTTTCATCTTTCTTCCTTCCGATTGGAAGTTTTGTGAGATCTCGACTCTTACGCAGGACATCAAGTCGGCTGTAATGCTTCATCAAAATCTTTGGATCGTGCCCGGTCATCATTGAAAGAACAGCGATAGGAGTATCCTGCATCAATTTGTCATCCACAAAAGAGGATCTAAGTGAATACAAGGTGTAATTTTTATCAGATGCCCAGTGCCCTTGCAGCTCTAAATTCCTCATAGCTAAAGCCCAGCATCGATTGTATTGCGTATAGTCATATGGTCGGCACTCATTATAAAAATTACCAAATACATGGGCATCTTTATTCCATATTTTTGAAACTGAAGATGAGAAATGAAGCTCCGCATACTTCTTTTGGTATTGGAACCACTCCGCCAACTGTGAACCGCAGTTAGCCGGAACCTGCCTTGGTTCACCCGTTTTGGTCTTTCTGACGCTGATCTCAGCCACTAGGTGTTCTCTCTTGTCTGAGCTACTCCTAGGACCCATAGAAATGATATCCACATCACTCCATCTCAAGCTCTGCAACTCCTTTGGCCTAAGACCAGAATTTTTACCCGTCATCACAAACGCATAAAAACACCTCCTCCAATACGGAGATCGATGATTATTGAACCGATCTGACTCACGGATGAATACCTCTCTAATCCATGTATGAATCTTCCTCCAGTCCTCAGGGTTGATCGGTGGATTTGCCAATAGGTCCTCAGCTCTGACCCGAACTGTCGGCACAAGTTTTAGGGCTGCGACATCAGGCCTGATTTGACGCTGCTTCTTGCACCAATTCAGCCAGTTAGTGATGACCTTGGTTTCATTCCGTTGATTGACCTTGGTGGTTTCCTTCCTGAAAAGCAAGTAATCGTCAAAGGTCCTCTCATTTATCTCCTGCGTATAGATGACGCCTTTCCACTTCAAATACGCAGAAATATGTCGGAGCTTGAATTCCTTAGATGAGAGAGAAGTTTTGGAAATGATATCGGCATCAACTCTTCGCTTCTCCTCTGACAAGAACGCCTGAATCGCAGCATCGACAGTTGATTTCTTTGTGCGGCGGGTTGGCTTGACCTGCACCTGACCGGTCTTGATGAGCTGCTGCTTCGTTCTCATCTCAGACCAAACATCCAATGCCATCGCAATGGCATCTGCTTCAGAAAGAGCTTCCTTAAGACGCTTCTGTCGGTACCCGCCTGATCCATCAGGCTCTCGGTAGTACCAAGCCGACTCATCACGTGAATAAGTGATGACCTCAGCTCTGCCATCCAGGACCTTTCGGCGCTCTGCAATTTTCGGCATCAGTCAGCGATGGGCAGCCAAGTGCAGGAGACTTAAACTGGTCAAGTGACTGGTCTAAATCCTAAAAGACTTCTAGAGAACCCAGTTCAGCACTGCAAGTCATTGTGTGCGGTAGGACTACTGTCACAATGGCTATGACTGAGGTTTGACCGGTTTTTACTGACTGGACAACGACTGGACAAATTAAAGACAGATCGATTTAGACGCGCACTTCGATCTGGTCAGCGCAACTCAAGATGACGGCCCTGAAGGATCAGCACGTGCTGAGAACCCATTGCAATCCCAATCAGTGCTTGGCACTCAAGGCAAGACCGGCAACTGGACTGGACAGAGCAGGCAAACGCCTTCTACAGTAGTACGCACGTACTAAACAAAGGTCGTGAGGTCAGAAGGCTTCATCCAAGATCCAGCAACCAAGGAAACCAAACGGTTCCACCGGGACGAGAAGAGCTGGGCTAGAGACCCGAAGGTCTTTATCGACACGGGCATGCCGATACCTGGTGAGCCACCACTCCTCAAGACACGCGTGCACCTACGTAGAGACGCTGCAGAGCACCTCTGGAAAGAGTTGCAACGCGTTGGTTGGCAACAAGTAGATCCTTGCTGGGGAGCCTCTGCTGAGCCCTAAAGCGACGGGGTACCGGGGAGGTTTGTGATCTTGGCTATATGTAAAAAGGGTTCAAAAATTTGCTTTGTTCTCTGCCTGCCGTAGCAAAATATGAATACAAGTAGTCACTGCATTGAAACCAACTCGGCACTGGTCTCTCTTGATAAGTAGTGGCTTCGCGGCAATTTGTATATTTCAAAATCAGTCATTGGCACAAGACAATGACATGTCGCCCGCAGAGTTTCAGCAGGAGCTCATTAAGATTAATCCAGATCTTTATAAATTAACGGGATATCCTAATCTTAAGCAGACTGAATTTGCGTTACAAGAGCTCTGCTGGAATCACGCGATGAGTTCGACTGTTGATCTGTTTACAAAAGGAGCAAGTCGAGAACAAATGCTAAATAGCTGGAGAAAAAAGGCATCGGAGGATGGAATAGGTTTATGTTTTAAAATGTTTGGGCATATATCAACACCAAATTACAATTGTGGTGGTATTTGGCCGATGTGCCGACCTGTCAAAAATCCATATGTCAATAAAACTGGGCTTCAGAAATATCTGAGAGGGAAGGAAGAACAGTGGAGTTTTGTGCACAAGGGATACGGACATATTTATCGAGTAAACATGACGAATATGGAGAAGCTTGGCAACGACCTGGTAAGGGTTCATTTTCTTCTTAACGGATCAAACAAAAATCCTATGAATGATTGGTGTCAAGATGATCAAATAACTGGACCGAATTCTTGCACGGAAGAGATTAAATACAAGGTATTTGATTGCAAGAATTCAAAAATTGTTGGTACGGAATGGGGCACACGTCTAGCTGGAAAAAAATGGTGGCCTGGCAAAGGTGGGGAAAAAGAACGGGCATGGCAGATCAGATGGATAAAGGCACCGTTTGCAGCGGCATGTCGCGGAAAATCAATAAACGGGCGCAAACCAATCTTTAAATCCAGTGATTTAACAATGAATAGTCAACCCATTCCTGATCAGATGGGATGGCCCACTATAAAACCCAGATTATCTGTTGAAGCAAGGAATCAAAATGAAAAAATAGAAGTTCCTAATAAGACGGAAAATAACGATAGACATAGTCAATGTATTGACGCAAAAGACTACCAAGGGTGCATGGAATATAATACTACTACTAATGAATAAGAGAATAGTTATCCCAACCCTGCTTATCTCGATATTCGCTTTTGAATCAGAGGTACATGCGACACAGCAAATAAAAATTGTGCCTGCAAGGCCAAATACTAATTACATAAAAATTGCCAGATCAACACACGAAAGATGTCTTGAGGCAAAAGACTACAAAGGATGTATGCAGTACAACAGTCAACCAAGTCAAACGGGAAAAAGAATCGATAGTCCTAAAAAAGACAAGCAGTGCTATCAAGACAGGGACGGGAAAACCATATGCATTGCGGGCAATGGAGTTGATGTTTTTGGATATCCTAAACAAGCTGGGTGGACTTCTATTTACAATCCAAGGATATCAACCTTGTTTTATATTGATCCTCAAGTTTACAAAGTCAAAGTAAGAGGTGAATTCGGTAGATACGTTGAAACTCGCATGATCACAAGATATCGACAAGCAGCCACAGCAGCGATTCCAGGAACTACGACTGTAGTTGGACAAGCGCAAACTAATTGTTATTCAACAGGGTATTCCGTAAATTGCAATACCACCCCTCCAGCAACAATATCGACTCCAGGAATTGCAGCTCAGCCTGAGCGAATAATCAGTGAGCTTTCAAGCCAAATTATCGACTGTAAGGAAAGGACAGCGGCAAAACATATAGGCTCATCCACTAAATCAAGATGGGAGAAATGGACCGATGCAGATGCTCCTGCTTATGCAAATGCATGCAGCAGAGATATCTTAGAGCTAACTGCTTCAAGCTTTGATAAATACGAATAACGAATATTGCAGATGGCCAATAATGGCCATACTTAAAACAAGCTATAAATAGAATTAAATATAGAAAATAATTTCATCTTTATACCTCAACTTATTCTTTTGCTGTCTGCCAATTGAGCCCAATTTTCTCGGCGAGGTCTTTATAGAACGAGCTTGTCTTGGCTCCTTGTATTACGAACAGCTTCAATGCAAGTGGTAGTCTTTGACGGTTAGTTGAGTTGTCATACATAGTGATTGTGAAATATTTTGGTCTTTTACGGCACGTTGTTTAGCTGACGTCTGCCATTAACGCCGTGAACATTTCAAGGTGCAAGAGGAAGGAGTTGGAGAAGACCAACCCACCAACTCCATACCTCAGGTACTAAGTCAAATATTGTCCAATTAAGGGACGGTTTTTTTATGCCGGTATAGCTTTTAAAGACATCAATACCATTGGTCTTCGATTTATCGAACAACCCACTCATTAATCATTGCTTGAGCATCCAGTGGATTCGTGGTGAATATTCGATCAATTCGAGCTTTAGCACTTACTGCAATCTGGCCACGACACCAGAACCTGATGTGTGGTTGTGCTTTGCTGCGTGCGTCTGGATTCATAAATCAGTGGATAGGGGTAACTTCAATGGGTTGGTGTTTAGAGATGAGTTCTTCAAGAAGTAACTTCACCGCTTCGATGTCGTCGATCATGTGAGCTTGGGCAGCGGGAGCAAATCTGGATAGACATCGATCCATCTCACCCGAGGAAAGGAAAAGGCAGAATTGCTTCACCAGCTTTTGACCGGACTCTGGTTCCTGAAACATCGGTTGTTCTTCAGCATCGTCCATGACTTTCAAAGACTCATGAACGGCTAATGCATGCGTTAGAGGTGTTTCCTGAAAGTGGTCACGGTCTGGCTTCTCACCCCTCTTCTCATTCAGATTGCTTGGGTATTGACGTTGAAGAGCCTCCAACGCTTTCTGACTCATCCGAGTTCCTTGTCTCGCAAAGTGTCGATAAGCTTTCTTCCTACCTTGCTTATTTGTTCTGCTAAGGACATCTAGAGATCCAGCACCAAACCCATCAAAGTATTCAGAGAGTTTATCGATGAAATCCTGTCCTGTCATTCTGCTGTTTAATCCGAAGTAGCACCTTCCCTCTTCGAACCAATCACAGGTTTGTAAAAACCTACCTGCATTGATTATCTTTGTGACCTTTGAGGATTTGAACCCAAGTTCTTTAAGAGCAGTGATTAAGGCCTTTGTCACTCTCTTACGCTGATACTCATCCATTTCAATCTGAAAGGATTTTCGGACAAGATGAATTGCAGCAGACCCATGCTCTATTTCTAGACAACTAGTCTTTTCATAGAACTCCTTAAGTTGTGTAAGACACTCCTCTCCAGCGAGACTACAGATTTCTTTTGAAATGATGTGGTATCGATGATCAATACTACCGTCAATATTTTTTGGTGTAATTAATAGGTCTAGATTCATGGTTTTAATGTAGTTTTTTCCGCGCGGAAAAAAAGATTGCATGGATAGTCGTTAACTTGTACTGGCTAATGTTCAGCTATAGATGTTTGGGATGTAGAAAGGCAGGTCTGCCGAAGGCTCCGCCACTACTGACAGAGCCTTTTTAGATGTTTGGGAGAGGTTTCAGCGCCGCTGTCTAGGCGTCACATCAGGCATACGTATTGGGACCAAGCACGACAGCCACCACCGTTCGTGTTCCTAGGCGCGTATTAACGCGATCTTGCAACTACTGCCTTTTGCCATTCATCCAAGACCGTTTATTTAACCTGGCATCCAGCCAGCAATAGGGAGTCTTTCTCCCTTCACAATAGTAGGGGCAAAATGATTAGATCTGTTGCAGTGCAGTAGGTTTTAGGGTTTATCTATGTCCAATATAATAGATAGAATTTCCTCGCAGTTAACATTCTCTAATTAGCTCGCCATGCATTCCACATAGTTTCCACACACCTAAGGTAGTCGTGCAAACATTACTGGTCGAGAAGCTAAGCAATCACTGGCTGGGACGCTTCTTATTCCACACGACTAGGCATTGCAACCTGGAGGTGATTAGCTGTGTAGGCATCGAGCATGTTTATTAATGACGTTCTTTGGAAGTGGAATCGATGAGAAATACGACTATGACCCTGAAGAGCCTGGCTTTCCCGCTCTTGCATTAGAAGCGCTCGATGAACTGTGTATCCAAATGCGAGAGATGAGGATGCATTGCCTTGAGATTTCGAAGCTGAGGGAAAGGGTTTATGAATTAGAGATGCGCGCTGGTATGCGTGATACCTCTAAGCAAATGGATCTTTTCTAAGGATATTGATTAATTCTCCCCTCTGATTTCTCTGACTTGACCATCAATTCCTTCCGTGAGCTGCTGATCCGAAGTCTGTCCAGCTAGCTCTGCAAACTTTCTACCCTGTGGCATTAACCTACGCTCATAGGAACCAACTGCTTCATTAAAGGACTTGTTAAGTCTGGAAATATTGGCGCCAATAGCATTGAATTTATCGGTAAATGTGACATAGCGTTTATAGAGCTCAACTGCATTTTTCTGTATCTCATCGATATTCTGAGCGAGCTTAGCTTGCTGAATGTTCATCGCTAAACCTTTCAAGATTGCGAGAAGACTGGTTGGGAAAGTCAAAATAATATCTTTACTGATCGCGTATTCAAGTAGAGCTGGATCTCGTTCGAGTGCCATCGACAGCGCACCTTCGACTGGTATATAGAGGACGACAGCATCGACAATCTGACCTAAAGATCCCAATTCCTTGGCGTATTCTTTTTTGCTTAATTGATCAATGTGGGATCTTACCTTTTTAAGATGTTTGCTTAGTGCTATTTCTCTCGATGACTCATCAGGCGATTGAAGAGCATCTAAGTAACTTTCAATAGGTGCCTTTGAATCAATAATAAGCCTTCTTTCACCCGGAATAGTTATGACACAGTCCGGTCGGTATGCGCCAGATTCCGTACCTACATGGACCTGTTCGTCAAAGTCACAGTAGTTGATTAAGCCAACAAACTCTAGGATCCTCTTGAGATTCATCTCTCCCCACTGACCTTTGACATTTGGGGATCGGAGTGCACTCGTAAGTTGCTGAGCTGCACCCTGAACGTCTTCGCTGCGCTGACGCAGGTCTTTTGTTGTCTGCGCTAAAGCGCCAAGTTTTTCTGTTGAATCCTTGGATAATGTTTCGACTTGTTTGCGTAATTTTTCTACTTCCTTAGAGAATGGATCACTCACTGTCTCTTTTGTTGATTTCAACAGCTCATCCCTTGACCCTTCGAGCATCTTTGCGCTCAATGCTTTGAACTGTGTTAGAAGATCTGCTCTGGCTTTTTCAAGAAATTGAGTCTGAACTTCCTGAGATCGAAGTTGTTCGTTGACTTCTGCAATCTGATTGCCTAGTTGTTCACGGTCATCTCGAAAGTCATCTCGTTCCTGAATTGTGATCCTTTGTAGAGTCTTTAGATCCTCTTGTTCTTTTACGAGTCTTTTAATATCTTCTTCCTGTGAAGTTATTTGTTCCTGCAAGCTGCTGACCTTGGAACTCAACTCTTCTCGCTGATCACGTATTTGATCTTTCTGACTCGTAGTATTTTTTATTATTAACTGAAGATTATTCTGTTCGGTGATGAGTCGATTTGATTCTTCCTCGGCTGCATTTAGCTTTTCATTAGCCTCTCCAACTTCGCGACTAAGATGTTCTTTCTGTTCTCTTACTGCATTTAGTATATTTGACAAATTCTCTATATTACTCTTTAATTCAACCTGTTCAATCTCAAGTCTCTTTGACTCTTCCTCGGCTGCATTTAGCTTTTCGTTAGCCTCTCCAACTTCACGTCCAAGTTCCTCTTTTTTAACTCTAACTTCATCAAGTGTTTGCGATAACGCTATCGAGCTATTTTTCAGCTCATCTCTTTGAACAGTTATTGCCTTTAATTCTGTTTCCGCTATGGCAGCAACTCGAGCTGACTCCTGCGCTAGGTTCTGCGCAGATTTCAACTCATTTTTTTGAGTCTCCAATTCATCACTGAATTTTTTTAACCCCTCATCAGCCTTGACTAGCTGCTGTTCTAGGAGCCTTTCGCTACTACCACCAGAGGTGGATGACCTGGCATATTTGCGAGTCAGGAAATAGCCAGCAATGAGTCCTGAAAGAACTCCGATAATGAAGAGAAGAAGATGAGTCAATGACATGTCGCCCATGCTTGGCATCCAATTGTTGAAATAAATAGAAAGTGACTTTGGATATTTAGTTCCAGTCAACCTCGAGAATTAGCGAATTAAGAGTGCGCAATGACTGGAGGCTGGAAAGTTTACGTTGGGTCGAAACCATTACCTTCTCTAGATCACTATTACCGTCTTGTACAGCATTATTCATTTCTTCGGCTATAAGAGTGAAGCAAGCGTCAATCCTTTTTTGTGGATCACTAGATAGATTACTAGTATGACGTGCCATACGTCCACCCATTATCAGACTAAGAAGCTGATTAATAGATCGATCAGCGTCTGGCTTGGAAGTTAGTGTAGTAGACATTGAAAAAAAGAAATAGTGTGAGCAAAATTTGAAATTGATTAACCTAAATGCGCTAATGCAAGTCTTCTAAGCCTTGTATGAACGTCATATCACACCAGTACTTTGCTATTTCAGTAATTCCAAGAAGCTGTCGTTCAGAGAGCTCATGCATGGTCATGGTCTCTTCAAATATGTAGCAAACATCCATTTCAGCTGGCCTCAACTCTCATTGAACAAGATTTTCTAGCTGCGCGTTCTCTCGCTCTGCCGGCTAAGCGTCGTTCAACACTTTGTCTCCATAGCAGTTTGTCTTGTCGAAGCGCCTCCTCAAAGCATTCTTGAGTTGATTGCTTCTCGACCCATTGGTAGAGGATCTCTCTAATTAATGTGGTTGGTCGTATCCCCTTTTTCATAGCGATCTCTTCAAAGAGCTCTGACCTATTGGGATCAAGAAGAATCTGGAAATACCTCTTGTTGCCGTGCTTGGTTGCCATGGGCGGAAGTTAACAGTGCAATCCACCAGGTGGGCGGATGAATAGAGATTGCACCTGCTGCAAGCTGCTTGCCTATGCTTGTGTGCCACTTTTACTTTCGTCCAAATAACTCTGCTGCCTCTGTCAGGCTCTTTTGCCCTTGCTACACCAGTGTTTCTGGCGTTATGAGCTCAAGCTACGCATGGTCAGTAACAGTCTTCGTTTTTGCTGTACTGAGGACGACGACTTATGAGCATGCAGTGTCCGCTAGCCAGTGCTAGCGTTAGCAACAGCCTTCCACCGTTCTCTTGCCTTCTGATAAATCCTCCAAAAAGCCAGCTTCTGATCCAGGAATCTTTGAGAGGCAGGCCTTGGCAGCGGTTACCTTCGATGACGTATCGAAAATGCGGGCTCTTTTAAAGCGCCTTTCTAAAACCGAAGGAGCGGAAAGCGCGATAAAAATACTTGAGGATGGTATTGAAAAACATAAACTTTCAAAGGAACTTCTATACGACCAGATTAAATCTGAATACTTAAATGGGTTATCTGTGCGCTCAATTTCGCGAAAGTTTAATGTGCCTCCCTCATTAATTAGCAGCCTCGTTCGAGAGGAGGGGTTGGAGAATGCGGAAGCTGTTCAATCAAATCCTCGAATTCAAATCAACGTTCGTCTTTCTGAGGATGACTCAAAGCGCCTTAACAAATTATATAATTATTGGGGCAAAGTCGGTAAGGTTAATTTTCTTGATTCAGCAGGAACTGGAGAACTTGTGTTTGGATCGCCAACAAGTTTCGCAAGATTCATATTAGAGGCAGGAGTATCTTCGCTTTACGCTGATTATCTTAATGAGCAATCCATTGATGAGCTTGCAAATTTTGTCAGGCACCTACGTCTTGACGATTTTGGGGCGAAAACCTTTCTAGATGATCATATGCCTGACTATGAGGATCATTTGCGGCGTTTTAGTCCCGAGATGGAGAAATACATGGAACTTATAGACAGTAAGTGCAAGGTTATAGCTCTTGAATGGGCTAAGAGCAGCTGGGGTGAGGAAGAGACTTCTTTCCTGTTTGAAGCAATGTGGCCTAAAGCATTACGTCGATCTCTTAATCAGCCTGTACAAACAAAAATCAGCAGAGACTTGGCATTGAGAGCACGCCGTTTAAAGGGATGAGGATTCAGTAAGTCATCCAGTAATCGCCTCAATCAAAATTCCAGCCATCATGCAATCGTCTTCCACTCAGGCTGTTCGAGTAATGCAGCCTCCTCCGCTTGAACCAATCACTCCCATCAGGGTGAGTGAACGTTGGTTCCCGAAGGGTCGGAGGTTCGGTCTCTATGAGTGTGGTGGTCGTGTTGCGCCGAACGTTACGTCGATCTTGGGTTGGAAGTTCCCGTTCGACAAAGCCAAGTGGAAGAAGTCAGAACCTGACATCGATCACGACGCAGTCACCAGAGAATCCGCCAAGCGTGGAACGGCAGTCCACCTGGCAATGGAGAAGTGGTTACGGAGCGAAGAGCACACTCCAGTCGAGGAGCATTTGCAGTGGATCAGCCCTCTTCAAAGCCTGGTTTCACGAGCCTCGAAAACACTCGCTGTTGAGGTCCCGCTTCATCATTCGATCAATGGTATTGGTGCGTATGCCGGTAGTTGTGATGGGGTGATGATGGTGAATGGTGATGTGGTTCTCATTGACTACAAGACCAAGCGTCACGGTAAGTATGTACATCAGAAATACTGTGAGAGGGAGCGTTTGCAGTTGGCTGCTTACTCTCTTGCAATAAGTCATCTCTACGAAGACCAGCTTCCATCAGCAGTGATAAGAACAAGTCTCTTGTATGCACATCCCGAAGATGGTAAGCCTGTCACTGTTGTTTCCACCCAAGGCAACCTGTTGCTTGAGTATCAACAGAAGTGGCTTGATCTTCTTGGTGAGTGGTATAACGTTAATGGCGAGGCAGTTTTTCAAGAACAATGCGCCTTTGATTTCCTGAAGTCAGCCTAGCGGTGCTTTTCATTTATCATGCCTTCATATCATTGGAACTCTGATCAAATAGAAAAAATCAAGACTCTTTATCTAGAAAATAAATTTAGCCTAGAAAAAATCCGTATTGCTATTGGTGCTGGCACGAGATCTAGCATTAAAACTGTTCTCATAAAGGAAGGCGTGCCAATTCGGGGAAAAACAAAAATTAGCGGGGACCAATACGCCATCATCAAAAAGTTATATTTAACTGATCGGCTTAGCATTACAGATATAAGCAAGAAATATGGAGTATCTGATACTTCTATACGCGATATTTTGATTAAAGAGAATGTCTCATTGCGCCCTGCCGCGGATGCGAATCGGAAAATTACAGATCTGCAAATTTCAGAATTTATCAGGAGATACAAAGCTGGTGAGTCTACCAACGATATTGCACGTGATAATGACTGCACTCATACTACGGTGGCAAAGTATCTCAGAAGAGCAGGAATTATAGTTCGAGACCGTCAAGAATTAAAGAGTAAAGTCAGGCTTACTAAATCACAGTTGATAATCAACGACTATTTGGCTGGGATACCCATGACGCGTCTTGCGGAAAAACATGGATGTGTCATGGCGACTATAAGAAACATATTGCTGGATAACGAGACAAAGCTTCGTACTAAGTCAGAGGCTTTCGGTTTTCCACCAACTGAAAAACATCCTGAAATCTGTAAGCGTTATAAAAATGGTGAGACTCTGTCTGATCTTGGTCGCGCTTTTAAAGTTGAACATAACACTATCAAGAAAGTCCTAAAAATTTATGATGTTGATATTCGTGGACTGTCTTTGGCAAGAGCTATTCCACCTGACTCTCATGCCGAAGTTTGTCGAAGATATAAGAACGGTGAGAATGTCCATGCAATAGCCAATGACTTCAAGAGATCTAAAGAATCGGTCTATAAAGTTCTGGAGCTTTATGATATTCCAACTGATTATAGAAGTAATTATGTAGTGCCGATTTCGGATCACGAAATTGTCGGTAACCGCTATGTGAATGGTGAAAGTATTGAACGCATTGCCTTTGATTACGAGGTCTCGGCTGGATCAATTAGTCGAATATTACGGCGCTTAAAGATCGTAGTCCGTGCCAATGATTCTGGCGGCGCAGACACTGTTAACTCCCTGATCAACGGTGAATATAGATTCAGTTCTATTGATGAGACTGACTTTTACGTTTATTCTCTTGTCAATCAGTCAGAGCATATTAAATTAGGAATAGCCTATAATCATCTTTTAAGGAAAAAGGATAGCAAGGGCAAATACGATAAAGCTCTCCTTGTCCAGCGCTATGCCTCAAGGCATCATGCTTTTGTAATTGAGCAAGCGATTCTTGAAGAAACAAGAAACTTTTCTCACTTTCCTGATTGCTTGGCTGGATGGGATGGATTCACTGAAGTAAGACGAATGACCTTCGAATCCGCCGAAGAAATATTTATTTTTTACGACACTGAACTTGATTGCATGGGGATTTGGGATTTTGCTGTGAAATATGTACCAATGACTGATGACGAAAGGAATCGTATTCTGAGTCAATCAATTCTTGATCATTCGATCTCTAATATATAGATTTTTGTGTGTCTTGTTAGTTGAATATTTTGTCTGCAGACTGAACTCGATGTAGTTCACCTTCGCCAAGCTTCATTCGAGGAAGTGAGTTCGGATCCACTTTTAAGCAGTCAGCCAGCTTCGCTAATGGATCTCCTTGGCAGACATGAACCATTGCAGTGCGGATTCGATCTTGTGCAAGCTCCATATCGTTTGGCAGCACTGCAATGCAGTCGTGGATGGTCACCAAAGGCTTGTTCCACTGCTGGAAGGCTGTCTTCAGCAGGCAAGCGTCATAGCTGTGAACGAAGTTGGGTGCGAAGCCACTCTTCAGCCGCTTCTCATTGGGTTTATTTACCGAACCCACCGCAATCCGCATCCGTCCGTGGCCGTAGGTGTCCACCTCAATTGAGTCGACCTCGTATTCGGCCTGATGGATCAGGTCCCCACATGGGGTCTCCCAGCTGAGTGAGGTTGCACCGTTCTCGATAGCAAGCGTGCTCAGCTTCTTGAGCCAATCCAAGGTCTGGAAGGCAGCTGGGAACACCTGCTTGCTGGCTTTCTGCAGGATGTCGGTCATCACCTTGGTGTCCTCCCAGCTGACCTTGTCTGGGTATGAGCCCAACTTCCTCAGCGCATCAACGATGTCGCCTCTGTTGGTCCGATATGACCCTCCGTAGATGGCGATCATCAACACAGGTTTGCCCAGGCTTCGATCTTTCAGATGCTCGGCAAGCCAAGCGGTTTTGGGATCCGCTTCAGCTATCTCCCTTGCTACCCGCAGCACCTCTAGATAGGCATCCTGCGGTGGTTGGTCCGGGTCTTCTGAAGGGATGAGGTTTGTCCACTTCATGCCGACTGGGTCACGACGCATCGCACTCAGCAACTGCAATCCCGATGCGGTGCTGTCCACACTCACCGGCACCTGCCAAAGCGGCTTGGTCTTCTCAAGGACAACGGCGTTCCACTCCATTGCCAGCTGCAGAAATTGCCAGGGTTCATCGGCGTTTTCCCATTGGCTGCTGTGACGGATTGGGTCTGACGCAATCGCAGCAATCAACTCAGAGTTGTCGTAGGTCCACTGGCTTCTGCTGTCGTACTTCTGTTTCGTGCCGCCGAACGCTGCACCGACTGCACGTGCTGCCCATTCCTTGCCTTGCTCGTCCAGCCGGCAGCCATCGGCAAACCTCAGAACTGAACGCTCGAAGTCCCGTGATTGTGGATCGAGCCACGACTGTTGCGAGTAGATCCGACCTCGGAAGTCACAGCTCCACGACAGCCAGAAGCGGGGACGGGTCTGGTTTTTCCGTGCGGAACAAAGGACTGCCTCAGCACTGCGTGTTTTCTCGATGTGCTCCTGCTCTTGGTCATGGAGATATGCCTGCCGCTTTCTCCAGGCGACTCTGTCTGGGTGCTTCTTATCCAGAGCCTTCAGGTGATCTGGCATCTCTTGGTTCAGTTCTGGGTTCTCGAAGGGACTGTTGAAGCCAGCAATGCTGTGCTGCTTCTCCCAGCAGTCGTCGATCACCTCAAAGACATGCGGATCTACTTGGAGTGCAGTCCTCCCAAGAGTGTTCAGAAGGTTGATCGCATCAGATCCAAACCTGGTTTCGTAGTGCCTTCCTCTGCAGAGAGGGTTATTCGGTTTGCGCGTTGATGGCAGGTGATAGCCGCCGCTGAAGTTGAACCGTGCTTCTCCCTCCTGCAGCTGCCAATCCAGTGGTGGCTCGATCAATACTTCCTGCGTCGTCACCAGCTCGTCGATCTGTTCCGTGCGCTTGGTCAAGTGATTTTCCAAAGCAGGTGATGGAACAACGAACTTCTCTGATCGGTCCTTGGCGACCCATTTAGTCGGCACCTCGAAATACCTTTCCTTGACCGCTGCATCCAGCAGCAACGACCCGACCTGGGTGCAAAGCAGCGAAGGCCAGTCCTGGTAGAGATCGTCCTTTGCCCAGCCCTTTTCAAGCAGTCGACGCTCCATCGACAGCTTCACGCCAAGGTTCCGGTACTTCGGTGCTGAACGCGTCTTTTTTAGCCGTTTGTCTCGGATCTTTTTCCCGTCCTCATCAAGGTTCAGGGTGAAGAAATGGTTTCTCAGTTCTTCTTGGATTGATCTGCCGATGACAGTGCAGACGTGGGTGCGTTGGTTCTGCTTGGTGTGGATGCAGTCGATCAGTTTCCGTAGCGCGACAAATGCCAGGTGGTCGTACGACACCTCCAGTTCTTTCAGCTGGAAGAACAGGTGCGCGGCTGCGGAAGCAAACCTTCCGTTGCGTCCCACCAGCCAAGTGATGTGGGCTTCGACTGCCTTGCTGTAGCCGATGAAGACATCACGAGTCAGTTGCTGTCCTTCTGGAGTGCTTGAGAAGTACCCACGTTCGATCGCTTTCCTGACTTGTTGCTGCCTTTTCCGTAGTGCTTCAACAGTGGTGTCTATTTCATGTTGTTCTTGATTAGATGTCATCATTAATAAGCAA
>Ga0160423_10002617_pt1 | contig 15031 bp, 16 predicted proteins | sample CRUFie14St8metaG_FD_108191 | JGI IMG/M metagenome (GOLD analysis project Ga0160423, IMG submission 108191) | Marine microbial communities from the Costa Rica Dome - CRUD Field 142mm St8 metaG | ecosystem: Environmental > Aquatic > Marine > Oceanic > Photic zone | place: Costa Rica: the Eastern...
CGCCCCCACCGCCTTCCCCACCACCTTCACCTCCTCCACCGTCACCTCCACCGTCTCCTCCACCGCCTTCTCCTCCCCCTTCACCTCCTCCTCCTTCACCACCACCCTCGCCCCCACCGCCTTCACCACCACCCTCACCACCACCACCATCACCTCCGCCTAATCCACCGCCACCCTCACCACCACCCGCGCCACCACCTCCTTCACCTCCACCTATTCCACCACCTCCTTCAGCTCCACCAAGTCCACCACCTCCTTTATTTCCACCTAGTCCACCGCCTCCTTCACCACCCTCACCACCGCCCTCGCCAATACCATTGCCTCCGCCCTCACCTCCGCCTTCACCTCCACCACCTCTGCCGCCACCATTGCCGCCACCACCTTCACTACCACCGTTGCTGCCACCACCTTCACCACCACCGTCACCGCCGCCACCTCTATCACCACCGTTGCCACCTCCACCATTACTACCACCCTCGCCTCCTCCACCGTCGCCACCTCCATCACCACCTCCTTCTCCTCCTCCTCCCTCACCACCTCCGCCATTACCACCACCATTTGCATCACCGCCACCTTCACCTCCATCTCCATCCCCTTCTCCATCCCCACCGCCACCATTACAACCACCGTCACAGCCTCCGCCACCATCTCCACCATCGCCATTATTTTGTAATTTGGATTTTGTAAGTTATCTCTCAGATTATGAAATTTCGAATGATGGTAATATTAAGAGTGAAATATCGATTTTACTCGAATTGTACCAAGATAGTATTTTGAATCAAAATTTTGATGCTTACACGTGCAGAGTAAAGGATAATATAAGGTTTGAGTGTTTAGATATAGCATCTGCTTCTATTTTACAAAATTCATTGAATTCGAGTCATTCCTATTCTGATCAAAATTCCACTTTATCAGATGAGTTCGTGAATCTATATGATATTGCATCATCAACCATTACTGAGAATACGAATCTCTTCGGTTCACAATGCGGTAGTAAGTTGGTCGGTGATGGTATGATTAATTCTTTTGATATATGGGTTTATGCGATGAGTTATTTTTCGTTATCACCATATAACAACATCAACTTATTCGATACAGTAACTGTACATGGTCGTGATGATACAAAAAGCCGTTGTCAGTCGGGAAATACATTTGGCGAATACTTGTTAGCTTATACTTCAAATACATGTACTGCTAGGAGACAACTACAGGAAATGAAAAGAATGAATTTGCAAATATTTACTCATCAAATTCTAAAAGAGGGTAGATGGGTGAGAATAGAAATACCATATATATACTGGTCTTTAGAGATACATTTTAATAACTTATTTACGAAAGAATACATCCCCTTAAGTCATGCACCATATAACTTAATTGATGCATCTAAAATGACAAAATTAAGCTTGCATTATCATCGTCACCTACAGTATGAGAGAAGATGCGCAATGATAATTGCATCTATTTTCGGAAATATAGCTATGTTGGGCAATTCAATTAGTTTAGCACAGTTTGGCGAAAATCCTTGTGCATTCGATTTATACATGTGGGTGCCTTCACAATATAAACAACCTCTTCAAATCTCTGGAACTTCTATGGGTATTGATGGTTTTGGAGGGCGAACACAAGTTGAGACAGTGACAGAAGTCGGAATATATGAACGATTTCAAGCAGGTATTCGAGCGGATCCTCATCTTTATCTTGCTCATGGTGGAAAAACTGACATACGCGGAAGACACAATGCAGTCTACAATATTTTATCTTCTTATAAATTTTCATTGAATGTAAAGTTTCAAAATTCAACTTTCGTCTTGCATAACAATACTATTTATGGATCATTTGTGACGGAAGCTTACATGAAAACTGAGCATACAATGGTATCGTATCAAGCATTCCGAAGTTTCTCAAAAGGATTTATACGAGGATATTGTAGACATGAATATTTTGTCTTGCGCTCTTTCCAAAATTATACATGTTCAGATGTTGTCATGACAATGAATTACAATTCTTTGAATATAAGTACGTCTGAGTGGGTCGTCATGATAAGACCAAAACCTATATACAATCATATAACAGGTCCAAAGAAACGATTGGATATACACATTGAAAATAACGTGCCACAATTCAATTTTATTCATAAGCCTCATGGCTTATTAGGACAGAGTTTTGATTCGGATCACATTGCAGTTTTTGGTATGATTGAGTCATTTGATACAAATCCGTATCATACTCATCATATGGGTGAAGGTGCGATTGAAGGAGATATACATGATTACCAACTTTTAAGTGAATATTCAACAAACTTTATGTTTTCTAGATATAATTATGATGGGGACAATCGTCAGAGACAGATTATAAGAGGGTTTCAGTTCAATATGATCGACAATTAGAAAGATGTTAGAAAAACAAAAAAAAATATAATATCTAAAACAAATGTCACTTTGTAAATTACAGGAACTTTTTCCGAATTATTGTCATGCTGAACTTGAGAGTATACTTGAAAAAGCAAATTTTAATTTAGAGGATGCCGCGAATTTTGTAATGAACAAAATTGTACATGATGTAGATTATGAACTTTGTAGACATATATCAGATGTGGATAAGGAAAAAAAAATTTTAGATAAATTTCAAAGTGCAGTTGAAAAGAAACACACACAAAGTGTAAGTTCTACTACATTCAGTGCTGTAATGAAAAGATGGGGAAAACGATGTGCTAAAAAATCATTTCAAGAATATTCAGAACCCTTGATATGATTTCTTTCTTTTCATTTTTTTTTATGTAAGAGATCGTATCCAATCTAAATCGTTTGTGTTATTGATGCATGAATATGTATAGTATCCAGAGCCGTCATCGTTCAAACATGAGCATGAAGTATTGAGTTGTTCACATGTATAACCGATCGATTTGATTTGATTAGACAATGACACATGACTTGGGGATATATTTTTAAAAGCATGTCGTATTTTTTCCAATGGAAGTTGTACATTTGAAAAGTTGAATACATTTGTGAATCCAATATAAGGTGTGCTGTCATATAATAGTGCTCCTTTTATATTTTTGTTAAAGTTGTAAGCAAGAGCAGCAATGAATGATCCATCATTTGATCCGTGAACAATCAAGTTATTACAATCACATTCGGAATACAGAGTACATATATTTTGGAATAGGCCGTCATTGTAAAATTCTTCAGTTATTTGTGTATAATTTGTAAAACTGCAAATTGGATTCCAAAAAGAATGGGTATAATTCACAACAAATGTACAAAATTCAGTATTCATGAAATGTGAATTTTCTGAGCCTGTATGGTAAATATATACAGGATGTATAGTTCTCGTATTCAATTTAGGAATATTTGTCAGTATTTGAAAATTTTCATATTCAAAAACTGCGTTTGTATTATGATTTCCAAAGAAATTGGCAATATCTTGATATAAATTATTAGTACATTCAGTGTTACAACAGTGATTTCTAGTCCATGAATCATTTATAAATTCTTTAAACGAAATATTTGTTACAAATGGCGATAAAGGTGGCGGCGGAGGAAGTATTTGAGTAAATAAATTTAAATACAATGCATTCATTTTAATGTTCAAATAGAAAAAAAATAAAATTGCAAAATAAAAATTATGGGTGTTCCTGGATTTTTCGCTTGGCTTGTAAAGAAATATCCTGAAAATATACTTTATGAAAACATTGAACATGTCGATAACTTGTACTTAGATTGGAATGGTGGAATTCATCCTGTTTGTCGCAGCATATTAGAAAAGTACAGGGGTGTTCATATATCTAAAGATCAGATAGAACAAGAAATGATTGATGAAGTCATTGTCTATTTGAAATACATTGTTAGTTATTACTGTCCCAAAAATATGCTTTATATAGCAATAGACGGCGTGGCACCTCGTGCAAAAATGAACCAACAGCGCAGTCGTCGCTTCAAAAGTGCAAAAGATAAAGAATGTATAAATGAAATCAGAAAAAGACATAAAGAACCAACTGATTTTGCTTGGGATACAAATGCAATTACACCAGGGACTGCTTTTATGAAGAAGCTATGTAATCATATACAAAATGTGATTGAAAATGATGCTTTTTTTAAATCATTTGATACTGAATTGTCTGATGCCTTTACACCCATGGAGGGTGAACATAAAATTATATCGCATATTCGTACGGTTGATAATGATAAAATTTGTGTTATTTATGGACTAGATGCGGATTTGATATTTTTATCCATTTTATGTTCAAAAAAAATATTTCTGATGCGTGAACGTGATCAATTCGGTGATGTGAGAGGGAAGAAACCTTTTTGGTACATGGACATTTGTAAATTAAGAGAAAAATTAATTTCAGAAATGAAGCAAAATATATTGCCTTCAATTCATGAAGACATTTTAATAAGAGATTTTGTTATACTTTGTTTCTTTTTAGGTAATGATTTTATTCCCAAGTGTCCGTGTCTATTTATTCATGAAGGAGGTATAGATGAATTATTAAAGACTTATACTTATATTGTAAATATGAATAAAGTTTCTATAACAGACGAGAATGGTATAAATTTTAAAATTCTCTATGAATTTATAAAAAAATTATCTGAAGATGAAGGGTTTCGACTACAAGCATATCACAAGAAAAATATTCCAAAATTGAATATAAAACCAGGTGCATCTGCATTAGAAATAGAGCTTATACAGTACGATTCAATTTGGCCTCCTCCAGAAGATACTGTAAAATTAGGAAAGCAAGGTTGGAAAGATAGATATTATAAACATTTTTTCAATTTTGAACGTTTTCAAAATAAAATTGCTCAAAATGCAGTAATTTATAATTATTTGAAAACTTTTGGATGGACATATTATTATTATACACAAGGTTTACCTTCATGGACATGGTTTTATCCTTATCATCATGCTCCGATTTTGAGTGATGTTTATCATTTTATGAAAGATAACAAGGTATATTTAAATTTTGACTTGGGTCAAGCTGTATCACCTCTTATTCAATTATTATGTGTATTGCCACCTCAAAGTTTTCATTTGATTCCAGAGAATATCACAAAACAATTGAGCAATATCGAAACATACTATCCAAAAACATTTGCAGAGGATTGTATTCATAAAAAGAAGCGTTGGCAAACGATTCCTAACATTCCATTTGTTGATGTGGATATCATACAGAAATTTTCAACATTGTAATTTTTTGTTTTATTTTTTTTCCACAAAAAAATATGAAAATTGTTTTAAATATAGGAGGCGTTGATTTTGTGACGAGTCAAGAAACTTTGTTAAGCACACCGTGTTTCTTTTCTGCACTTGTTAGGAATGCTACAGAAAGTAATGAATTTTTTATCGATAGAGATCCAACACATTTTAGATTCATATTGAATCACTTGAGAGGAAGTTCGTTCATACCATCTCAGCCTGATGTTTTAAAGGAATTGCAAATAGAAGCAGATTTTTATTGCTTGGAAGAGATGTCATATCATATTAAAGATAAATTAAAGGTTGCTCATGCTCAAAGTGTAGAAACTGAACTCAGACTTATACGACAAAAAATGCCAGGTTAGTCGCATCTTTTCTAGACAATGAGCAAAAAAATCGTGTTACAAAAAAAATAAATGGAAGAATTACTTTTCATTCCTGTGTTACTTATTTTGATATATTTCGCATATAAAGCATGTAAACAGGATATGCACGAAGTCCAAAACAGTCTTGACACTAAGGTTAAGAAGAAAAAGATTGTAAAACCACCAAGTTTACCAACTTTAGTTACAGAAGAAGAAGACCCTCCATCGTATGCTTCTGTTGTGAAATTTATTTGAGAGGAAAAAAAAAATAGAGATAAGTAAATGGCATCTTTAGGGTTTGCCTTACAGGAGAGACCAGCACGTATGAAAACAAAAACGGTCAAGGTAAGTGAAATCACTGCAAGTATAGAAGAAGTGGATATTTTCGATGCTCCAACTGAGTTTTATGAATCGTCGTGGCCACGAAATCTTTTAATATTCAACATTGCTTTAGTCTTTGCTCATTTAGGAGTTTTATTGTATATTACAGTTACTGATTTTAGATTTCCCATGACATTCTTTTATACTACACTGAAAGATTCTGTATTGCAGGATTTCAGGTGCATTTATGACTATGGTTCAATCTTTTTTAATACTTCGAGTACATTTTGTAGTGATATTTCGTTGACAATCACAGGTAACTCTACGCCACCACAGGTATGTGAGACTATATTATCAGGTGAGAATTCACTTCCAGCGGTTTCCTCATCCGGAGGACCACTAATCAGCGCTTACGAACTTACGAGGTTTGGTCAAGATAATAATTCAGTTGAACGCATTGATGATATTGGAAGATTCGTGACGAAAGGTATCTTAATAACTATAGAATCATGCACTACCATAGCTCATATTTTATATTCTGTATTTTTCGCTAGAATGTTTTTCGAATTCAAATCGAAAAAATCAGATTTGGCGAATTGGTTTTTATCTAATGGTGGTTTGCCCTTAAGATGGATAGAATATGCCGTAACTGCGGCCTTGATGTCTCTTTTCATCGCAAATACAGCAAATTTATTTGAGTTTTTCGGTGTTCTTGGCTTAACAATGTCTACATTTTCTCTCATGTTTTTCGGAATGCTTGCTGAAAAACTTATCAGTGAAGGAAAAAGTGACGAATCGTTATTCATAATATATATTCCAGCATTATCTATATTTATAGCAACATGGGCACCTATAATACAATCTTTAGCAACATCTGTTTTTAAAATTAGTTGTCAAACTTATGAAACCGATACTTTCTTATCATGTTCGTCACAAACATGTTTTGGTAAAGAAGTTCCTATACCAATATTTTCATCTGTGTTGTTCCTTCTATTTTGTATCTTTCCTATTGTGCTTATCTATAAAATTTATGTGATTGGAGGATGGTTTTCGTATATAGATGATTATCTTACAAATGTTTTGAAAATTATAACTTGTCAACCTTTTAAAAATATACGAATTATTTGCTTTCCACTTTTTAAGATTATCCAATCATTGACAAGGTTTTTTAACTTTATAGTGTTTATTTTCTTGGGTGGATTTATTGCGTGGTTCCAATTTTTCAAAAAGTTTTTTAGTGTATTATTGCCTATTCGAGTTCTCAAGGAAAGGAAAACATATTCTAAAGTATCTTTGAATACATTATTTCTTTGCGAATTTTTGTATGCGGTCGCATCTGCGACATCAAAAATATTCTTGGCTGTGTTTTTTACTATTAGTTTTGCGGATCGTGATTGGTGAGTTCAAACTCATCCAATTTTTTTTGAAAAACAGGCAAAAAAAAAAACTAGAGAATTATCAAATGGATATCCGATCGAATCCATATGCTGGGCTTATAACAGATTTAGAGAATGGAGGAAACGAACTGAGAAATATGTGTCTTACACTACAAGAAAACGGTGATCAGTGTTTGTGCGGAGGTAAAAAGTCTACTCATGCATGGTTTACTCAATCTGTAAATGACACAGAGCATTTCGGACCAGGATGTGTTGACACAATTACATATGGTGATGGTGATGAGTGCCTTTTAGCTACCATATGTCAAAATAAATTTCCAGAAATACAACTTCCACCATGCAGAGATGGGAATGGATGCAAATATCCATTATGGATTGGTTCTGGATCAGGATTTGAGATTCTTCAAAATGACAATATCTTATGTAAAAGATGGGATTGTGTAGATGCTGCGTCAGGAAGTGAGAGACCTAACAGATGGCATACCGGTGAAAACACGGTTGAACATATGAAAGCATGGCAAGAGTATTGCGCGCAACTTGAAAATTGATTTTGGGAGTTTTCGATATCTTATCTAACTCGTCAAATTTTCAATTTCATACAAGAATAATTTTCAAAGGTTAAGAAAAGATGGACATGGACATGATGGACATGGACATTGAGCACGAAACTAGTAGTCTAAAATTTGAGGACGAAATTTATTTTGATCATTCTGGTCATATCGAGTTGTTGCGAATTTGGCTTTTTTATGAAAAACAATTTCGAGAGATACGCTACCAAGGGTTATCCGTGGATACAGTGTTAGAGAAATATGAAAATATGGCTAAACAATTAAAGGAAGCATTGATAAATTACGGAAAGTTGGGATATTTTCAATGTTTGATACACCGATTTTACTTAAGTCATTATGGAGAGGAAAACTTTAGCGCGCCATTGAAAGATGCAGGAAGAGAGTACATAAACATTTTTGCAAGTTTATTTGATTACGAAGCAGGTATTTTTCCATCAAAAAAATATTTTCCATATTTTTCAGGAGTACCTCAAAAAGTATATAAAGTTTTGACAAAACCGCTGAAAGTAAAAGAAAAAGAACAAATAGAAAAATTTATTTTAGGGGAGATGACAAATCGCTCTGTAATAACAACAGAGCACAGAAAAGAGAAGCGCGAAAGATACTTGAATCCGTATTATGATGGTGATGAATCAGAAGCGGTACGCCCGAAATATAAAAGAGCAGAAAAACTTGTGTCGAGACTTCTTCGATATGTATGATATACTGTTTTTATTACGAAAATAAAAATTTGATATTTTTTTTGTTGTGATGTGCCATATCTATCAATTCTAATACTAACATTGACTGCGCTGCAATATGTTCTTGATTATCTATGAATGGATATGCAAGAAAACCATTTACTTGAATGATGGATGAATGGTTCTCTACAAATCCTAACATTTTTTCTTGATTATCAATTATCGCAACAAAAACTCCCTTTTTTGAATTAAATGTATTTGTTTCTATCCATTTAATTATTCGATGTATGATCAGTATATCTGAATTTTCTTGGATATGTACAAGTTTGAACGGACCATTTAGTGAGTCATCAGTTACCCTGTAATCTAGATCAGTATCACCGTCGGTGGATGTAATGTCGTCATCATTCATTTTTATTTCAAGACACCATCTTTGCATCAAATTTGTTGCGTATGTGTTTGAGACTGAACGTACATATTTATTTCTGTCAATATGTAGAGAAAGGATGCATATTGCAAATACAAAAGGAGTCATTATTACATTAATTTATATTTTAAATTGCAGTCAACAAGGAGAACATTTCGTTATTCTTTGAAGTGTCATATATTCCGTCTTTTCCATTTTCACATCCTAAGCATTCACAGTTTTGTGTGCATTGTACGCCTGCTTGAAAACATTCGCAATATTTTTTAAGACATCGTGTCTTTTTGCATTTACATCCTCGGGAATGCATAGTGCCATGCACAATTTTTTTGTCGAATGCAACTGGATTTCGTTTCAAAATAATATTTTTTGCGAATGTGATTTCCTTTTCATAACCTGTCAAATTATTACAATTCAGGCATGAACAATTTGAAGAACATGTGATACCATTTGCGAAACAGTCACAATAAAGTTTCAAACATTTGGAGTTTTTACAATTACACTTATGTTGTGTCTTATTGTCGTCTGTATCTTTAAAAAAATCTTGTTCAAGTATTGTTGTATCGAATATATCACCGAAGTCAACGTTTGCTGATGAAGATGGTGATATGCGCAATTTCTTTCTTGGTTGAGAATTTGGTGTTCGCATACGTTTTCGAAAATTTTTTTAATTTTTTTTTAAAATTTCGAATGCAAATGGGTTTGTACTGTTGTATTTTTAAATTTCGAATGCATCCAAAATGGGGTTGGTTGTATTTTTAAATTTCGAATGCATCCAAAATGGGGTTGGTTGTATTTTTAAATTTCGAATGCATCCAAAATGGGTTTGTACTGTTGTATTCTTTTAAGAATTGGTCTTCCCAAACAAATGTCTTTTTCTTCCATAGTTTTCGGATGTTGAAATATACAACGATAGATTGGATTGCATTTATCTCTTGGAACAGAATTTGATCTGTACTCTTCTATAATTCTAAGAAGGACTGGTGCATTTTCTGGAAATCTGCCTAAAAAGTAATCTAAGTCGTTCTGAGTCCATATATTTTTTGACGGATCCCAACATATTTCTTCGTCGTCTTCTTCTTCAATGAACATGCTTTCATCTTTTTGTTCTTTGTTCTTTTTGTTTACAATGCCTCCTTTTCTTTTCTTCGTTTCGATATGTATGGATTTATCAGGCATTTTATTAATAAGCGTTTTATGAACAGGCATTTGATTAAATTTGATGTGTACTTTAGTATATTTCTCTTCTTTTTCTTGAATAGCGTCTTTTCTTGCTTCTTTTTTTCTGATCTTCTCCTCCTTGATATCATTTCTGATTGGCATACATATTGCAAGGTCCAATTCACATTTTAGTGGAAGTGGGCTGTTTATAAACGCTCCATTGTAAAATTGACTTATTGCAATATCCTTTCCGTTTAAAAAGATGTGCCATACATCAATATCTCTTATATTTCGAGGAAGTTTTTGACCTAGTAAGCTATATGCATACATAGTCGCGCTCATCAAACTGTTGCAGTTTTTTCCTTCGAATATGATCTTTGATTGGTTTTGGTAAATCGCCGTTATTCTAGAGGAACCATTCTTTAAGCATATGATACAAGGAAGATTCACTCTTCTTAGAGAAAGAGCTCTTATTTCAGTATGATAGTTGCAACAATTCATATAAAACGAAGAAGTTTGAAAAAAAATTTGATGTGAAAAATTTTATTTTTTTTTCTTGAATTAAAAAATGTTTGTTTTCCTTAAATGTGGCATCTTAAATCCAATAGAAAATTACCGCCCTTGCCGTGGACTGTCACATTAAATTTTCAACTTATGAAGCTTATAAAACGGATAGATACAATTTTAAAGGATTTATATGATTTGTATGCTGATCAAATAAATCAAATTAAAAGTATGAGCACGGATTATGAAGAATGTATTAAAGAATTAAAGGATAATATCAAACAAATAAATCATGAAAATCAAAGATTGAGAAGAAGTGTTGAGCAACATGATGGTATTGTTGCAAAAATGTTGGGAGAAAATGAAGATCTGAATTTGAGATTATCTGAATGTTTAAAAGTTATGAGAGAAGACAAAAATGAGAATGACATGTTCATGTGTGAATGTTGTTGTGTTCACAAAGCTCAAACAGAAATGTTAAAGTGTACGAGCAACCATTATATTTGTAAAATATGTGTAGATCGACAATGTAGGAATATGAATGATAAATTAGAGAAGACAAGTGATTTTTTAAAGTGTTGTAGTATTCATGAATGTAATGGAAAAATTCTTGCATCACAGTTGTGTCAGACTGAAGAAGGAAACAATTTAATCAAAAATTATCATATACAAGAATTTGCACCAATTTTGTATGCATATGTAAAAAAATTCGATTACGATCAAATAGACCGAAATATAATGTTTTTGAAAAGCGATGGCACTTTTAGAGCTTTACAATGTAAGGCATGTAATTATGGACCTATACTATACGAGTTTTGTGAAGATTTAGAGGCTCATCATGGTCAAGAAATATCAAAAAATGTATTCATAAATAATTCTTGTCCGAAATGCAAAACATTCCACGCAAATGCAGATGATTTTTTGCCATGGAATGGATTTTCATGATTACAAGAGCTTCTTTTGTTTATCCCATGTGTGTCTGAGCATCAGATGGTCTAACACTTGCAATTTAGGTGCTCTAAACATTATACTATCCATTGGATTCAAATCAGCTTTACATGGAGTTTTCCAATTATATTTCTTATTGTCGTATAAATCATCTAAAAAGAAACAATGACCCATTTCGTGTACAAGAATTAAATAGTCTGTTCCGAGATTTCCGGTGGCGTAATTGGACACGGCTCCTCCTATCCTTAGATAATGTCGTTGTGCACTAAAATTATCTTGAGTTCCATTCCAAAATTTGGTTTGGAAATAGGATATTTTTTCGGGATGTTCATATGTTTTCCAATCTTTTGGTGTAAAAGATACGCCTGGTACGGTTTTATTCCCAACAATTCGAATGTTGGTAAAGTCCAAATCATTCCTGTAATAGTTCAAAGTGGTAAGTCTTCCATTATATTCTGTCAACCAAGGACATTTTTCATTATCTTCTTTCCAGTTTGTAACGATTGGATACTTTCCGTATGTATTGTAAAAACTAGGATCGATTTTTATATTTTCATTGAAAACAAAACCAAAGATTTTTACTTTGATTGCTGTGATTGGGAAATCATTGTACCCTTTCAAGTGACAGAGCCAAGATTGCAGGCTTTTATTAAACTGGTTGTACAGGTTTTGTATAATTACTGCATTGATAGGTTGTGACCAATCTGTAAAGTGAAAATATATGCTCCATGTGTTTGTTTTTTTCATAGCAATCAAGGGGCCTAATGTGTTGAGATAAGGGAGTTTTGCCATATCCATTTGTTTATTGTATTCGATTGCTTTGCATTTCTGTTCTTCTGATACATTCAAGTTTGTGCAAAGGTCTTCCTCTTCTTCATCTTGTATATTTTGAGGCTGTTCAGAAAAGGGTAAACTTGGGGAACAACCCATTTTTTAATTTCATTGCAATTTTTTAAATCAAGACAACCAAGCAACTTGCGATGGTAGACTTTTGATTTTTTTTGAAGGCTTATTACTCAAATCCTTCATCATTATATTTCTTTGATGCTCATCAATTTTTTTGAATAGTTTATGTACATCTAATCCGGATACACGTTCAAGTGTGGTATCACTTGCAATATGACGTGCAGCATTCAAATAGGCCACTGAATAATTTGCATGTTGCATGCTGTATAAGTTTTGAGTGTCTTGAATACTTATTTTGTACCATTTTGCTGATTGTTCAAGCAAAATTTTAGCGATTGAAACATCAGAAGTGTGTGCTGTACCTTCCATCATTTTCATAAGAGAGAGCAACACAATACACCCGAGAGTCACATATAAAGTATCAATCAAATATAATTTAATATCATCTCTCACCATTTTTTGAAACAAATAAAAAAAAATTACTATGCATAACAAAATTTATCTGCGGCCTGCATTTTTGTAAATATCGGCTCGTGACGTGGGAAGAGCAGCTCTTCTGAAAGTGGGCTCGGTATCAGCCTCAAGAGTTTGAATGTTCCCATTCTTTGTTCTCAATACACAGTAAGCACCGCAGTTGCAGCACAAACCTGTGAACAAAGCAGCAACAAACAACGAGTAAAGAACAATGAAGGCATATCTTTGCTCTTGAATAAATGGTTCTTCTTCAAAGGAAAGAACGACAACACCGGCAATTCCAGCTAGCAAGTATTCAAACATCGAGGTTGCATATGCAGACTTTTGAACTGCTGGTGAGCCTCCTACGACAGTAGCAACCATTTGATTGCAACCTGCAGCAACAAGCAAATATTGCACACCCAAGAAGCGGATCAATTCCTTGTCAGGTGTGACTAAAAATAGTTTAGAAGTATCATCAGGGAAAAACAAGAAAGCGCACGCATAACCAAATACACTGAGGTTAACCAGTTGCCAAAACAAAACTGGAAGAGCGATTGTGCAACGACGAACCAACGTCATTTTTTTTTTCTCGACAACATTTTTTTTTTCGCATCATATGAAAAAAAATATCTGTGTTCTAATTAAAAAAAATGTTTGATGCTCAATTGCAAAAGTTGGACCAAATAAATTATAGATCATTTGGAATGTCATTCCGACCAAACGTTATGCCAGCAGTTACAGGCGGACCACCACCACAAACACCACCGCCAGCGGTGAAATCACCAACAACGCCACCACCGCCACCACCGCCAGCACAATCACCACAAGCAATGCAAAACAATCGTGATAGTGGTGGACCTATGCATAACCCAAAGCGATCATCATCACCTGTATCGAATGGCCCAACAGCAACACCACTATCAAGACAATCTTCGGCGTCAAACCAGGGTCAGTCAAGGGATAAAGCAGCGACGACGATTCAGGCAATGCTGCGTGGCAAATCCGAGAGAAAAAAAAATGCAGCGAATACGGTGCAGGCGACGACACCACCACCATCACCACCACCACCATCGGCAATTAATAAAGCAGCGACGACGATTCAGGCGGCGGCGCGTGGCGTCGCCGCGATAAACACTGCCGCCGCCGCGAATCGAAGATTACTCCTTGAAAAAGAAAAACTTAAATGTACCGAGAAAAATTGTTTGAACGCATGGTACAAAAAGATCAAGGATAAACCGAATGTTTTAGACCAAAAATTTAGAACAGCCAACGTTGTGGAGGATAAAATCGAACTTACAGACGAAGGCGAAATAATAAAAAAGAATATACTAATGCCTTACTTTTTAACAAAATCTGCAAAACAAGGGATGGATGAACAAAAAGCAAACAAACTTTACGATGAAACATGCAAACAAATGCTTCTGTTAACCGATCTCATTTTAACGGAAGACTGCATGAAGTTATCTGTAAAAGATGTGAAAGACAAGTTAAATGGATCGTCGGAGTGTTCACAAGAACTCAAAGATACATACGACAAGTTAACAATGAGAAAATCAAAATATGGTTCAGATTTGTTTGGAAGAGATGTTGGAAAAACTATCCTAGTAGAATTACAAGCATCCCAAGATTTTAAAGATGATGGAAAACCAATAAAAGGAAAATTCGGAACTATACAGCTTTCTGTCAAACGCAAAGATTTACTGAAAACATTTCTTGAAAATTTTGCAAAAATACCGGCGGTAAAGTTTAATGACACAAAATTGTTAATGAAACAAGGAAAACAAGTAGCAGCAGCAGGAGTAGCAGCAGGAGCAGCAGGAGTAGCAGCAGGAGCAAAAGCAGTAAAAGCAGCAGCAGCAGCAGCACCAGGAAAAGCAGCAGCAGCAGCAGTAGCCGTAGCAAGCAAAGGATATAGCCAACGTCCAGTTACTAGAGGTGACTTTGAAAAAATTGTATGTGCTATGCTAAAGCATATAGATAAAGACATAAAGGATGACGAATTACTTCAATCGACTCGCTTTTGTGATAAATATACTAAATAATCGCATTCCTTTGACACAGTAGTTTCAGCAAACGAATTTCTTGAAACCTGTGAGGATTA
>Ga0160423_10002618_pt1 | contig 15031 bp, 15 predicted proteins | sample CRUFie14St8metaG_FD_108191 | JGI IMG/M metagenome (GOLD analysis project Ga0160423, IMG submission 108191) | Marine microbial communities from the Costa Rica Dome - CRUD Field 142mm St8 metaG | ecosystem: Environmental > Aquatic > Marine > Oceanic > Photic zone | place: Costa Rica: the Eastern...
AAGCTGCTAGCACGGTTTTATACCCCAACTGGGGGGCGTATCACCCTCGATGGGCAGGATATACAAGGCATTGAACTGAGTAGTTACCGCGAGCATCTCGCGTTTGTTCCTCAAGCCATCAATTTGTTCAGTGACACCGTCGCGGGAAATATCGCTCTGGGTAGCATGTCCGATAGCGCCCGGGAGGCCGTGATCACGGCGGCCACACAGGCGCAAGCCGACAGCTTCGTTTCAGAGCTCGAGTCCGATTATGACACTCTTATTGGTGAGCAAGGTGTGGGTCTATCCGGTGGTCAGCAGCAGCGTGTGGCTATTGCACGCGCATTGTTGAAAGCGGCACCAGTTCTCATTCTGGATGAAGCAACATCAGCGCTGGACAACGAATCAGAGTCACTGATACAGAAGGCGCTTGATGCCTCACGGTCGGGTCGGACAACCTTTGTGGTTGCACACCGTCTGTCCACGATAGAAAACGCTGACACGGTTCTGGTCATGAACGAAGGGCGTGTTGTGGCCGCAGGTAATCATGTGGCCCTGCTGGAGCAGGACCCAATCTATCGATCCTTGCATCAGCAAGGTTTCAACGACACATGATATCTTGCCGAGATGGACTGGAGAGGGCGTTTAACAACGCGTGGTATCACGGTGCTAGGTGGACGTTAGTCTTCCTCCCTCTGATCCCGCTAGTGATGTTGGCGACTTATCTTCGCCGAAGCTTACGTCCAAAAAATGACTTTGCCGCCTTGGGTGCGCCGGTAGTGGTCATTGGGGGGTTAACGGCGGGAGGTACGGGTAAAACCCCCACGCTGATTGCCTTGGCGCGTTATCTGTCCGGTAGAGGATTTAAAGTCGGTATTGTGAGTCGTGGTTATGGCAGAACAACCGGCGACAGTATGCTGTTGGTCAGCGAGGAGCATACCCATGACGAGGTGGGGGATGAACCCATGCTTATTAAGCGATATGCCCCTGAAGTGAAAGTAATTGTCGGTAAATCACGCAAAAAGGCGGCAACAATTCTTATTCGTGAATTTGGCACGAATGTCATTCTTTCGGATGATGGTTTGCAGCACTATGATCTGCCGCGTGACTTTGAAGTGGCAGTTATCGATGCTGATCGAGGCTTAGGTAACGGCTGGTTGCTACCAGTAGGACCGCTCAGAGAGCCACGAGAGCGCCTCTCCTCAGTTGATTTCGTGTTGGAGCGCAATGGGACCATTGAGTCCCGAGCGCTCATCTATGCTTCAAAACGATTTATATCGGTAAAAACCCGGCAGTCACTCACGATTGACGAGGCCAGAGCCCTGTTTATGGGCACTTCGTTGGTTGCTGCGACCGGGCTCGGGCAGCCAACTCAATTTTTTACAATGTTGCGCCACATGGGTTTTGAGTTCACTGAAGTGGCTGTCGCTGATCATGCGTTGCTGCCCTTGAGCGAGATTCAGGAATCGCATCACCCGGGGTACATCATTGTCACAGCGAAAGACGCGGTGAAAATGGACAAGCAAGCGTGCGACAATGTCTGGGTCATAGAAGTTGAAGCTCAGTTACCAGATGCGTTGCTGTCTTCATTAGAGCAATTGCTCGACCGTGTTGCTCGCTAATAGTTTCCGATAACCGGATAGACCACCATGTACCACATTGTCATTCCAGCACGATACGGCTCGACCCGGCTTCCAGCGAAAGCCCTCGCCGATATCAATGGAAAGCCCTTGGTTTATTGGGTGTGGCGGCAGGCAATGCAGTCTAACGCCGTGTCAGTGACGGTTGCGACCGACGATATCCGCATTAAGGAAGCCATGACGCTCCATGGCGCTGAGGTGTTAATGACGGATGCCAATCATCCCTCAGGGACAGACCGCCTTGCCGAAGTTGCTCGCTTGAAAGCGTGGGGCTCAAGTGTCATTGTCGTCAACTTGCAAGGCGATGAGCCGCTAATGCCGGTATCGAACCTCGAGCAGGTTGCAGGTTTGCTAAGCGCCCGTCCGAAAGCCTCAATTGCAACACTCTGTGAGCCGATCGACACAGCTGCCGTCTTTCACGATACTTCAGTTGTCAAAGTGGTATCTGATGCATCGGGCAGGGCGCATTATTTCTCGCGCTCGCCCATTCCTCACGTTAGGGGCGGTGATGAAGCTCTCGTCCCACCTGAGGCGCGACGCCATGTCGGTTTGTATGCCTACCGCGTTAGCTTCTTAACCGACTTCGCATCTCAACCTGTGGCACCGCTTGAGAAACTCGAATCGTTGGAGCAACTGCGAGCGCTACACTCTGGTCATGAGATCCGAATAGCCGATGCAATGGAGCCCGTACCAGGCGGCGTGGATACACAGAAAGATCTCGATGCTGTAAGACGCTTGATGGCCCGCTAATGCTTAAGGTCGAGGCCAACTTTCAGCTTGGTAGCCTTAATACACTGAGACTCGAGTGTATTGCCGAGCGCTATGCGCACGTTTCAACAACGGGTGAATTACGGGAGGCTGTAAGTGAAGCACGTCAACACTCTGCGAACATTAACCTCCTTGGCGGTGGCAGTAATCTCATCCTGAACCGGTTTTTACCCGGCATAACCATTCACATGGGCTTACGGGGGCGCGAACTTGTCGAAGAGTCAGCAGATGATGTTGTCGTTCGTCTGCAGGCAGGCGAGGATTGGCATGAGACGGTGCTTTGGGCGAATGCCGCAGGCTACTTTGGGCTCGAAAATCTCGCGCTTATACCCGGCAGTGTGGGCGCAGCACCCATCCAGAATATTGGTGCTTACGGTGTTGAAATTGCTCAGTTGATCGAATGTGTTCACGTTGTTGATTTGCGATGCGGTGATATTCAGAGTCTAACGGTGGCCGAATGCTGCTTGAGCTACAGAAATAGCGTGTTTAAGACCCCTGATGGTAAGCACCTAATCATTTTGGCAGTAGACTTGCGGTTGTCGAAGCGTCCTTTTGTCAACACATCCTACCCAGCGTTGCGAGAGGCAGTACCTAATGAGTCGGCGACGCCGTCGGATGTACTAGAGGCGGTTGTTGCCCTTAGGCAGTCCAAACTTCCAGATCCACGGGTTGATGCCAATGTTGGTAGCTTTTTTAAAAATCCGATTGTTGACAACGTGACGGCCGCGCATTTACAGAGAGAGTATCCGGATATGCCGCAATACCCCGTTGACGCTAACACCGTTAAACTGGGTGCGGCATGGATGATTGATCAGTTGGGCTGGCGCGGAGCAGAGAAGGGTGGCGTGGCAGTCTCCGAAAAACATGCATTGGTCGTAATTAATAAGTGCGCAAGGTATGCATCAGAGGTTATTGAATTTACTGATAAAATTGCTTACTCAGTGGCCGAAAAATATGGTGTTTCGCTGGATCGAGAGCCCGAGTTAGTGGGGAGCGATTAACGGGCATGTCAGCGACTAACTTCGATGCTGAGTCTTTTTTGAAGCAACTGACCACGCGGCCGGGTGTGTATCAGATGTACGACGTCGCGGGCGGGCTGCTTTACGTAGGAAAAGCAAAGAACCTCAAGAACCGGGTAACGAGCTACTTCCGAGCCAGTGGTCTGTCAGGTAAGACAATGGCTTTGGTGTCTCGCATCCGAGACATCCAGGTCACGGTTACGACCACAGAGCGCGATGCACTTCTCTTGGAACATAATTTAATCAAGGAGAACCACCCGCCTTACAACATTCTTCTCAAGGACGATAAGTCATATCCCTACATTTACCTGTCGTCCGAGGACAAGTGGCCTAAACTCTCTTTCCACCGAGGTCCGAAGCGCCGAAAGGGCGAGTATTTTGGTCCGTACCCGAGTGCGGGCGCCGTTCGATTAACTCTGCATTTGATGCAAAAGGTATTCAAAGTGCGTCAGTGTGAGGAGTCCTATTTTCGAAATCGGTCACGTCCGTGCCTTCAGTATCAAATAGGCCGTTGCTCCGGACCCTGTGTGGGTTTAGTCAGTGACCAGGACTATCAAAAGCAGGTGGAGAACTCGGCACTATTTCTTGGCGGTAAGTCCCAAAAGGTAATGAAGCGTATTGCCGATGATATGGAAGTGGCGGCTCAGAAACTGGAATTCGAAAGGGCGGCTGAGTATCGAGACCAGCTCCAGAGACTTCAGGATGTACAATCTGCTCAGGGAATTGAGGGCGCACGGGGTGAGCTTGACCTTCTGGCTGTTAAACAAGCTCACGGGCATGCCTGTATTCAAGTGCTGTTTGTTCGGGAGGGCCGAGTGCTCGGATCGCGCACGTACTACCCAGCAACACAGCTAGAAGAGGATGAAACATCCGTATTAGACGCTTTTATTCCTCAGTTTTACCTCTCAGGCCGTCAAACCATTCCGCAGGAGATAGTGGTCAGTCATAAGCCAAACGATGCGCAACTACTCTGCGACACGCTCATGGAGCAGGGAAAGCGTAAAGTCGTTATTAAAACCCAGGTTCGCGACGCGCGAGCGCGCTGGCTTCAGCTCGCAAAACAGACAGCTGAAAGTAATCTGGAGTCTTTCCTCAGTGGGAAACAGACCATGGCAGGGCGCCTCGAGGCCCTTAGACGCGAACTGGACCTCGATATGACACCGTCACGCATGGAGTGCTTTGATATTAGTCATAGCTCAGGTGAAGCCACTGTCGCGTCTTGCGTGGTGTTTGATACTAACGGTGCGCGAAAAGCAGATTACCGTAAGTTCAATATTGACGGCATCACAGGCGGCGATGATTACGCGGCCATGCAACAGGCACTTGAGCGTCGATATCGTCGATTAGCCAAAGGCGAGGGCACCTTACCCGACGTGTTGTTTATCGACGGTGGTAGAGGTCAGGTATCGCAAGCGCAGCAGGTATTGGAGCAATTCGAGCTTACGACGGTAAAGGTTGTAGGCGTTGCCAAAGGCACAACCCGCAAAGCCGGTTTTGAAACACTCATTGACGGTGATACGGGAGCAGAGAGTCAGCTGAGAGGTGATAACCCAGCGTTGCATCTGATTCAGCAGATACGCGACGAGGCCCACCGCTTTGCGATCAGTGGACACCGAGGCAGGCGCGGTAAAGCACGACAAAAGTCAACCTTGGAGGGAATAGGAGGCGTTGGGGCAAAGCGTAGACGTGACTTGTTACGCCACTTTGGGAGCATTCGGGGTGTTGAGAATGCATCGGTCGACGAAATTTGCAAAGTTGAAGGTATCAGTGCCACCCTTGCGCAATCAATCTACGACCATCTCCATACTGTAGAGCAATGATGTTGGAAAACCTGTGACCTGGAACCTTCCGAACATACTAACCCTCCTGCGAGTCTTGTGTATTCCACTGCTGGTGGGTGCTTTCTATTTGGCTGGCCCTTATGCCGGCATCATGTCAGCGGTCATCTTCGTCGTAGCGGCCATTACCGATTGGCTCGATGGCTGGGTCGCTCGAACCCTGGATAAGGAGAGTGAGTTTGGCGCCTTTTTAGATCCTGTCGCTGATAAGTTGATCGTCGCGACAGCGCTGGTGCTCCTCGTCGATCATTATGATTCTCTTTGGGTGACACTGAGCGCCATCGTCATTATCGGCCGAGAGATACTGGTCAGTGCCTTGCGCGAGTGGATGGCAAGGCGCGGTGATGGTCAGTTGGTAGCGGTGACGGTTGTCGCGAAATTCAAAACAGCGCTTCAAATGGTGGCGATCATCGGTCTACTATGGCGAATGAATGAGGGCTATGGCGATTTACTCCTCATTGTCGCCTTTACCTCCCTCGCGCTCGCTGTCGTGCTGACACTTTGGTCCATGTGGAAGTACCTCGAGGTAATGCTAAAGGCGGAGGCCAGGGACTCAGCGCAGTAAAGGAGTTGATAACGCTCCGAAGAGGGTTACACTGACAGTACGCGGGAATAGCTCAGCTGGTAGAGCGCAACCTTGCCAAGGTTGAGGTCGCGAGTTCGAACCTCGTTTCCCGCTCCATTTTCTCTTCGTGTTGTTGTCTGGTTCGCTGGTGTATCTCACCGACGCGCGGTAAGACGTGAAACCACACAAACGCTTGGCGGATTCGTGACACTTGAGCTTTGGCTTTTTCTGGCAATGACGCTACTGGCGGGCGCTATGTCGCCCGGGCCCAGCGCCGCGCTCGTCCTGCGCACAGCTATCAGATACGGTCGCTCAAGAGCTCTAGCTGTAGCGCTCGCACACGGCGTCGGTATCAGCGTCTACGCTCTCGCTGTGGTGCTTGGTTTGGCAACCTTAATTCAAAGCTCAGAGTTCATGATGAGCGCCCTGCAAGTCGGTGGGGCGGTGTTTCTACTTTACCTTGGTTGTCGAATGCTATTCGGCGGTATTAAGGTGCTAACAAGCGCCACAAGAGAGGGTGTGAATGCCAGTGATCATGCAACGGGTAAGGAAGATGATTCAGCACTAGGGCTCTTACAGCACGCTATTAACGGCTTTCTCATCGTGTTTTTTAATCCAAAGGTGGTGATATTTTTTGTTGCGATCTTCAGTCAGTTCCTAAGTGCCGAACATTTGCTCTCAACACAGGTGTCTGCTGCGGTTATGGCGGGTATGATTGATGCCACTTGGTATGCTCTTGTTGGCGTATTGGCAAGCAATCAGCGCTTTTCTGAGGGCCTGAATCGCGCAGCACCTTTTGTCGATAGTGCGTTTGGCGTCCTGTTCATAGGATTTGGCATTGTTGTAGTGCTGAGTTTGCTCTAGGCCCAAAACCTTATTGATTAATGGCTGAGACGATCCTTGCGTGAAACTCAGCGATCGAGAAGGTCGTTGCCGTTTGAATTGCCATCGCATTAGGTAACGAACCCAGCCAGTTTGAAGTCGCCATTGACCCGGGTATGAGAAGCATTTTGCGGTCATCTGAGTGGTTGAGATAAGACTTGTAGAGACTTGCACGAACGATAATTAGGTTGTGTTTGAAATCCATGACAATGAATTGTCCATCGAACCCTGAAGTATGGATGACGCGATTGAGGCAACCACCGCTGCCGTCTCGCTCTGCGCAGAAGCTCCAAAACTGTTTGTTGTAAAAGCTATCCATGGCAAGGACGTCTGAAACGTAGCTGCCATACTGTGTGCCACTCTCCCGCTCGATGCCGCCTAAGTGCATTAGGTAGCCGAATTTCGCAAAATCCCGTGCCGTGGCGTCAAGACAGCAGTAGGTGAGGTAATTACCGTTGGACTGACCACTGTCCACGTTATCGCGCCACCAGTACGCTGTCATATTGATAGGCTCAAAGAGTTCCGTTTGTGCAAATGTACCAGGATCCTGCCCCGTCGCTCGGAAAAGAATTTCTCCCAGAATCTGCGTGTCACAGTTCGAGTAGAGAAATTCGCCGGCTGTGTAAATGCCATCACGGTCCCAGGGGTAGGCGGCACCATCCACTGCAAGACCGCGATTGATACAGCCTGTCATTTGATCAGTGTAAAAAACAATATTGCCTCCGGCCGCCGCGTCTCCAGGGTTCGCGCACTCCCCAAGATCGCCTGTGTTGGGCAAAAAGCACACGGGAACAAGTCCCGAGCGCATATCCAGCAATTGCTCAATCGTAATGTTGATACGGTCATCGACCTGCCACTCGGTGATGAAATCCGAAGCTAATTGATTGGTCGACGTGATAAATCCTTTTTCGATTGCCATGCCGATTAGCATGCTCGTAAATGACTTTGCAGTAGACCATGAGGTCATCAGACTCATGCTGTCACGAGTCCCATAATTCTCTGTCCAAAATACCGGATCCTCGTCACCGGGGTAGGAACCGAGGGAGACCAGTGTGTTTACCTCGCCGTCTGCAATGCCACGATACTGCTCTTTAACAAGTTTACCGTCGCGTATGACAATGGCAGCCTGGGTAAATGACCCATCCTGCATCGCGTAATCAAAGGCATCCGACAATGCAGTCGCACTGAAACCAGCATCTGACGCTGATTGCGTCTCCCAGATGTCAGGGTGCGGCGATACGAAACTGGGTGGCGGCGTGATCACAGGTGAAGGTGCTGCGGACCCACCGCTGCCGCCACCGCAGGCCTGAAGGGAGAGGGCTGCGACAAGGGCGAGAGAACCTAACTTATACATACACAGACTCCGAGGCCTTCACTGAGGATCTTTACCGATGGCTTCTACTGATGGGCTTCTGCGGTTGCTTTGGCCCATTTGTAATCGGCTTTACCGTTCGGTGCTCGTTGTACCACATCCACGCAAATGGCTTGCTTAGGGGATTTGTACCCTGCGAGTTGCGACCGAACATGTTCTCGCAACCCGTCTTCACCAATGGGCGCTGTCCCGGGCTTTTGCGAGTACACCGCGACGACTCGGTTGCCGAGACGCTCATCCGGCAATCCCACTACCAGGCAGTCCTCTACGTCATCGTGCCGCTTGATGGATTCCTCAACTTCCTCTGTGAACACTTTTTCACCACCCGTGTTGATACATTGAGATCCGCGTCCTAGAAGCGTAATGCTTCCATCCGTCTCAACCGTCGCAAAATCTCCGGGGAAGGAGTACCGGACACCATTGACGGTCCGGAAGGTTCGCGCCGATTTTTCCTCATCTTTGTAATAACCGCGTGGCACGATGCCTGCCGTAGCAACCATCCCCATTTCGCCCGATCCAGGCGTAACGGGCTCATCATCTTCGTTGAACACTTTTACATATTCCGCGATGCTAAACTTCGCGGTTTTCGCGGCGTTGTCGCGTGTACTGATCGATCCGCCCATGGAGCCTTCTGTTGAGCCCATGATGTCGTTCAGCACCATATCCTGATGGTCGAGAAGGCCCTCTTTAATCTCTGAAGACCACATCACACCTGAGGACGCAATTTGGCCTACTCGTGATAAGTCATAGGGTTTCCCTGCCGCCTTTGCGGCATCGAGCGCAGCTAAAATTGGTCGCGCAAACGCGTCACCAACAATGGTCAGATCGGTCACTTCATGATCAACCACACACTGTAACAACGCGTCCGCATCGAGATGCTGGGTTCGCTGCGTAATCACCGTCCCACCACAGTTCAGAGCAACCATGGTCCCAATCCACATGCCCGTTCCGTGCATTTGGGGGCAAGCGGGCAAGCTTCGGTGCATGGCCCCCATCTCAGTAATGGCTTTCGCTCCCGCAATAACCTCGTCGATGGAAGTGGGTGGCGGTAACCCCCGTGATGTATAGCCACCGATGCACAGCCAATGGGCAAGGGCACCGTTGTCATACATGACCCCCTTTGGCATGCCTGTGGTACCGCCGGTGTAGAGCATATAGCGATCATCGTAGGCACTTGGCGAAAAGGGGAGCGGTGTCGAGTCAGCCAGGGCGGTCTCATAATCCAGGGCGCCATCTAGCAGCGAGTTGCCTGATTCATCCTCTACCTGAATATAGAGCTTTATCTTGGGTAGGCTTTCACGAATTTCGGCAATACGAGGTGCGTAACTCGCATGGTAGATCACTACTTCGGCATCACTGTTATCCAAGAGGTAGATCAATTCCTCGGCACGATAGCGGTAATTGACGTTGACTGGGCAGACTGACTGCTTAAAGCAGCCGAAGTGTGCTTCTGTGTACTCGTTGCAGTTGAGCATGTACATGCCCACTGAAGCTCCATTGGTGACACTGTTCTTGCTGAATAAACCGGCGAGGCGAGCTGCTCTCCCATTAAACTGTGACCAAGTAACTGTCTTACCCTCACATACAAGTGCAGGTCTGTCAGGAAATGTCTCTGAAAGCGCTGTCCAGACATTATTAAAGTGAAATTCCATTGTTTTGCTCCGCTGACTTTATTGTTTTTTCACAGCGCGGCGCTGACACGGGAATCAAACGCCGATCCACAGTTCTGAGCGTCTCATGAGCAACATGAGAATGCTAGAGCGTAGGACGAGGTAGAGGGGTTCTGGACGAGTTTTCGCCGAGAACGCAGGTTATGACGAGAATGAGTCGACGACGCGAACCATACCCAAGTTGTTGCCTTTGACTCGGGTTTTCTTCAGATGCTTCAGAATCGGTTTTGGCATACCTTCGGGAAGATCAACTGTCGAGTAGTATTCGAAGATATTAATACTGCCTATGAATTGGCCTTCGATACCAGCTTCATTGGCGATGGCTCCGACAATTTCGCGCGCTTTCACACCTTGCTTTCGACCTACGCCGAGCCAAAAGCGCTCCATGACGACATCGGGATGCTCCTCAAGTGATCTGGCTCGTCCTAGCTCCTTCGCAGTGTAGGTAAGCGGTACCTCGCGCTCCTTGCCTCGCTTGTCCCGAAGCGGTAGTGGTTCCCGTGACTTCTTGGGCCGCTCGCTATCACCACCGAGCGGCTTTTTAGTGGTCCGTGTTTCCCGAGGAGGCTCCGTGCCGTCGATGATCATGGTTGCCAGAGCTAGGGCAATATCGCGATGTGTATTGCCCTCGTTGATTAATTGCTCGATGGCATCATTAGCGTGGGGGTGGTGCTGCGCTTCCAAGCCAGAGCGAAGTTGCGCGATCAATCGCTCTCGTGCTTTGGCATCAATATCCTCAAACGATGGGAGATCAATCTGCTCAATCTTCTGCTTTGTAACGCGCTCGATGTTATGCAGCATGCGGCGTTCTCGGGGAGCCACAAATAAGATCGCTTTGCCCTCACGCCCAGCACGACCGGTTCTGCCAATACGATGTACGTAAGATTCCCGGTCAAAAGGAATGTCATAGTTGATGACGTGCGTAATTCGCTCTACATCCAGTCCTCGTGCGGCGACATCAGTGGCGACAACGATATCGAGTCGTCCATCCTTGAGTTGCTCGACTGTTTTAAAACGCGTTTTTTGATCTATATCGCCGTTTAAGGGTGATGCGTTAAAACCCCGCTGACGTAATTGGTCAGCAATAGCAGATGTGCTCTCTCGGGTTCTGACGAACACAAGAATGCCTTGTGTATCTTCGACACCCAGGATGCGTGTCAGTGCGTCAAGCTTGTTCGTGCCCTTCACGAGCCAATAGCATTGCTGAATATTGGCATTGGTTGTAGCGGCCGATGTAATGGCTACTTCCACTGGATCTTGCAGATGCTCACTCGCAATTTCTCTAATACGCCGGGGCATTGTTGCCGAAAAAAGGGCAACGCGCCGGTCCGTCGGAGTCTGAGCGAGGATTTCATCGACATCATCGATGAAGCCCATTCGTAGCATTTCATCTGCCTCGTCAAGGACGACTGACTTTATTTCACTGAAATCGGCGCTACCTCGCTTGAGGTGATCCAGCAAACGGCCAGGCGTAGCAACAACGATATGAACGCCGTCTTTCAGACTTCGAAGTTGCTGCCGCATGTCATTACCACCGCATAATGCGACGACTCGGCAGCCATCAGAGGATTTGGCATAGCTCCTGAATGCATCCGCGACTTGCATGGATAGTTCACGTGTAGGGCAGAGCACGAGGACCTGCGGATTTCGCCGTTTGTAATCCAGCTTGGCTAATGCCGGAAGGGCGAATGCCGCAGTTTTGCCAGTGCCCGTCTGCGCGATACCGACCACGTCCCTGTCTGCCATGAGGGCTGGAATGGTTTCCGCCTGAATGGGCGTTGCCTCTTCGTAGCCCAGCACGCTGAGAGCATCCAATAGAAAAGACGGTAACCCAAGGCTTGAAAATGCCATGGGCGAAGGGGTGGTTTCGGTCATAATGAATATACGGGCGAGGAAAGCGCGCAGACTACGCGTTAAGTCCCCAATTCAAAAGGGAAATCCTGCCATTATTTGCACTTAACCCCAATGATCCCACTTAAGATCCTAATGTCGTCCCTGTCAGTGCGGCCTCAGTTTTAGATATATCGCCCAGCAGTATCGGGTGAGCCATCCAGAAGAAGAACACCCCAGTTGTACCCATGGTGAGAACCGTGAGCATGGCATACCGCAGATTTCTACGCCAAAGATTGGGATGTAGGCGTCGGAAAGGACGCCCACAACCAGCGGTTACGTACACCACAGCAAAACTGAAGCTGGTTAATAATCCTAGCTGAGTGTCACTGAGCCCAAGTTTTGCTTTGATGGGCTCCTGCAAGATGACCAGAATCTGACGATCGATAAAGTTAAAGGTATAGACCATGGTAAGAATGGCCAGAACAAACCACTTGTAATTATTCGATTGTGGGTCGGGCACACTGACTATTTACACCGATCAGGGTCTATTCTGGGTGAGTTTCACTCTACTCACGTTGTTGTATGTCCACCCTGTCGACACAGCATGCCATAGTTGGGGTAAGCTTCCAGTCCCATGGCAAACAGCAGCACAGCCCGATGAGCGACGAGCAGTCCCTGACCCACCTCGATAGCAAAGGTGAGGCCCACATGGTGGATGTGGGAGATAAGGCCGTGACTCAACGGATCGCTACAGCAAGATCTAAGATCAGAATGCAGGCAGAAACTTTGGTGGCGATTGAGTCGAGCGAACTCAAGAAGGGTGATGCGCTGGCTGTGGCGCGTATTGCAGCTATTCAGGCGGCCAAGAAAACCAGCGATTTAATACCCCTGTGCCACCCCTTGCCCATTACGAAGGTATTCGTCGATCTCACCATCGATCACGAGCTGCCGGGAGTGGTGATCGATGTCACCTGCAAGGTCCGAGGCCAGACGGGTATCGAAATGGAGGCACTAACCGCGGCATCGGTAGCAGCGCTGACGCTTTATGACATGGCCAAGGGAATCGATTGCGGTATGGTAATCGAGCAGACCGCACTGCTGCACAAATCAGGTGGTAAGACAGGAGATTGGCAGAATGACGATTACTGTTAAGTTCTTTTCGCTGATTCGTGAGGCCCTAGAGACTGAACAGGTAACACTTGAACTGACCGATAGCTTGAGGACGGTCGAAGCTTTGAAAAATGAGCTCGGTCTGCGGGGTGCGGCGTGGAGCGAGACTCTGTCTCACCCAAATTTAATTCAGGCGGTCAATCAGCGGGTGGTCTTCCCAGAAGAAGGTATCGAGGACGGGGATGAGGTCGCCTTTTTTCCGCCCATGACCGGTGGATGATGTGTTGGTTCATGTAACGGACGAGACGATTGACCCCGGTGACTTGGCCACCCGCTTTTACAGCCGGCATCCCGACGCAGCTGTAGCCACATTTGCCGGCTTCGTTCGTGATTTCAACGATTATGGGCGAGTCGATAGTTTGTTCCTCGAGTGCTATGTCGAAATGGCGACACGTGTGTTAAACGATTTAGGAAATAAAGCAAAGCAGCGGTTTGGCCTTCGGGCATGGCAAATTGTGCATCGTTACGGAGAGATGGAAACTGCAGATCCCATTGTCTTTGTCGCTACCAGTGCCGATCATAGAGTAGAGGCGTTTGCTGCCTGCGAGTTTGTCATGGATACGCTCAAGACAGATGCGCCTTTTTGGAAGCGAGAGCATTCCGGCGGTGCAGGCCACTGGGTTACAGTCAAAGGGGTCGATACCGACCGCCGGGAAAGGTGGTCGACTGAGGATCTTGATCAATGAAGTATTGCAGCAGTTGCGCGCACGAGGTTGTTCGCAAGATCCCACAGGGTGAGGACCGTGAGCGGGATGTTTGTCCGTCCTGCGGTGAGATTTTCTACGTTAACCCCAAGGTTATTGTTGGCTGCATACCCACGGTAGGTGACCAAGTGCTCCTGTGTAAGCGGGCTATCGAGCCGCGCTATGGCAAATGGACGTTACCTGCAGGATTTATGGAGAACCGGGAGACAACGGCTGAGGGCGCTGCGCGTGAAATGTGGGAAGAAGCTGAGGCGCGCGCTGTCGACATGGCCCTCTATCGCATATTCGATGTCCCTCACATTAGTCAGGTATATGTCTTTTACCGCTGTGAGGTGCTGGATGGAAAGTTTGGTGCAGGCTCTGAGAGTCTTGAGAGTCAGCTCTGTTCCGAGGCTGATATTCCTTGGGACGAGCTTGCGTTCCCCGTTGTCATAGAGATGCTCAGAGAGTTTTTTGAGGACCGAAAAACGCAGGATTTTCCGGTGCGTAACAGCACGATCCAGTATCAAAAACGTCGCGCCGGGTAAGCCACAAGATTAGGTTTTTCGCACCTCTACTTTTAACCGAACGATAATCAGAGGATTTGTTATGTCACTTCCAACCAAAGGATCACTCGCACCGGGCTTTACGCTTGAGGACAATAACGGCGCTGAGGTCTCACTGAGCGATTTCAAGGGCAAGAAAAATGTATTGGTCTATTTCTACCCCAAGGCAATGACACCCGGGTGCACAGTTCAAGCACAGGGGCTGCGTGATATCGCAGCAGAGCTCGACGGATATGATGTTGTCGTGTTGGGCATCAGTCCGGATCCAGTAAAACGTTTAGCCAAGTTTGTAGAGCGCGACGCGCTCAATTTCCAGCTACTCAGCGATGAAGATCATGTCGTGGCCGATGCTTATGGTGCCTGGGGTCCCAAGAAGTTCATGGGGCGAGAGTTCGACGGGATTTTGAGAACCAGCTACGTGATCGACAAAAAAGGTAACCTTCGAGGGATTCTTGACAAGTTTAAGACTAAGGACCACCACGAAGTGGTGCTAAACACGATCACTGAGCTGGGTCTATGATCGATCTTTACACATCACCAACGCCCAACGGTCACAAGGTATCGATTGCGCTGGAGGAGATGGGACTCGATTACGAAGTACACACGATCGATCTGAGGTCGGGTGAGCAGAAGCAGGAGCCATTTTTAACGCACTCCCCGAATGGGCGTATTCCTGCCATTTACGATCGGGACCACGATCTTTCAATCTTTGAGTCGGGGGCAATCATGATTCACCTGGCCGAGAAGTCCGGTCAATTCCTTCCTACCGATATCGTCGGTCGGTCTCGGGTAATTCAGTGGTTGATGTTTCAAATGGGCGGTGTGGGCCCGATGATGGGTCAGGCAAACGTTTTCTACCGTTATTTTCCGGAGAAGATACAACCAGCCATTGATCGCTATCAAAGTGAGGGCCGCCGCTTGTTTGAGGTATTGAATACGCAGTTGAGCAATACAGAATACCTCGCTGGTGACTACAGTATTGCCGATATGGCGAATTGGGCGTGGGTGCGTACGTATCGCTGGAGCGGTATCGAAATCGAGGGTCT
>Ga0160423_10002619_pt1 | contig 15031 bp, 8 predicted proteins | sample CRUFie14St8metaG_FD_108191 | JGI IMG/M metagenome (GOLD analysis project Ga0160423, IMG submission 108191) | Marine microbial communities from the Costa Rica Dome - CRUD Field 142mm St8 metaG | ecosystem: Environmental > Aquatic > Marine > Oceanic > Photic zone | place: Costa Rica: the Eastern...
AATGCCGAGTCCTTGTGCGCGTCGTAGGGCGTGCTCGCCAGCACGACCCTCTCCTTAGCGCCCTCGGCGTTCCTGGCGATGACATACTGACCGGGCTGGTTAAAGGCGTCTATCCACCTGGGGTTCTCCAGCCTCTCCAGACTAGGAATGCTGCCAAACTTCCTCCCCGAAAGCTGTCTCACGTCGTCGTCCACGCTCAGAAGCAGCGTCCGCAGCACCCCGTCCGCACTCGCCGGCCTGTTCTCCACCACTGTCGTCGTGTTAAACGTGAGGTCTTTGTCTTCTAGGGCGGCCCGAGACCTTGCGTCCCGGCGGCGAGCCGAGCAGCGCGCGCGGCCCGGGATTGCCAGGGACGCGGCCTCCCGCGCTCCGGGCCTGGATGCAGCCCCTCCACCGATTCGCATCGCTGCCCGGTGCTGCGCCATCGCGATTAGTTTCGCCGGAGGAGTCACGCCGGAGGGGAACCAAAACCCTTTTTGGAAACACTTTTTCCCATTTGGAAATATGTCCTAAGAATTAGGAGTTGGGTTAGACCAAGTGCTACAGAGTTGCTTGTGCACGGTAACCGAGAGCCAAGCCTCGTTGCCAAGGTACGGCCTTTATCGTTTCATGTCGTCGCGTGCCTGTCCGCCCTGCTCAACGCCCTCAAGAGCTGCGTCAGAAAGCTCTGCAAGTGCGCGTGCTGCACGTGCCAGTGTGCCTGTTGCTAAAAAAAAATCGCTGGTGTTGCTCACGTGAACACACGAACGAAATGAGTGGCCTGAAGATCGAGGGGAACGTCCAAGGGGGGCAAAGGGACGTGGAGGCCATCGGAACGCCTGTTGAGGTCGTCTCACAGCAACCTACCTTGCGCACTCGGTGTGAAAGTCCCATGCTGCGTGGGAAGACGCCCCGTCTCCTTCTGGTTCTTGTTTTGAGTGGAATCACGGCTGGAGTTATGTTGTCGTTGGGCAAGTTCGATTCCAAGGACGATGGCAGCGTCAAGAACCTCCCCGGCGGCAAGGTCGTCATCGGTGGCGCCGGTGATTCCCACCCAGGCTCTTCTGACGCAACAACCTGCAGAGGAAATTTGGACAACCTGCTCACAACGGACGACTGGGAGACCCTCTTTCCGAGCCGTCAAAACAGTGCCTGCACGGCGCACACGTTTTCCAACGGGTCCTCGATCCCGGGTGGATTCTACGAGCTCCAGGCCTTGAAGACGGCCGCAGACAAGTTTCCGTGTTTCTTGGACAAGGCCGATGGCCTAACGGTGAACAAGAGGGAGCTGTCCGCGTTTCTGGCCCAAATCTCCCACGAAACCAGTGAGTTATTTGGTCACTCGCCCCCCTCTCTATAATCTCTTTGCCAAGAACCCTGCCGACTGAACTGACACCAATTCACCAATTCACCTCAGCGGGCGGGTGGGCAACAGCCCCGGGAGGTCCCCAGGCCTGGGGCCTTTGTTTCAAGGAGGAGGTGTGCGCAAACAGCGGGTCGTGCGACGCTTACTGCGCGGCGGGGGACCCCTGCACGGCCGCTGGTGATGCTGTGCCCTGCCCTTGCGCAGCTGGCAAGACATATCACGGCCGCGGCCCAATGCAGCTCTCTTGGAACTACAATTACGGGCCATTCTCCGTGGCCCTTGGCGAGAAGCTCGGCATTTCTCTCGACCTCCTGGCGGATCCGGACAAGCTGATCGAAGACCCCGTCGTCGCCTTTGCCTCCGCGCTGCACTTCTGGATGGAGCCCAGGGGTTCTGTTCCGTCTTGCCACTCGGTGATGGTGGGCGAGTGGGCCCCATCCTCGGAGGACACTGCGAAAGGACGGGTTCCTGGTTTTGGCTTGACGATTAATGTCATCAACGGCGTGCAGGAGTGCGACGCTCCGACGGACCACAGGGTACAAGACCGTGTAGATTTCTACAAGAAGTTTGCAGGGGTCTTTGGGGTAGACCCTGGGGCGCATCTGTACTGCGATACCCAAAAGCCTTGGACGGCGACGGCCGGGTAAAGCACTTGCTCAGTGCTCCATCATTCTCACGTCACATCGCTCGAGGTGGGGCTCGGACGTCATGGTTTAGGCGTGTTAAACAAAACGGTTAACGATTAAGTCAAGCGAGCCTACACCAAAGCTTCTGCTGAGATGAACTGTCATCTCGCTTTTGCCCAATTTCCCACAAAATTGTCAGAATTTTTCCGTTTGCCACGGGCGTGTACGACTGTAGGCAGCAGCGAAGGGCGTCCCCAGACGAGAGAGCGCGCCAGAGCGCTTCCAGAGAGGAAGTTGCGCAGGTGACGAGTCTCGGGGCTCCTCTTCTTCTCCCTCTTTCCTTCGCGCGCGTCAATTCGTTCGCGCATTGGCCAAGGCGTGTGTGTTTGGGGGTGAGGAGGCCCAGGCTGGCCAGACTTGCTGAGGCGGGTCGTCCGTTGTCCGAGCGGGGGCCTGCCGAGGTCTCGCCCCTCGCTCTTGGGCCACGATGGAGGAGTCGGCGTCCCTCCTGAAGATAGACCAGGAGACGCTGACGAAGCTCAGCAAGGATAAACTCAGCCAGGTCAACTTCTCCGGAGCTGGTCTCTCTGAGCTCGCAATCCAAGTCATCTCTTACGCCGTGGAGAAGGCCAGCAAGGTATTCTCGATCAACCTGTCGGACAACGGCTTCTCGAGTGAGGTGTGTCGAGACCTGTCCCGGATGCTCTCCGTGAACTACAACCTAGTTTTCGTTGACTTCAGTTACAACAAGATCGACAACGAGGGCGCGGAGCACCTGTCTATGGGCCTGCTCAAGGAGAACAAGATCAAAACGCTTTACTTGAACTCCAACGTCATCGGCGCCATCGGTATCAGCAAGCTGTCGATCTCGATCGCCAGGATGACGAAGCTCGTCTCTCTGGACCTGAGCCAGAACCCCATTGGCGACGAGGGCATGCTTTGTTTGCTGAAGGCCTACAAGGAGTCCTCGGAGGAGATCAACCTCCAGTCGCTCTACGTGGACGACTGCGGCATCCAGGAGGAGGGCGCCATTGCAGCGGCCGTCCTGATGGGGCACCTGCCGTCGCTGGTGACGCTGCACATTGAGGACAACCCAATTTCGGACAAGGGGGCCCAGGCGCTGCTCACGGTGGTGGCGGAGGATCCCAAGAAGAGGAAGCTCTTTTTGACGACGGGGGTGGGCAAGCTCGAAGAGAGGGACGAGCTCAAGCTGCCGCCCCTGGAGCTCGAGCCGCAATTCCGGAGGGAGGCCCGGAGATACATCAACACAGACTCAAACTGGAGGCTCCTGCGCGAAAAACTAGACGGCGGCGGTAAAAGTATCTTGGTTGAGGAGGTGAAGGCGATGGACGGGCAATAACACAGCTCGCTGCTACACGATGGGCGTCCAAAAACGCGCCGTGAACCTGTAAGATACTCAAAACATTACATAGCCTGGTAGGCGGTGTGGACCTCCGCCCTCCCCCCCCCCTCACGAACGAAATTCGATGATTCAATTCGAACAAAGGTGACAGCCCTTCCTGGGTAAAGCAGGAGTGCTCCAGAGAGAGCATCGCGATGCTCGTCGCGAGCTTGGTGAGGGTCTCCGACGGGGTTGGTCCCGGCGATTCCGTCCCGGAGCGCATCCCGCTCTTCCCGCGCGGCGATGTCCCTCAGCCCGGAAGAACCAGCGGCACCCCCCCGCCCTCTCGGGACTTCAGCGTGCGAGTGGGCAGGGTGGCCAGGTCCTCCGATGACGTCGTTCTGAATTGCGAGAGCCTCCCTGGGTTGTTGTCAAGGCGACACGCCCAGTTTCGGGCGAGGTTTGAGGACCCTTGCTCACCCCTTCTGCAGGACCTGGGCGGTCTGAACGGGACCTACGTCAACGGACGTAGGCTGGAGAAGGGGGTTGAGGTCGTGCTGAAGAGAAACGACGTGATCAGCTTCGGGGGCAAGGAGAGCGTGGCGAGGGCGGGCGAGCAGGTGAAGAACGCGTTCGTGTACCGCGTGGAGGTGCGGGATGAGGATGTCCGGTGGAGCGCGGCCCCAGAGGAGGGGGAAGACAGGGACTCGAAGCGGCGGAGGGTCGACGGCGACGCTGCGGCGACGACGGCCGCGATGCCTTGCTGCGCGAGCTACAAGTTGAAGGAGACTGTGCTGGAGCAGGTCGAGGAGTCCTTCTCTTGCATCATTTGCCAGGACTACCTGGTGGGCGCAGCCTGCCTCGCGCCTTGCGGCCACACTTTCTGCGCGGGCTGCCTCAAGAAGTGGGAGAAGCGGACGAGAACCTGCCCCGTGTGCAGGCAGAAGTTCACGGACTCCGTGCCGATGCGGTCCATCGACCAGTTCCTGGAGTCCGCCCTTGTGCCGCTCCTGGAACCGGAGGAGAGGAGGCTGTACCAGAAGCGCGCCGAGGAGTGGAAGAGGGCGGGAAAGCAGTGTGGGGTAGCGAAGAAAGCGGCCCGCAAGCCCACACCGCCCACGGTGGATCTCACGTCATCGGAGCCGGAGGTACCGGTACCCAGGCCCAGGCCGCCCAGGCCGCCCGGCGACCACCAGGGCTTCGTATACGTCCCGCGCTTCGCGGCGCGAATATAGATAAAACGACACGAATCCATTCGAGTCCTTAGCGTCTCTGCCTCCCTCCTCAACCGAAGATGTCCTGGCACCTGCCAAAGTCCCCGGTCTCCCTGGCCTGCCAGTATTCGTCCGTGTAGTGGAAGGTGGAGTCGAACTTCCACTTCTTTGGGTTCGACCCGGGCGCCAGCGTGAACCACTTGGGCTTGTACCCCTCACCCTGCTCGGCCGCCTTCCTCGCGGCCCTCTGCTTCTGCTCCACCCTGAGCTTCTCATCGTTCGCCTTGCTGTACTGGCCGACCTCGAGGAAGTGCTGGTCGGGCCTCAGCCTGGTGTCCGTCGGGCAGATCGTGGCCCTCTCGTCCTCGAAGAGCTCGTTCAGGGTCATGGTGAACTTTGGCAAGTTCCTCGACCCGGGCTCTCCTTCGGGCTTCATCGTGTGCTTCCACACGCACTCCTCTCCCCCCTGGTGCTCCACCATCAGGTCCTTGCTCCACTGGCCCCTCAGCGTGGCCACCTTGTTCCCGTCCCGGTCCTGGATATAGCCCTTGAGCAGGTGGGGAGCCCTGTCCAGGATTCCGGTCTCCTTGAACTTGATATACGCCTTGACGCCCAAAGTGGACTCGATCTTCATGGGGCCGCTGTGCTCAATCTTCATCTTGCCGATGATGATGTTGTTGACCAAGGTGGTCACCTTGTTGTACGTGATGACCTCCCCGTCGTGGAATTTCAGCGTGAGCGTTCCCACGGGGATCACCTCGACGCTCCTGCCCCAGAACTTGCTCTTGAGCTCGCCCGCGGTGTCCCACTTCCAACCCCTCCCCTCCGCGACGGCGGCCAGGATGGTGGGGTGGTGGACCACCTTCTCCGAGAAGAACCTGAATCCCTTCTCTGGCGAAAGGTACTCAAAGGTCTCGCCCAGCAGAGGGTTGAAGGGCTTCCTCGTCCTGCCCTCAGTGTTGCTGTAGCCGCTCACGGCGAAACCGCAGACGAACATCATGCGCTCCAGGGAGCCCTTCTTGCTGGCGGCGGCCTTGTCCAGCAAATCCAGGTAAACAAAGTCCTCGCAGAGCTTCTGGAGCGCCGAGATGGGCTCGTTGAAATACACCGGGAGGCACACTCTGGTGAGGTCCTTGCCCACCATGTCTCTGATGATCGTCCACAGTGAGACCTTCTTCTCCTTCTCCGCGGGGTCAGGAAGCTTGATCCGCCTGTGGCGCCGAGGGGCGGACTCCAAACCCTCAGGCATAGGCAGCCCGGATCCCGGCTCGGCACTCGCCGAGGCCGAGCTCAGCCCGGCGAAGTCGTCCGAGAAGGACTCCCTGTCTGTGCAGTCGTAAAAGTCGTCGTCATCGTCCTGGTCGCTGCCCACCAGACCGGCAGCAGCCTCGTTCTCGTCATCGCTGCTCGCCACGTTGTCGTCCTGGAAGCCCTCTTCCCCCTCGGAGTCGTCCACCGACCCGGCCCTTTCGTGGAAGGCCGCTGAGCTCGGGGCGTGGGCGCTGCCGCTCAGGCTGATCCTCGTGTGATTCTCCACCAGGAGCTTGCTCTCCAAATCCTGCTTGTCGTTCTCCAAGGCCTTCACGTAGTCCAACAGCTTCACCCTCTTCTCCCTTTCCACGTACAGTTGGTCCATCACCTTGGCCTGGATGTTCTGCAGCAGCGTCTCGACCTCGATCAGGAGCTCGTCGCTGGCCTCGTTCGCCCGCATGAGGTCCATGAAGCGCTTGACGTCCTCCCGGATGTGGTCTGAGGTGGCCAGGACGGTCGCCACAGCAGGGGTGGCCGGGGTCTTAGGCAGAGGGGTCTTCGGCGTCTTCGCGGCGGTCCTCTCGGACTGGAGGGCATTGAGCCACGCCGAGCGCTCGCTGGAGCTCTCCGCCTTGAGCATGAGCGTCATGGTGCCGCTGTGCACGTAGAACTTGCGGAGGTCTGACCCCGAGGCGCGAAACTTGGCGACCTCCACGTGGACCGAGCCCTTCTCCTCCAGGTCCTCGATGTGCTTCTGCTGGGAGGGCTTGAACTGGGCCCTAGCGTCCGTCTCGAAGCGCGTCGTGAGCTCGCCGATGAACTCGACCTGCCCGTTGTTCCTGCAGTAGTCCGTGATGTACGTCATATTCGAGAGCTTGTCCCCAGAGACCTTGAAGTAGCGCAAGATCTTGTCTTGGAGCACGAAGCAGCGGGGCCTCCACCCACTGGCTAGGTTCACGTACTTGTAGAGCACCCCGCACACGATGGCGGGCTCGTCAAGATCCGTGAAGTGGTCCAGAGCCGCGACCTTGGGTCGGCTCCTGTCACCGTTCATCTTGATTTCTAGGCGAAAGGTGCCGATTGATTCTGAACCCCCTCCCTCCGCCCCCCTCCCCCTCTCTCTTCGCCAAGGCTTCCACGCGCGCGCGAGGCTTACCCTACGCTCGTCTCTCGGTGTCTGTTTCCCCTTTCTGGGAGAATTGATGGCCTGGTCCAGCTCATCGTCGAGGCACAATCGGCAGGATGTGATGGCGAAGCATTTCTGAATTGCGGCGACGGAATTTTGGAAATGTCCATCTCAAATACAGCTCATGCTGAAGAGGGGGGGGGGGGTGGCGAGAATGTCGAGAATTAAAAAACAAGCGCGGGGGTTGGGTAGTGACCGAGCGAGACAAACTGCGAAACCATGGGCCTCTTCACGGCCTTCCTTGACTGGCTGAGGAGGTGAGTTCCGACCGCTCCCGACCTCCCCTTTGGCCCTCCCTTGCCCACCCCCCCACCCCGCGCGCGGGTTTCAGGAGCGGGACAGAAGCCCTCTTCCTCCGGCCGGGTTTTCAGTTCGCTCGTCGACGACCCCTCCCGACCCCTCCCCCGCGAGACCACGCGTCTCCCCCGTCCCCGCGCACTCGTCGCCGCTTCCGACTCGCTGACGCAGCTCTACGCACCCCGACCCGACCCCCAGCCTCTTCTTCAAGAAGGAGATGGAGCTCTCGTTGATCGGACTGCAGAACGCGGGCAAGACTTCCTTGGTGAACGTCATCGCCACTGGCGGGTTCGACGAAGATATGATCCCAACGGTAAGCCGGATGCACTCTTCCGTACCATACTCGACTCCTCATTCCCCAGACCTTGGCTGACGGGAATTTTCTCTCTCTTCCCCGGCCCCCCAAAACACCGGTGCCAGGTTGGATTCAACATGAGGAAAGTAACGAAGGGAGCCGTGACAATCAAGCTTTGGGACCTTGGCGGGCAGCCCCGCTTCAGGAGCATGTGGGAGAGGTACTGCAGGGGAGTGAACTGCGTCGTTTACGTCGTGGATGCCGCGGACCACGAGAACGTCGAGATTTCCAAGAGCGAGCTTCATGACCTTTTGTCCAAGCCCACTGTTGCGGGGATTCCGCTTTTGGTTTTGGGGAACAAGAACGACATCGCGGGAGCTCTGTCGACGTCCGAGCTCATCGAGAGGCTGAACCTGAAGCAGTTCCAGCATCGCGAGGTTTGCTGCTACAGCATCTCTTGCAAAGAGAAGCACAATATTGACCTCGTGCTAGACTGGCTCACAAAGCACGCCAAGTCGTGAGCTGCGGCAAGTAGTGAAGAAATACCATAAAATACATCATAAATCCAAATTCGACTTCCCTTCTTTTCGTTCTGCCGTTCGTTTTTCGTTTGCTTCTTTCTGCCAAGCCTTACTGCTTCTTTGGTCCGCCGAACTTGATCTTCAGGGTCAGCCCCCCAGAGGAGGGCGGGGGCGTCACAACGGCTGTGGGCTTCTCCTCCCTTTCCCTTTCCCTCTCCCCTCCCGTCCCACCCCCCTCGTCCCTCCTGCTCTCCCTCTTCACGGGCTTGGCAGGAGACGCCTTCCCGGCGTGGAGCCTGCACCTCGAGAACTTCCTCTCAAAGTCTCCCGCAGCCCACAGCTCCAGGAAGACCTTGTTAAAGTCCTCTGCATTCGAGTGCAGCAAGTCGTCCCCCTCAGACTGCGCTAGAAGGGCGTTGAACTGGTATCTGATCTCGTCCCTAACTTGCGTGGGGTCTGTGTAGTCCCTCGTGCCAAGCTTTCCCAAGATCTGGTCGAAGCAGAACGGGATCCCGCCGGCATCCCTGAGCTTCTCGCTCTCCCGCTTGAGGGACTCGTACGTGTCATGCGCGGCCAGCCTCCGCATGAAGTCGTCCACGTCAGCAAAGATCTCGCCGAGACCCCTCGCGGCCTGTGGGGTCAGACCGAACTTCTTCTCGAACTGGGCCCACCGCTTGGCGAAGACCCTCTGCAGCTCAACGGCACTCTTGTACACAGGGTCCACTGCGTAATTGAACTTGTAGCAGTTCTCAAAGATCTGGGTGACGCCCTCCCAGACCTCCTTGGGGCCCCGAAGGACCTTGGACTTGAGGCTCTCGTGAATGGTGGTCAGATCCATCGGCCTCGTCACGATCTGCTGGTACTTCTGCCACAGAGCTGGGTCCCCAAAAGTCGCGGCTGTAACAGGGTCCACAAAGTTGGGCGCCCACTTGTTTTTCTTCAGCATGAACAGGAGCTTCACACACTCCTGGTGCTGGAAGGGGGTGAACTCCTCCTGATCCAGCAACGGGGTGCCGGACGGGGAGGGCGCTGCGGCAACAGCGGCGGCAAAGGTAGGAGTCTCACTCTCCTCCCGGCCCTCAGTCACAGCCTTCTTTGGCGGCAGGGACTTCAGCTTTATCTTGGGCAGGGTCACCGATACCTTGGGGATCTCGGGCTCCTCGTCCACATCCATCGGGTTGGACGCCCCAGCGTCTGGAACCTCCGCCTTGACCAGCACGGGCGCTGGCGCTGGGGGGGGCGCGGCGTCAACATCCATCTTCACTGGCGAGTGTTCCTCAAGAGGCTTCTCCTTGGATAGGACCTCGGTGTGCTTGGACGTGTCCTGGGTCAGGCCGGAGTCATTCGTCAGCAGGGTCGTCTCCGGCAACAGGGTTCCGCCCTCGCTCATAGTCAGGGGCATAGAGTCCTCGCCCGACATGCAGGCGCTCTCCGCCATCAGCTCCTCAACCTTGGCCTCCTGCCACAACCCATCGAAAACCTTCTTGAGCTCCTCCCCCCTCGTCATGGCGGGGTCCCCCTCTTTGTTGTACTGCTTGCAGTTCGCAAAGAGGAGCTCCATGTCCGCCTTCACCTCCACTGGGCTGGGATAAGCCTTGGCCTGCACCTTGGACTGGATCACGCCAAGATCTATGGGCGTCTTGATAACGTCGTAGTAGTCTGGCACACTAATCTTGTCGACGGGGTGCCTGAAGGAGATGGAGAGGTCGTTGGAGATAATCTCGTCAACGATCCTCTGGGTGCGCTTCCAGGCCTCCGCCTCTGGCTTGAGCCTTTCGATACCAAACTTCTCCTCCAGTTTCTTCCACCTCTTCAGGAAGCCGTGCTTGAGGTGCTTGCCCGCCTTGTGCACTGGGTCTCCCTTGAAGTTGAAGTTGAAGCAGTTCTGGAAGATAAGGCTGACGTCGTCCTTGAACTCCTCGATGGTCTTATACTTCCTCCTCCTCTGGTTGTTCGCGAGGGTGGAAATATCCATCGGGCACTTCACCACGTCCTGGTACTTGGCCCAGAGCTCGGGCTGCGGCAAGATCTCCGCGGTGACTGGCCTCAAAAAGGGCTGGGCGTACTTGTGCTTCTTCAGGAAGTGGACGATTCTGTCGCACTCCTTCATCATCTCATCCTCCTTTGTCAGAACCTTCTTCTCCGTGTGGAGCTTGGATTCCACGTCATGCTTCTCCCAGCTCTGCCTGAAGAAGACCTCCAGCTCGTCTCCTGCCTTTCTCACAACATTATCCTCCTTCTTGTTGTACAGCCTGCAGTTGCTGAACACGAGCTCCATGTCGGCCTTGAATTCGGAGACCTTCTCATACACCCGGCTGGCGAGCTTGTCGGTGATCTTATTGAAGTCCATGGGCTCCTTGACGATCTCAAAGTAGTTTGGCGCGCTGTCCTTCACAGGATCAACAGGCTTGAGGAAGGGCCAGGCCTTTGGGTGGGTCTTCACGTCCTTCAGCACAAGCAGGCATAAGCTCCACATCTTCTGAGTGTGCTCGTCTTCGAACTTGACCTTTCCCCTCTTGTACGAGTCGCTGCGGTGGCCCTCGTAGACAGAGTGGGCCCTGGACTCCACCCGATGGATCAGGGGCCTGATTTCGCCGGCCTCCCATAGCTCCTCGATGTGGCTCTCCTTCCACTTGGTCTCGAAGGTCTCTGAGAGCTTCTCGCCCGACTTGAAGACGATGGACTCGGGGTGGTCGGCGTTGAACTTTCGAGAGTTGATGAAGATTTGCCGCACGTCGTCCCTGAACTGAAGGGGGCTCTCATACTTACCCCCCCTGGTCTGCTCGGTGACAGTTCCCAGGTCCATGGGCTTGCCCTCGATGACCTTAAGGTACTCGTTGTAGGCCTTCTCCTTCTCCTCCTGGGTCTCCCCCCCAAAAGTCGCAGCGCTGACCGGCCTCATGAAGTACTGGGCGGCCTTTGCGCTGCGCAGACCATTCAGGATCTTTGAGGCCAGCCGCATTAGCTCCTCCGCTAGCTTCTGCTTCTTTTCCTCCTCCGTCATCGGCTTCTCCTTGGAGGTCTCCGAGACGAGCTTGGCGTACAAGCTCTTGGAATCTGAGTCACCGAGCTGCTTCAGGTCCAGCTTAGACTGCTTCGAGGCGGAGGTCTTCTTGCCATCCGTCAGCTCCTGCGCAGACGCGCTGGTGAACTGCCACCCGCCCTCGGGGATCATCCTCGCGATCGGAACGTCCCTCTCGAGGTCCCCGTCGTCGTACTTGATGTCGAACGTCCCGCTGTGGTGAATTTTCGCAATTTTTCCGCCGTACCACTGGTTCCCATTCCTCCACTTGCCACGCACACGCTGGTTGACCTCAAAGGTGTGCCCGGACTCCATGGTGAAGCTCTGCATGCCAGGGGAAGGCGGGGCGTCCGGCTCGATCTCATCTGGAATGACCACCGCCTTCTTGCTTGGCCTCGCTACCCTCCTGTCCGTTTCCGTCTGCATTTGGACAAGATGGTGGGTCTGCTCCTCGTGAAGCTTGACAAAGAAATCCCTGTGCAGGACCTCGTCGGACGTCCTGTTCAAACACAAAGGCCTCCGCCCCAGCTGCTGCACGAGCTCGAAGATCTTGTAGGTCAGCTGCACCGGACTCGCCCCGTCCAGGGAAGCCTCCGTGATGTCCTGCATATCCCCCGTGCTCAAGGGCTCGTGCATCGTTCTTCTGTACAGCACAAAGGCGCCCTTCACGCCCTCTACGACGCTAGCCTTCACCTTGTCCTCGGTCTCGTCCTCCAGAACGTCCAGGAGCGTCTGGAAGGCCCTCTTGCACCCGTGCCTGATCGACTCGAGGATGATGATGCAGATGTTGGCCACAGTCCTGACACGGTGAATGTGCTGGCCGGAGGCGTAAGTCTTGATCAGGAGTAGGTGCTCGTCCATAACAGTGCAATCGCTGCCCGGATTCCTCCTGTAGAACTCCATGAGGAGGGAGCACACACTCTGCATGCAGGCGCAAGTGATGGACATTCCCTCTGACATGAAGATCTTCTCGCGTTGCAGGAAGGCGCGGACGGCCCCAAGGCACTGCCCCAGCCTCTCCTCGGAGTCCACCGCCAGGAGGCCCACACCCTTGAGCAGGTAGGCGATCCTCTCGTCCGCGGATGGCGCGATCCCGTCGTGCGGGGCGAACTTGAGGAGCTCGAGCAGAAAGTCTGCCGCCTCGTGGGGCGAGTGGCCGTCCTCGTCCCTGAGCAGGCCAATGGCGACCGAGGTGGAATGGCTGACAAGCTGGTCCGCGGCCTCGAGCCTCTTTCCCGCCTTGGAGGAGGGCCCCGAAGCCGAGGAGGAGATGGGGGAGAAGGTGTCCGGGTTGAAGAAGCACTCCCTGTAAAGGTTGAGCAGCACAGTGATGCCCCCCCAGTTTGTGCTCTCCCCCACCGTCCTCGCGATGGCTACCGCGGCCTCGGACCTCACGCGGTGGTAGACTTCCCTGTTCTTGACGCACGCCTCAAGGGCGTTGACCGTGGCGTAGGAGGGCTTGTCTGCGCCCCCCAGCCCCGCAACGGCGTGGAGCTGCACAACGACATTCCTCGAGCTCTCCAGCTGGTTAATCCACATCTTCTCGGGCTGTGAGACCTCAAAGGAGGCGAACCACTCGAAGTTGTGGTGGACGTCGAGCCACTTGACGGGACCGCAAGGCTCCTTTTCGTCTGGGGTCTCCTCCTTGTCGTCCTTCCTCTTCCTCTTCTTCGCGGCGAGCTTGCCATGGCACTTAATTTCCTCCAGCACCAGGGACTGATCTCCGAGGAAGACCTTGTTCCTGTGCACCCCGTCCGTCTCCCCCGTGACCAGGGTGATCATGCCGAGGCCGGAACTCTCCTTGCCGCAGCACTTGACGGCCGCCGTTCCACTCACATTGGCGGATTTCAGGCCGCTTTGCTTCAGGGCAACGCTGATTGCGTGCTGCTTCCGGTTGAAGCAGAACGCCACGACAACGTGGGGGCAGCCCCTTCCTACGATCCACCTCTCGTTGAAGCTCTGTAGCCAATTCTTGTCCACGCCAGAGTCGAAGACCTTGGCGGCCCTATCGAAAAAGTCCTCGCAAGTGAGGCGGCATCCCACAGTGCCAGAGGTCTCCTTGAGGGCCCCCTGTACGATCGCCTTGACCACCTTCTGGAAGGGCTCCGCGCCCGTCCTGTTCTCGACCATCCACACCAGCAGGTCAGCCTTGTGCCGCAGCACGTGGCTCGAGGTGTACCTCTGCAGTTCCTGAGCGAGGCCAAAGCCGGCCTGGCCCGTGTGCGCTATTGAGGGTGAGGCGTCGTCCTGCTCTGCAACCACCAAGTCGAGCTTCCTTGACCACTGGTATGCTCCCTCGTTCTCGCCGAAATGCTTGGCGACAACCTTGCCTGCCAGCGACCCTGCGAGCCCTGAGGCAAGCCACCTCTCCTCCGCCAGTGGGGACCTCACCAGAACCCCGAACCACTGCTCAGCAAGGGCGCGCACGGCGCAGGTTCTGGCCTCGATCTGCCCGAGGGTGCCCCTTTCGCCCGACACGAGGTCTTCGGACAGGAGTAGCACCCCCGCCCCCGCCACGGCGACGTCCAGGGCCGCCTCAGCTGGCAGGAAGCAGACAGAGAGGTGTGGAAAAGGAAAGGGGCACTCGAGGTAGTCCACGATATCCTCCATGGCTCCCTTCAGGAACGTCGCCATTGCCCCGACCCCCGCGGCCCTCGACCCGTCCGCGAAGAGCCGAACGCCCACGCTCGGCCTCTTTGGGTCCGCCTGCTGCATCTCGAACCCCGCACTTTCCACCTCTTCAAAAGGGCCCACGGCGAAGAACATTGATGACGTTGGGCATCCCGGGTCGGAGACGAACTTGTGCGAGGTTCCCCCGCCCTCAGCCGCATCCTCCGAAAGCCTCCTTCCGCCCGCCACGGCGCGCAGCCCCGGCGGCACGCTCAGCTCCAGAGAGAGCGGGTACTCCGATGACTCCCACTGCCCATCGATCATCCTTCCCTCAACGCAAGGGGCCCAAGACCTCAGTGGCATAAAGTGCGATCCGACGAAGCAGTACCCTGCCCCGTGGAACCGCAAGGCCTGGCCCTGCGGTTCACTTACGGTGTATTCCACGGTGAGACAGAAAACACCCTCCTCTTTGGCTTTTGAGTTGTTTCGCAGGCCTTTCAGCAGGTCAGATAGGTCTACTAAAAGGTTTGGTTCCGTGCTCTCCGCAAGTTTTTTGTAATAGCGGTGCCACAGGTCGTCCGCGAATCGCGTGAGCCCCTTGCTGTGCACACTCTCCTTCTTCCTGTCTGCACCCGCCAAGGTAGACGACGACACGCCGTAGTCCCCTCCCACACCCGCCCGAGGCGCCAGGCACGAGTGGGGAGCGCTCTTGCCATTCACGGTCACGGCTTCGACACAAAACCCGCGCTGGTGCTGCGTTTCCGGACAGTGGAGCCTGAGCCCCGTTGCCCCTTGCTCCGCGAGGTCTGCGAGAGATAGGAAGAGGTCTGCCCGGCCGCATACCGTGCTCGAGCTAGGATCGATCGTCAACCGAACGACCTGGTGCCGGACTCTGGGAAGGGCGAAGACCTTGAGGGGTCCAGCCGTCGATGCGACCTCCGCGCCTTGCGCCCTGTCCCCCTCCACCATGGGTGCCACCCCCCCGTTCGCCTCCATCATTGCAGCTCTCCCGCCCCCCCCCGATCGCGCTCGCTTCCCCCGCGAACTCGATCCTCGATCTTTTTTTTCCGGAAATGTCCGGAAAAAAAAAATGAAGTTCAGTGATGAAGCGCCGCCCCACCATCAAGAGAAGGCAAGGGCGTCGCGTAGGCCGAGAGCAGCCGGGCAAAGAGTTAGAGAGAGAGAGAGAGACTACTGAAAGACGCAGGCAGAGGAAAGGAAGGATGGAGCTGAGCGGAAAGGATCGATACAACCCGGACTTGATTCCGAACCTGGAAGCGTACGTCTTCACTCACGCGCACGAACCACAACCCACCACCACC
>Ga0160423_10002621_pt1 | contig 15027 bp, 18 predicted proteins | sample CRUFie14St8metaG_FD_108191 | JGI IMG/M metagenome (GOLD analysis project Ga0160423, IMG submission 108191) | Marine microbial communities from the Costa Rica Dome - CRUD Field 142mm St8 metaG | ecosystem: Environmental > Aquatic > Marine > Oceanic > Photic zone | place: Costa Rica: the Eastern...
ACGTTCAAGTTATTTCTTACTACCATTTTATTTCCTCCTATTAAGTTAGCAAGGTTAATACGAATCCCGTTATCGGCGATTCATATGTATTTATACAAGTAATATCTTTACTTTACGTTTATGTAAATAATTTTATTACTTTATTAATCCTTCCGGATTTCATTAATTTATGTAAGTCTTTAAAATATTTTTTTATTACTGTCATTCCTTATTTTGAGTATTGCCGATATTATACTTTGGACACAGTTCCCATTGAGACTTTTCCTTAAATGGAATCACCTTAATTTGTCTTAATGGTGCAATGTCTTTTGCTTTACTTGGATCGACAATACTTATAAGTCCCCAATCAGCAAGTAATGTTGTTATTGTATTTCTTCTTTGTAGATCGTTTTCTAAGAGATTAGATGGTTTTCCGTCTAATAAAAAAAGCTCTTTAAAATGCACTATAAAATATCTACCTTGTTTATGTAATATATGACAAGACTGATAGAGCTTCTGATCTTTGCGCGATGCAACACCTATGCGAGTTAGAGTTTCTCTAATCTTAAGAAAATCGTCTGGTTCGTTTAACGTGACCTCCAACATTTCAGTTGGTTGCCAGTTCGTGATTTGTTTATTTTCGTTTTCCACCTTTATAAATCCTTTGTTTCAATTCTTCAATTTGTTCATGGCTCATTAATGATAATGCGGATTTAGCTTTTTCATTGCTATACCCATAATATTCTTTGATGAGTTCGAGATTAGCCACTTCCTGTGGTTTGACCCATTTGGACCATCTCTTTTTCTTCTTAATTATATTTATAAAAAAATCAAACTGAAGGCGATGATCTAGATGATGAAATCTATTCATCTCGTTAGCATAGAGTATAGTATCTCGAAAGAATGAAAGACCACGATTAATAATAAATGGATTATATTCTTTCTCAGCAATGTCATCAACCATGATATCTTTCTTGGTTTCGTTGATTGCTTTTAGATAATCAAATGGATTCATAATCCTAAAGCTCTTGCCATTTGTTTGTCTACGATATCTTGAGCTTTCTTTGATTCTTGCAACTGTTGTTGAAGCTCTAAGATGCGAACATGCGCGTCGTGTACTTGCTTTTGTAAGTCCGCGACATTTTGTTTAAGTACAGTTATCTCTATATCTTTATTCATTTAAATTTTACTCCTGCCATTATTTCAGTACAGCATGCAACCATATTCAGTTCATGATCTGCTACAAAGCTATTCTTATACTGATAGTCAGCAAGAATTAAGACCATTTGCGGAATGCTAGTTGGTTCTACATGCTCATTCATATTATCATATAGTTTACGAAACATAGATGCTGGTTCGATATCAATATTATCAGCAACCCATTGTCTCATCTTTTTAAAGTCTTTAATTTTAAGCGCACTCATAAGAGTATCGACTGCGATATCAGATACGTTAATTAATATACCACTATCAATGACTCCATGATTTGAATATCTCTGAAGCTCATTAATTGATCTTCTAAAATCTGGAAAATGCTTCATGATAAGTTCAGCAAGAACTGCTGAATCTGAATTGATATTCTCTGATGCAAGTATTTGTTCTACTCGAGAAAGAAATTGATTTGCCAATGTTACTTTTTCAGATTTTGGCATTGCAAATTCTACTACACTACATCTCGAATGTAGAGGCTCAATGATTCTATTCTTAAAATTACATGTAAGAATAAATCTACAGTTTGCTGAAAACTCTTCGATAAAACCACGAAGAGCAGGTTGGGTGGACTGGGGATTTAGATAATCAGCCTCGTCTAAAATAACCACCTTGTATCCACCCGATAAGGAAACTGAACTGGCAAACTGTTTAATTTTGTTTCTTAGTGTATCAATGCCAGATTCTTCTGATCCATTGATTACAATATAGTCTAATTGTAGTTGATTACATAAAGCTTTGGCCACTGTAGTTTTTCCAACACCAGCTGTGCCCGTGAACATCATGTTTTGAAGTTCCTTTTGTTTTAATACCTCTGAAAATTCTTTTTTAATCTGAGAGGGCAGTATGCATTCGTCGATTGTTTTTGGTCGGTACTTCTCTACCCACAAAAATTCTTGCATTATAGGACCTCCCATGCTTCAACAGTATCTAAGATAAAAGATCTCCATGCATTTTTATCTAACGACCATACTGGAAAGACTTCCATTTTATCTGCGCTATAATTAATTTTAGTTGTAACATCATTTGCTTCTAATATTGCGGGATTAAGAGTACAAGGCATAACTCTTATTTCGCCTGTATCTACTTTTCTAAATGTTACTGTTACTTGCCCTTTTTGTAAAGCCTTAAGCAATTTGGCTCTTTCATTCATTTCCATAATATATCCTTAAAATGTAGAGGGGAATTGCTCCCCTCTATAATTATTCTGCTGAATCAGCTTCAACTGGCTCTTCTACAGGAACGTCTCCTTCTGGGACTTCTCCATCTTTAGGCGCGGCAGCATTTAAGAATTTTACAACTCTATTTCTAAGACTACCTACAGCCTCAAGTTCTGGACCTTCGAATCCACCTCTTTTAGAACAGATGTCGATGATCTGAACCATTGTGGATATATCCTGTAAAGAAAGTTGAGGTGCTTCTGCTTCTACAGCTTCAGCAACTTCAGCATTTTCATTTTTCACTTCTTCTGTCATGATTTTCTCCTTTGCAAAGTGTTAACAAAATAGAAAGACCCACTAGGCATCTTTCTTCTCTTCGATTATATTTATACATTAAATGTCGAAGATTTTTCAAGAGCAATAAAATATTCCACTGGATAATTACTATTAGTCCAGTTTGAAATAAGCTTAGATGAGATACTTACAAAGTAGTCACCTGGCAATAATTTCAAGTTTGGAATACTTACTACAAAGTTAAACTCATTTCTACATGAGTTATCTTTATCCAATTCAATTTCAAAAAGGTTAGATGTACTATCCCTTGTGTCGACTACGGATGCAGTAATCACACCTTCATTTCCTTGAATGGATAATTCAGAATGACCTAGTACAGCAGCGGCTTTTCGAATCTGATTAAGAACATCTTCTTCGAGATTAACGCCAACTTCTGGATCAGGCATTTGAATATCTTTTTGTGGAGTTGTAAGTATATCAGCTTCTGAAAAGAAATATCTTATCTTTTGAGAATTAGGTAACTTACATCCACCTACATTGTTTTTAATTAATACAGCTTTATCTTCAAATTCTAAAGTAGGATTATCGATTAAGCTATACACCGACAAGAATTCGTTTAAGTCATAGACTCCAAATTCTTGTGGGAAGTCTTCTACTATCGTAGCTCTAGCCAATATGGTCTTTGCTTCAGATATTGTCTTAAGCTGTTGACCAGGTTTGAATACTAGATTTGGATTAATAGAAGCAAAGTTCTTTAGAACGTTAAGTGTTTCATCACTAATTATCATTTTTATTTTCCTCATTCAAATCATGTACATGTAAAGCGATTATAGCATAGTGAAGAATTTTTAAAAGATCAGCTCGATTGTGACCTTGTTTCTTTCCATACCTTTGCGCATACTTAAGTACATTTCCAATTGCAAATCCCATACCGTGGCCACAATCTATAATAAATTCAGTAGACTGAAAATTATTTTTAGAGTAATGACCTCCATATGTATTATTTATATAATCAAGAAGCTCCTTTGCAAGAGCTCCTTCATTAAACTTATAGTTTGGTTTCTTAGTAAACATCATCTCCTTCTGGTTGTTCATCTCTAACGTCCGGAGTATCGGCAGTTAGAACTCCATCGTCTACTTTTGAGTAGAGATCGAGGAATGCTGCTTTAGTATCTTCATCAAACCTTGAGATACAAAGATCAATTGCTTTGTCTCTTTTGTTAAAGATTGAGAAGGTTTGTACGATATGACAAAGTCTTCTAGTAGAAATAACTTCATCAACACCATCATCATAGAAAGTTTTTCTTATGATGTCAGCCCATGTCACGAGCTTATCAGCAAAGTCTTCGTCTACACTTGAAAATTTTTCCATGTGTTTTAATACAATCTTTTTCTCGATTGAAAGCGACGGGAACTGCTGATCTACTGAGATTGTAAATCTTTCTAAGAAGGCTTCATCGATAATAGAAGCTGCAGTAAATCTACCGTCTTCTGAACCTTTACCTTTAGTGTTTGCGGTAGCAATCACATTGAAACCATCAGCAGGTTTTACAATTTCTCCAGTCTTTTTGACTAAAACTGGTTTGCCTTCTAGGATGCCTTGAAGACACATGATTTTGTTTGTAGCTCTATCAATCTCGTCAAGAAGAAGTATAGCACCATTCTCCATTGCTTTAAGAACTGGACCTTTTGAGAAAACTGTTTCTCCATCGATCAGTCTGAAACCACCAAGTAAATCATCTTCGTCAGTTTCAGGATTGATTTGAACTCTAATGAATTCTTTATTAACTTTAGCACATGCTTGTTCGACCATGAAAGTCTTACCGTTACCAGAAAGACCTGAGATGTAAGTTGGATAGAACATACCAGACTTTACAATCTTTACGATGTCATGAAATGCTCCCCAAGGTACGAATGTATCGTCTTTAGAAGCAAAGTTCTTTTCATCGTTTACGATTGACTGCATTTGTGCCGCAGCTTTTGGCATAGTTTGAACGACTGAAGAAGCTATTTCAGCTCTTAGTGGTTCGATAAGACCAGCCAGATCGTAAGTACCGATCTTGACTCTATTGTCTTTAGTCATGAGAGGATCCCAGTCTTTACCTGTATATCCATATCTCTTACCGACGTCTACGATTGTAGACTTTCTGAAATGAACCTGGTCAGGATATTGACTCGCAAGTTCTTTCAGGATTATTTGAGTTGAGGCTTTCAAATTTTTCATAATATATATTTTCTCCTTATCAATTTATAGTTATATTATACCACAGTTTTGAGCAAATGTAAACGTTTTTTTGTGAAAAAAGTGAAAAAACTTTACACTCTTAACACCTTTCATTCAGCAACTGCCCTACCAAAGTTCGTTAGCAATGTTTTATTGTTCTTTTTAGACTTACTATACTTTTTAAATTGAGATCTAATTGTACCTGTTGAAGCATCATCAGCAACTTCAAAGTCGTCAGCTTCAGCACTAAATCCTTTACCATGCTTTACAATATAGAATTCGTCATATCCAAGAGCATTTTTAAAAGTAACACATTTCTTTTTACCATACTCTCTATTAAATGGTCTTTTTTCTTCAGTACCATAAATGTATGTACCATGAGCATCTTCAACTTTTCTCCAAAAGTTATGAGAACCATCAGCAATAAAGAAGCCAAGAGTACAGACTCCGTAATTCTTTCTTAAATTTTCAAGTAATGCTTTTGTCGCTTTACCTGATTTGCCTTCAGCATATACTTGTCTTCCATCAACATGTATTATAGCTCTACCCCATGTGTCATGAGGAACGTAATTAACTTTATGAGATTTTACAACTCTAATTTGATTTGCTTCTCCATCAGAAAGTATTACAAGATTCATTTTATCGACAGCATGCTTTCTTTTAAATGCTTTAATAAGACCATGACTTTTTACTAAAGCTTCGTTAAGTGGAGTTGAACCATAGTCTTCGCCTTTTGATAGGATTTCTCTTTCTTCCCAGCTCCATTCATTTATAGCTAAAGTTTTTCTCATGTATATATGATACAAAGCTTCTTCAAAGTCAGCTTTTTTAAGAGTTGATGAAATGATTTGAGGTAATGAAAGACCTGAATGAGACATTTCGCTTTCTCTAGATCTAGCTTTAGCTTCATCTGGATTTTCACTCCAACCATTATAACCAAAGTTTGGATTAGTTGATGTGAAACCATAGACATCATAAGGAATGTTAACAGCTTTACAGAATAATACCAAGTGTAAAAGCTGATCCATTACTTGAGATATTGTATTACCCATTGAACCTGAGTAATCAATCAACATCATCATTCCATGATTTTTAGCATCAGCAAGTTTTGTAACTCTTGAAAAGATATCGTCGTTAGTTTTGTATGACCAAAGTCTATTAACGTCGATTGAACCTGTTTTTGCAGTTTGAGCTCTTGTATAACGATAAGCAGCTTTTTTCATTTCAAATTCTTTTACTGCATAGTTAACATTTCTTTTTACTTCTTTAATGTATTTCGCAAACTCTTCTTTATAATAGCCATTTTCTAAATAACCATTCCAACCTGTAGTTTGTGCTCTTGCTTTTTTAAGATCAGCATATTCAATTACGATATGCTTTGAAACTTCTTTGTTGAATTCATTACATACTTGAGATTGCTGTCCATGCTTATCTCTATCTAAAAGAGTATGTTCATTTCTTCTAAAGTTTTCATCTGTTAAAGAGACATCTTCATCTTCTCTTTTAACAGATTTTCCATCGTCTCTATCTTCTTCAGATTTGTCTGTGCTTTCATTAGATTCTGTTGAGCTTCGGTCACTAGCTTCAGAGCTGCTTTCTTCAGCTTCAGTGTTTCTATTAGGTTGACTTCCTGATTCATTATCTTCTCCTTCAATTGATTCCATGTCATCATGACCCATACCTTCTGTAGGATCTTCCATATTTTCTTGTTGATTGTCTTCACCTGGTGCTGGAACTTCAGGCGGTGTTAGTAAGTCTTCTTGATTTTCTTTTGTATAAGCAAGTATATCTCTACATAGTTCAGTTACTTCTTCAAACGTAGTTGTTTTCATTGCTCTATCATAATATACAACTTCTTCATCGGTAAATGGAACATCGATATGAGCTCCAATTTTTGCTTTAAGATTAATTTTGTCAATAAGTTTTACTTCATCCCAGTCAAGATCATCTAAAGGTCCAAAGAACTCTTCATCAAAAAGCTTTTTGTATCCTCTTGCCATTGGAGCAACAAGACCAGCATATCTATCTTTAATGTGTCTTTCGATACGTGCATCTTCGATTACGTTAATATAAGAACGTGGACAGCCTTCAAGTTTTTCTGGGCTATCATGCCAACCTTCGTATGGTGTAAATAAAGCATGGCCAACTTCATGACCAATGAGTAGATCTGTTACATCTTTACCCATATCTTTCCATTGAGGAAGACCTAGGATTCTATCTTTGATATCAAACCATGCAGTCTGATAGTTACCATATTGTACTGTAATATTCTCTTTTGCTAGTAGTTTAGCGAGGGTTGATTTTTGTGTTGACATTTATTTCCTTATCTTTATACTGTATATTATACCATACTTCTCAGCAAATGTAAACGTTTTTTTCACCTAAAAGTGAAAATAATTAGCACTCTTAACACCTTTCAGCTGGAGCCACCCGCCAGATTCGAACTGGCGACCTGATGATTACAAATCAACTGCTCTACCAACTGAGCTAGGGTGGCTTGGTGGAGCTGATAGGAATCGAACCTACGACCTACTGGATGCAAACCAGTCGCTCTCCCTACTGAGCTACAGCCCCTACTTTATCTTTGAAAAGTTTCTATCTTTGAAAAATTCGATTTTACTTCTAAACTTATTCTCTAAGATATCGCCTTTATGAGATATAATAAACACATTAGAACCATCATCAAGAGTTTCTAATATTTTGGTAAGATTATCAATCCCATCATGATCTAAACTAGAATCAAATGTTTCATCAAGAATAAGCAGATTTGAAGCCGCACTGTTTTTCATTTTAGCAATCTGTCTCCACGTGAAGAGAAGAGATAAATCAATTCTTTGTTTTTCTCCTTCTGAGAATGACGCATAGTTAAATGAATCACGGTGTCTTGATCGAATAGTTTCGTTAAAGTTCTCATCAAGATGAAAAGATACAAAGAAATCTAGCACTTGAAGATATTGATTAATAAGTCGATTCATTACTGGTAAATATTGCTTAATGACTTTAGTTTTGATACCAGTGTCTTTAAGCATTTCACCTATGACTTCATTATAGGTTCTCTCTTCTACATACTCAAGTTTCTTTTCTGTCGCTTTATCTTTTTTCTTTCTTAGAGAATTAAGCTCACGTTTTGCTTTTGAAACATCTCCACTTTGACCTGACAATGTATTTATTTCTTTTTGAATTTTATCGATCTCTTTTTGTAAAAGAGTAATTGAATCATTATTACTATTAATACGATTTTGTTTTTGTCTAAGCTTGTTAAGACTATTAGATACTTCTCTTTGATTTGCTTTCATTTCAGCAATATTCTTTTGAAGATCTTCTTTTGCATCTTGAATCTCTTTCGCTTTATCTTTTATTTGACTAATTTTTGTAGACTTTAAAGCTTCATCGATATCTTGATCACATGTTGGACAATTATCATTCTCTTCATAGAATCTAGATTCTGTTACAAGTGATTTAATTTTATCATTAAACTGACCATCATAAGAATCTAATTGAGACATCTTTTTAATTAATTCAGTACTTTGCTTTTCTTCTGATGTAATTGCAGCTGCAAGATTTTTACCTAGAGATTTACTTTCATCAAAGAGACGATTAATCTCATCTTTATGAGTATCAATGCTTGATTGTTTCTGTACAATTTGATCATCATTTAACTCTTGTAAGTCTTTGATATATTTAGATTGACTATCAATCTTAGTTTTGCTAATATCAATTTGATGATTTATATCAGTAAGCTCATCTTTAATCTTTGAATTACGCTCTTTTAAAAGCATATTCATTTTAGAAAAGATATTAATATCCAATAGGTCTTCAATAATATTTCTTCTTGACCACACGGGCAGTTGCATAAAAGGAATAAATGAGCTACTTCCTAATACAACTACCTGGTGAAAAGACTTATGATTAAGCTTAAGAATATTTTGTTCTAAGAACTTTTGATAATCTCTTGCATTTGATGCTTGATTAATTAAGTTTCCATTCTGATAGATTTCAAATTTTCCTGGCTTAATACCACGAACAATTTTAAAATCTGATGTTCCAATCGTAAACTCAACAGTTACAAGTGTACCTTTTTTATTGATACTATTAATCATCTGATCTTTCTTGATATCTCTATGAGGTTTACCAAAAAGACCAAAAGATAAAGCATCAAGTAAAGTTGATTTACCTGCTCCGTTTTGTCCTACGATTAATGTTGTTGGTGATCGATCCAGCGCAATTTTTATAGGATCGGTTCCTGTGGATAGAAAGTTCTTCCACTCGCAAGATTTAAAATGTATCATACTACTTCTAGATTTTGTGCTTCAGTATAAAGCTTTCTCAATTCTACCTTTAGATGTTCTTTATCTAAATCAGTATCTACAGCCTCAACATAAGAATCAAGAAGATTAGTAGTATCTTCAAGGGATATTTTCTCGTCTTCTACGCTTTCTCCCAGATACTCTTCAAAGCTTTCAGCTATCTTGAGTTCATATGTCTCTATATTCTGTAATCGATCGATAAACTTATCAAACATATAAAGATCATTTTTATTTATAACAATTAACTTAATAAACTTATGCTCAAACTCTGAGACATCAACTTTATCGTAGTCTTTTTTGCTATCATCATATATTACTTTCTTAAACATCGTAATTGGATTACGCACTGCTTCTACTTCTCTTGTTTCTGTATCGAGAACATGAAAATATTTTGGATCATCTACATCTGCCCAGGTAAACTCCATTTGAGAACCGAGATAATGTACATTGCCTTGATGCGACTTGGTATGGAAATGACCTGATAGAACCATTTCAAATTTAGAAAAGACCTCTGCATTCATACCATGTGGATTAGGCATCCCTGCCATCATGTCAAATCCTTTTAGCTCCAAATGAGCTCCAAGAATAGATGCTCCACAATTTTGAGCCCATTCCGTATATTCTTTATAATTAGAATTATTAATCCAAGGTATTACTGCAACTTTACATCCATCATAATCTAATACTGTAGGTTTCATACAGATATTTACATTCGAGGTAAAGTAACCAAGTAACTCTTTTAAAGAGCAAAGTTCGTTTGTATTCTTAAAATAAACATCATGGTTACCTGGAATAATATCCATCGTCATACCATATTGTTTTAAAGGTTCTAAGAAATGTTTACGATTTGCATTTAAAGCTTTAAAGTTAACAAACTTACGATGTTCATAATAGTCACCAAGGTGCAAAACATTTTTAATATCATGCTCTTGGCAATAAGGAAAGAAAACTTCTGAATAGAATCTATCCTGATATTTTAGAAATATATCTGAACTATTTCTTACTCCGCAATGAGTATCATTCAGTATTGCTACTTTCATTTTTTAATATCCTCATTCTTTCTGCAAAATACTGCTTTTGAAGTTTTTGTAATCTTCTGCCAGAGACTCTAATCTTCTCCATAGACATAGCAAGTTCTTTTCTTTTTGCTTTTCTTTTTAATTCTTTAGGAAGTCTTTTTTTATTCCTACGTATCTGTCTCAGCCTACTTTTTTCTTTTAACTGTTTCATGACATGAATAACTCCAGCTTTTCAGCTTCCTTTTCCTTTTTAGCAAATTCTTTAATTGCAGTATCCTTTTGTCTTACTGTACTAATTCTTTGCCTTAAGGTATCAACATAGGCCATTGTCTCATTTGCCGTATCGTTATCCATACCCATTTGTACGAAATCTTCGATACCCATTTTCTCAATGAATCTAAATTTAATATCTTGCTGCTTCTTCTCTTTTGTAATTCTACGTATAAACGCAAAGTAACAAATTTGAGTAAAGTAAGAAAAGGCATTAGGCCTTCCTGTTCGAGTTGCAGTCTCGATGTTATAGTTTCCAATTGCTCTTAAACAGTTTTCAACCGCATCCATAACCATTTCTTCTCTATACGTATATCTTACAAAGTTTGGTCTATGTGAAAGACCCTCTGCAATACGAATAAAGCATTTGGCTATGTAATCAGTAACTGTAGGAGTTGGCTTTCCTTTTTCTCTTGCTGCATTAGCTTCAATAGCATAATCCATTACAGCTTGAGAAAATTCTTTATTGTTTACGTAATGTGCTTTATTTTTTTGGCTCATTTATTTTCTCCATAATGTTATTATTATACCACATTTCTGTGTAAAAGTAAACTAATTTTTTTTAATTATTTTCACAAAAACCGTTTACAAATGCTCGTTTTTATGGTATAATATACTGTACCCCGGAGCGGGAAGGTATATCTCTAATGTATAGTCTTCTTCTCAGGTATCGGTACTCCTTCTTCAGCATATCTGTTAATGATCTCATCTTCATATTCTTCTAATATCTCTTGATCAGATTTAACAGGTTTGCGAACTTCGTCTAACTTCAAAGCAAACTGTACATAGTTCTCTTTGACGTCTTCAGCTATAGGAACATGTTGAATAATATTAGACTTCATTATTTTGAACTGTTTGGACTCCGAGAATGGAAACCAAGGAGTGAACTGAAAACCACCCAGTAAATTTGATTGTACTGAAACTGGTCTTTCAATAATATAGTTATCATCGTTTTTAACTGCTACGAGTCCGATAATATCATCTCCATTCAAAAGTTTGAAATGTCTTATATTAAGTTCTTGCATTTATATATTTATATCCCATAGTTTGTAATTAAATCGCTCTTTAGAATATATTTTAATTCTTTCAGCGGCATGTTGTAATGTATAATTCTTATTAGATTTCCAATGTAAGTCATCTGCAATATCAAATATTTTAGTATCTCTACCATCTTCGCTCTTTCTTAGTCCTCGCCCGATGCTTTGAAGAACCCTAATTTGCGACTTACTAGGTGAAGCAAAGATAATATTGTGTAAGTTACGAATATTAATACCTGTAGAAAAAGTGCCAATGGAAGCAACAATAATTGCGTCTTTTTCTTTCTCGGTAATCTCACGTACTTTCTCTCTTGTATCGACATCTGTTTCTCCACTTACGTAAAAGAGCTTTCTATTACTATTTATCTTTTCTGATAATAGACTATGTAAAGGCTTTCCATGTTTCTCTACATAGTTAAATAGCAATAATGTATTACCTTTTTGATCTAATGCAAGGTTTGAAATAAAGTTATTTCTTGCTTGATACCTTACAATAAAGTCTAGCTCTTCTTGATACTTCATACCAGATATCTGTTTGCATATTTCATCTTTATATTTAAGTATCAATATATCTATTTCTAATTGACTTAAATCTTTATTATCAATTAATTCTTTTGTCGTAGTAACCTGATATACAGGACCAAATAAACCTTCTAATACTAACTGATGAGTTTGAGTTCCATCCAATGTACCAGTGGTTCCCATTCGATATTTTGCATTTACGCATTTTTCTAATATCGATGTAAGTGATTTAGCTTTAAAATTATGTGCTTCATCTCCTATAACCATACCGTAATTACTATACCAAGATGCTGGTAACTTATAAATTGATTGCCATGTACTAATAATAACTCTCTGATTTATACCAATTTTTTCGCGGCCGGAATATATTCTATGACAGTTTTCTTCATGATTCCACGTATCCTTACTTGAATAATCTCCGAAGTCAGCATACATTTGCTCTACTAATGATGTCGTAGGTACTATAAGCAATACGTTACCTTCATAATTTTCTAGGTAATATCTTACTGCTAAATATATGATTAAACTCTTTCCAGAAGCAGTAGGTGATAACAGTAAGGATCGATTCTGAGAAAGTGTGTGCGAGAGTCCCTCCAACTGATATTGTCTAGGTATTATATCCCCTCCATTCACAGAGAGGGTGATTTTTGATAAAAGGGATTCTATGTCCGTGTCAGATGATGATTCTAGTGTACCATATTGTGGTGATTCTAACACTTCTAGGTTATAATCCCGCACGTCACAAAACTCACATAAATATTTGTATAGTCCACAATATAAAGTTTTCTTTCTACTATCATATAATCGTATTTTTCCATCCCACATACGATTACGATAAGCTGGCATAAATTTATACCCAGGGACGAAGAAACAAAAGTGTTCAGATAATTCTCTTTCTACACTTGGCTCACATTGAACCTGTAAAAAGACTTCATTCTTCTTTTGAATCTTTATATTTTCCATTAGATACCGCTAGTGAATTTTCTCCACTCAATCATATTTTTGACTGTTTGATGTCTCCATTTAATGTTATCTAATATCTCTTTAAGAGTATCACAGAGCTCTTGAATGTATTGTATTTTGGCTTGGTGTTCTTGAATGATAGGATCAGAATCATAATAATAATCCATATCTCCTTTGAGTACTGTCAGTCCACCTAATGGGTCATAATCCCATCCTTTGGCATCGATTTCTTCCCTACTCATTTTGCCATTATAATGCAACCATTTGTCTTTAAGTAGTACCTTAAAGTCAAGTTCTGCTTTTTTGAGTTTCATACGGTTAACAGAAAGTAATTCGAGATATTTACCGTGTAATTTTGCGGAGTCTCTTGAGGCCTCATCTAAATTCATCTCATCGATGACTGAGTCTTTCTTCCACATTTCTAAGATTTCTTGCAAATTATTCATACTATTATATTATACCATACTCTGGTGAATTTGTAAACGGTTTTTAGAAAAAAACTTAGACAAATTCAAAGTTTGTGTATGCAAATGTTATATCCATTTGCGCATACTCAACGCCATCAACCTGAGCATCAAACTCTACTGGAGTAATGTTAGTTGGAAAAACGTCTTTAAACTTAATTTCTTTTGTTACATTATTATGTGATGATAATATTAATAAAGTTGCATCACATTTAAATTCTTCGGCATTGTTGGTTTGAGCAAGATTATGCAACCAATCAAATGTCTCTATATAGTTTTCCATATTCTCAGTTATATTAACTCTTAATGCAAGATCTTCAAATGATAAACGATCTCCTGTAAAAGCTAAATTAACTCCACGATATGGACTATCAACTGCACTTATACTAATTCCTGGTAATGTGGCAGCAACAGCAAAGTATTCGAGATTAGGATACTTTGTAAAGTCTATTTTAAATTGAAAGCCGACTGGGCTTAGAAAGTTTTTATTTGTAGTTAATGTTGCCATATATCTATTTATACAAAAAGAAAAGGGAGTCCGAAGACTCCCTTTAAAAAGAGTATCAACTCTGGCTTACACCATGATGTCGTCAACTCTGAAGATTCTGAAGTATTGGTTAGATCTGTCTGAACCGATACCATCAAGAGCTACGAATGGGTTTGCGACCATGCCGTATCTTGTTTTGAACCCTATTCTTGGTTGGAAATCATTCTCACCAACGGCTTTAACCATTGTTAGTGGAACGTATGGGCAGTAGAATAAACCTGCGTCATATGGATTAGATCCTCTGTAACCAACACAAACAAAGTCTACAGTTGAATATGGATCAATGTAAACTTTAACTCTTCCGTTAAGAACACCGGCAAAAGTATTACCTGTGTCATCAACGTTTAAGTTAGCTGAAAGTGCAGGTGTGTAATCTAACATACCAGCAGCTGCTAGAGCTGAAGCTACGTCTGAAGAACAAAGGATAAAGTTACCTTTACCTCTTCTTGTTTCTTTAGCGATTACGTTACACTCTCTTTCTATTTGCATGATTAAACCTTTGAATCTTTCAACCATCCATCTTCCATCAGAGTCAGTATTGACATCGAATATACCAGAAACAGCTGTTGAAGACTGTAAAGCTCCGATTTTAGCAGTTTTAAGAACTGTTCTAACAACTTCTCTATTGATTTCCGCTAGGATCTCAGCAGATAGAATGTTAGCAAGTTCGCCTTCTGCATCTAAACCGTGGATAGCTTTAAGGTCTTGAGCTAGTTCCATAGTGTATTCAGCTTTAAGAGCTCTTGACTTAGCAGTCACTGTTGATTTCTCAATAGTGAAAGCCATTTCGCCGTATGAACCGTCGCCGGTTTCACCAACGCCAAGTCTCTCTGCAGCTGCTGTTGACAAACCAGAACCGAATGTTGAAACTGTGTCAGCTTCGTCTGCGATTGTTGCGTCTGTGTCAGCATCTGTAACACCACTTAATCCTGTTGGATCAGCTTGGTGTGTTCCAGTTCCTGAGAAATCTGTATCAGCTTCGTTATATAAAGCTTCTGAACCAGATTGTGAACTGTATTTTGACTTCATTGC
>Ga0160423_10002622_pt1 | contig 15026 bp, 31 predicted proteins | sample CRUFie14St8metaG_FD_108191 | JGI IMG/M metagenome (GOLD analysis project Ga0160423, IMG submission 108191) | Marine microbial communities from the Costa Rica Dome - CRUD Field 142mm St8 metaG | ecosystem: Environmental > Aquatic > Marine > Oceanic > Photic zone | place: Costa Rica: the Eastern...
GTTTATTTCAGATATATTTTTTTTCATTTTTATTTTTTCCCATGTTTTTGGTCCGACTAATCCGTCTCGACTTAATTTGTTGTCTTTTTGAAATTTAATTATAGCTCTAAATGTTTCTCCACCATAGTCTCCATCATCTTCAATTCCTAAAGCTTTCTGTATCTGTTCTAAAGGAACCCCAATCATTCTTTCTAATCTTTTTTGTCTTTTAGCTTTTCTTTCTATAAACTTTTTGTATTTTTCACGTCTTTGGCTTTTTTTCATCCCTTTAAGTGCTTTTTTCGAAACATTTCCAATATCACTACCAGTTTTTTTAGTAAAATTTATTAATTTTTTAGTAGCTGTCTTAACCTGTTTAGGTACAACTTTTTTACTTTTAAAAAGTTGTTTAAATTTAGAAAAATCTCCTTTGGCTGCAGCGTTTAAAAGTGCTGGGTTGACTTTTACTTTTTTACCGCTTCTTGCTGCAGCAATTGCTTGCTTTTTGGCTTTTTCAAAATGAGAATCTATTTCACTCTCTCTACCGGGCAATTCTTCTTTTAATTTTTTTAACCCTGTTTTAGCTAATTTGGCATACTGTTTTCTAACAGCAAATTCTTTTGCATCAGGTGCTGCGGGGTTCTTTTTAATCGTATTCCACATGATTGTCATTTTTTTATTTAATTTTTTCTCAATATATAATCTACTATATATTTCTCTAGCCGCTTCTATGGTTTTTTTATTATATGAAGTTCCTGCAAATTTCTCTTGTTCTTCTAGGCTCATATATGATGATGGATCTGGATCTTCGTTTGATGCATACGATGCTATAGGTTCATCTTCTGGTTCAGAAGATAATTTCTGAGGCTGAGTTGATGTTTTTGTTTTGTTTTTAGGAACGGAAGCTGTAACCTTGTATTTCTTCGGAAGCAAAGATAGGTTATTTATGTCTGAATCATTAATCCAGCCAAGACTCTTATAAAAGGAATAACCATCTTCATTATTTGGAACAGGAAGACCTAATTTTGTTGTAGCTAGCCATTGATTGCCTCTTATAATTGGTATTAGGCTATTTTCAACGACTTTTGCCATTTCACTATCAGCTGCATTTTGTTTGGCAAGATATCTCTGCCTTGCCGCCTTCTTTTGTTCTGCATCTTTCCACTTTTGCCATGCAAACTTACTAAATTCTCCATCCACACAATATGGTTGGTTTTCGCCATCAGCGCACTGTTTTCGGGGGCCATCTGTTCCATCTCCATATGATACAGGTTCAACCATCATCGCCACATCAACTACCGCCCAAGCAAGAGTCACAACAGCGGCAATACAAAAACCACCGCAGATAGCTTCAGTCAAAAGTTTTATATCTTCTTCAATAATATCAGGACAAGTGGCGCAACTGATTCTTTCAAGAATGTCGGATATTTTTTCTATTTCTTGAATTTTTTCTATTTCTGTTAATTTTGAAAACTTATCTAGGTCTTCTTGCATCTCTATCAAGGTAAATGCATTTCTGGTTTCTTCTTTTATGATATTTGTAATAAATTCTTTGTGTTTTGTGCTCATTTGTTTATTAAAAACTCCTAACTTTTTCCTAGTGGAAACACATTAATTAGTTATCTTGGGTTTCTGCCTCTGAATTTTTTTCTTTTAAAATTCTATATTTTAAAGAAGGGTATCTTTCATGATAACTTTCATTATATAGATGCTCTCCTTCAACATAATTTTGTTCTAGTTCTTTTTTATCTATCCACTCAAGAGGCTTCCAATAGTGAGTTAAAATGGCTTTATAAGAAATATCTTCTTTAGCTTCATCTCTCCAATGTAGGTAGTTTCTACCATTAAACATAGCTATGTCACCGACCCCAGCATCAATTAAAAAACTATTCTTTTTATCTTCTTCTGTTAGAGGAATGTCTTTTCTGTTGATCGAATAATTATCGTAATGTTTCTTTCCAACAAAAATTGGGTATTTTTTGTCTGCTTCGTAACATACAGTTGCTGATACCCCATTGCTTATTAAATCTAAATGAGGAGTCAGGTGTGAGCCTTTTACATATTCCATAGCAAATAGGTAAGTATCAGAATAATGATCACCAAGCACCTTTTGAAAAAAGAATAATGTATCTTTTTGAAATTCTAATAGTATTTTATCTTCATCATCTTCATATGTGAACATTCTTCTGCAAAACTGACTTTTATCTGAAACTTTTTCTTTAAATTTTATATTTTTTTGCAAAAACTCAATACCCTCTTTGGTTAATACGTTTTTGCATAACACAAAGTTGTTTTTTTTAAAAAAATCTCTGTAGAATAAAATTCTTTCTTGATTTATGTGCTTAATATAAGTTGATTTACTCATTTTGTTACCTTTTGTTGTTCAAGAGCCACAAAACAATCATACCTCTACCACTTCTTTTACTATAATGGGCCCAGTGCTCTTTTTTTGGTGTTTCTACAACTAATAGCGTCGGTACTCCTGATATCTCTAAACCTCCGAGCATACTTTGAACCCAACGCTCGTCAACATTCACCCATACAACATTTTTTCCTAGATCCCATTTTTGTAAATCATTTCTTAATTGCTCGCAAGATTTGCACCAATCAGCGGCAAAGATAATTCTTTTTTGGCCCGCGGGACCGATATATTTTGAAAAATCTTCAACAGAAACATATTTTGGATTTCTTGTATGAACCACTTCACCAAAATAAGTCACAGTTAGACTAGTATTAGAGTCGTAAGTGGTATTTTGCGGCAGTGCAGCACAGCCCGGGATGCACAAAACTGGGAAAATCAATAAACAGTATCTAAAAATATGTTTTAACATGAATCCCCTCCTTTGTTCTACAATAAATAGGTGCAAAAAGATTAAATCTGTTCCTCCAAAAGCTTTAGTATCAAGTTATTTATTTTTTTCTTTGTATTTTCTGTTAAAATATTTTTTTTACCTTTTGATTCTTGAAAAGTGCCCCTCAGACCAACACCAGCTTGATATCCTCTTCCATCACCCCCGCCAGAAGCGTAAAAATCTAAATTTTTTCCTATTTTTTTATTTAAATTGGCTTTCCAGGCGGGCTGACTCCCCGGAGCTAGCTCAGCATCGAGCCCTAGGTCAAGTCCGGCCTTATCATTTGCATATTTTAGTCCACCAGAAGCTTTGTTAACGCCTTTTCCTTGAAGTTTGATGTTTCCATAGTATTTTAAGGCTCCAATTTTGTCTCCACCGGACAAAGTTAGGATAGGTTTGCTATAATTTCCTCTTTCAAAGCTTAAATTTGCGCCCAAGGGCAGATCTGGAAGCTGAACGCCTGCTTCGACAGCAAAATCTTGAAATTTTTTGTAATCTATGTTCTTATTAATGATGCTTTTGTGATTTTTTTCAATTTTTTGAATCAAACTTTTGTTTTTCGCCAAAAATTTTGCCACATTTTTTGCAAGTCCGCTATATTTTTTAAATTCTTTGACGCGGGGCGTTTGCATCCGAGTTTTCGCGATTTTTTTCGCGCTATTTTTTTTAATATTAGCGACAGCTTTGGTAGTTTCTTGCAAAATAAGATCTTTTAAGCCTTCACTAACAGTAATATGGAAATTTTCCAAGTTGTTATCCACACCAACAACAGACTTAATAGCCTTTACAGTCATATCAGCAAGCTTATCTTCAATTTTTCTTGCAAGTTCGTATGCCTCAGGGGGCAATTTAACGATATTTATCTTGATCATCTTTAAGTTCCACCCTTAGATCGCCTAAATATTGTAAAAGAGCTTCGCGTATCTTTCGATCAAGCACTTCGAGGTGCTCATCATCGAATTGATCGATCATTTCAGTACGATTCCGGCTAGCTTCCCAAGGGGTCAACTTGCCTCGTTCAAGATCAACACAAATAATACACACTACTTTACTCCTTTAGACGTTAAAATATATTGTTCGCCAACAGGCGAAGGTAAAACGCCCTTATATGGTAACATATTTTCGCTTTTATTTTTCTTTTTATCTTGCCAAACGGCGTAATTTTTTATTATGATGTCTCTTTTCGTATTAAACAATGTAAAATTAACTCCTTTAAGTGTTATTTGTAAGTCTCGTGCCGAGCTGAGAAAGCAATGAAGCCATTTCGCCTCGGGATCCGGGCTTTGCTCCGTCGAGCGATCCCTCTCCGGAATAGCCAAGTTCTCTAGCTAGCGTCATTATGTTGGTTCCTAGCTCTTGTAGTCTAGCTGATTCGCTATCTGAAGGTTCCATATCCAGTATAGGGTGCTCGCCAGGCGCTTCTTGCAGTTTTCGAACTTCTTCTTTGATTAAATCTAGTAATTTTTTTTTGGTAATTTTCATGATAGCTGCGCTAGGGTATTCAAAGCGGCCCTAACCTCCTCTTCTCCTATATTACTTAGGTCTCCGTCAACATCATGCGGCTTTAATTGGCCCTTAGCTGTCTGTCCTGGGTTTGTTTCTAGGTATGCTAGTATCTCTAAACTTGTTCTAGGTATGCTCATGCCGCCAGTATCAGCGCTGTATGCCGTTAACATAGTCTTAATCTTGTCCATCATATCGTCATTAGCATCTTCGACTGGGCCTTCCATACCCTCGTCCTCTCCAATATAGCCAGCCCAGGCTTCCATTATTAGTTTCATGTTCTTGCTCATTCTATTTTCTACTCCTTTTATAAACTGCATATATGCTTTTGCTGACTATTATAAGTAGTACCAAAATCCTGAAAAATTCTGTGTGGATATTTCACGCGTATCTAGCGCAGATGTAGGTGCATGTAGGTGTAGGACTTACATTCGGCTACATGTGGGGATAGGGGGGAGGGGGTACCACCCTGTACTACATGTAATACTTTTGCTTACATTTAATTACTTTTAAATACATTGTAGTTTTCTTCTTACCTTCTCCTACACTATACTACACTGTGGTTTAATGTAATTATATTCTTACTCTCTCGCACAATGTAGGGTGATGTAGGTAAGGTAGGTAAAAAAATACCCCTGACCACATTGTAGCCAAGGGTATTGAAAGGTGGGACTATGTGCGCCTGTGTCCTACATTGTCGGTCTAGGTCGCATGTTGTGGGGTATGTAGGTTGAGGTAGGACTATTCCATACCTTCGAGTACTTCCTCGATTGCAGTTTTTAGATCGCGGAGTGCAGCCGCGTCAAGGCTGATTTGGGCGGACTTTCGCGCACCGTTAAGGGTACGGAACCCAACGCCAGCGGAAACGCCGTTAACGATTGCCTGAGAGATTTCTACGCCACTTTTAGCGTCCTCTGTGGTGATGGTGAACGCGAGGTTGATGATGTTGGATTGTACTTTCTTGATAGCCATGGTGCTACCCTTTCTTACATGTGCGCCCGTGTAGGTGCGCGGGTTGAACATCGGGCGGAGGGCGAATCCCTCAACTCGATTATGTTTATATTATACCAGTTTTTTTAAAAAAAACAAGCCTTTTTTTATTTCTCAATGATTTCGCATACTTAGCATTATCATTTTATTTAACTCGATTTTCATTTCGTGACCGTGAAAATCCTACGAGCTTTGTCCTACACTGGACCACATCGGCCCACAGGTAGGAGTTTGTGTGACATAGGCAGCTGGCTTTCGCCTCGGGCCTACACTCGACCACCTTATCCTACCTGTAGGCAAAACACCCACACGCCCTTGCGTGCTGCGCCTCCCACATGTGCCTACACTCGACTACGTGTCGGTTAGTGTAGGGCTTTGTACTACCACCGTGCATACCCTCACGGCGGGTGATCATCGATTAACGGTTGACCCTAGACAATCTCAACGCCGTTAATATAATTACGTTGACAATGAAAGGCGTCTATGTATTAAATCGAGACCACTATTTCCCACTTGATAGCCACCCTATAACACTTTCCGCCACTGAAAGCGCATATATTGTTAAGGTTTTACACTAACCAAGCGTCATTTTACTAACGGCTTACCCTTTCTTTTTTGTTTTGTTCCATGCTCTGGCGATTGTTTTTCGTACAGATGTTTTTCGCTTAGACATAGCCGTGACCGCTTTCTGCCTGAATACCATTAGGCGCAATCAATTTAATTTCACCCGCAAGATCTTTTGTGTTTACCCACCGTTGATCGCCGTTCTGCCATTGCACCAGGGTTTCGTTACCTCCGCGTCGTTGCTGGATTGCTACGCCGTTTCTTTGTAACGCATGAGTTGTCGCTTTAGATTGTACAAACATAATATTTTTCCTCTTCTCGAATTATATATATTTATTGAATAGGTGTTATTTTAATTGGTCGGTTGACGAAGGCGCGAGGTCGAGCTACTGCCCGACCCGCAACCCACGAAACATGCCGACTGTATGGTACAGATGGCTGCTTGAACAATGTTACTCGCCTCCGTTCTCAAGCACTTCATTAACCGCAGCGAGCAAGTCACGCAGTGCGGCGTTATCGAGATTGATTGCAGCCGACTTCTGCGCTCCGTTTAGAGTACGAAGGGTTACACCCGCCGACTGACCATTAACAACGGCCTGATTAAGTTCGACGCCTTGCGCCTTCATCTTACGACCCTTGCTATCCTCGCGGTCTGCGTTCATGATGGTGAAACCGATGTTGACGATGTTGCTTTGTACGCGCTTCATAATGTTTGTCCTTTCAAAGACATTGTTGTTGATACCGAAAATCGAACCCTTTCCGATTCTCAATATATATATATTCTACCCGATGTTGATAGAAAAGTCAAGAAAAAAATGACCTATTTTACAAAAAAGTTTTAGTCTTTCGACTACTGAAAAAACCCAAAATAAACACAAACCATGAACCCACCGACGACGATGAAATCATAGATCAAGTGAGCGACTGGTCGAGTCGTCTGATTAACAAAATATGTTTTAATGCTGTTCATAATATATTACCCCTAAAACCAATCGAGTGCAGTTGACTTTGGACGGATGAAAAACTCATACGGCCCCACATGCAAGATGCTGTATGGTGTTGTAGTATCTTCACTCAATACCAAACTATATCGATTGTATGACCATCCCCATTCCTGAACCTTGCCGATGAAGACAGTATAAGGATACCGAAACCGCCATTTACCTTTTAATGTTCGCCAAAACGACACGCTAGAATGCCCCCCATTGTTTGAGTATCAAAACCAAGATGAAACCGCGCAAGATCCACATTTGCATACGCATAGAATCTAAGTCTTGCTCGATGTCAACGACTCTCGAAAGTATCTTGTTTCTTCGTTCGTTCATTATGCCAACCCATGTTTCTTTAACATTGCCTGAATGTCTTCCATTGATGGACCGACTTCATCGAACATCTTAGGTGCCACCGCAATCGGTTTAGCTTTCGCTGTCTTTTCGGTTGCCTGTCGAATCTTAGCTTCACACCATCGTTTCTTTGCAAGTTCCTTGCATGATACGACAACCGTATTTGCGGGTAGTCGCTTGCATCGTTCGCGCTTCGCAACAAGTCGTCGAGCTTGCGCCTTCGTGATCTTGTCGTTGATTGTGATTGCTCCCGACCATAGAAACTCATTTGCGTCGGTGTTGCCAAGTCTGTAATACCATCGTGTTGATTCGGTCATAGCTAAAAAGCCCTTTCTCATTCTGTGTATATATATACTATCAAAAAATCATGGATATGTCAACAACTATTTTAACCTAAATACAAAAAAGTTTTATCCTACCCTTGACTACCTTTGCCTACACCGCGACTAATCACTCGCTTGATTGAAAGCACATCGAACTTTAACCCTCGACGCCACCATCCTGGTGATTCACCTAGCCAATCGACTTCGATTCGACCGACAGGCGAATAAGGATTGCCTGGATACATCATCTCGATATTGGTCACTAGACCGACCAAGCCATTTTGGTGTTCAATCATATCACCTGTCTTTAACCGCTGGCTACGATTCACACTGGATCCCCCGAATATAAGTTATCTGCCATTCGTGTGGCTTCCTCGACAGCAGACCATTCCGACCAAGACAACACAAGAAAGCCGTATCTTGCACTTAGCCAATCGGCTATATCATCATCCTCGACATAATCATGAACCGTTACCAACTCTGGTAAATCTGCTTCATCGAATAGTCGAACCCATCCTGATTCTTCGCCGCTTGTATCCCATTCAACTTTAATAATTCTATGCTTGGGCTGCATTTTCATCAATCCAATCATCGACAGCGCATTGTCTTAACAATTCTGTGGGTTCATAATCATAGCAAGCTGTTCCTCGAAACTCTAGCCATTCGACAAGTTCACTTCTTGTCATCCTGCCTAGATATTCTAAGGTCATTGGTCGATACTGGCCTTGCATTCCTTCTAAAATCATTTTTTATTCCTATTCTTCGTTTTTGCAGACTTCGTAGCAATATTCATATGTGAAATAGTTACAGTCTTCGCCGCAACCAAATTCACTTTTTGTGCAATACATCTCAACATCATCTTCACACTGCATTACTTTTTCGCAAGTTTCGTCTTCTCCAGGGCAACCCCAAAGCAACAAACAAAAGAAAAAAACAGTGACTTTTTTTGCGTAAGGCATTCTAAATCCTTCTTGATTGTTAATATGCTATATATTACCACGACTTGACCGCTAGGTCAAGAAAAAAAATACCGCGAATTGAAAAAAATACCGGCGAGCGCGCGGCGTTAATCGACAATCACAAGTAACGCATAGAAGAGAATACCTAGTAAAATTGCCTGAATCATTATCTTAACTCCATAAAATATAAAAAATGTCGTGAGTTCCCAACTTCTCACAACTGGACATAGCCTTCCCTGGGAATCACTCCCACGCTTACGCAACCACGTCGTTGAACTTCGGCCAGCTTGACAACAATGCTTTCGCTTGACAACAATGCTGATCCTGAATCAGTACGACTCTGGTCTATGTCCCCCACGGGATTAAATTAAATATATCAAACGCCGAGTTACCAACATCGGTCAAGGGTTCGCTTATCCGTGTTTTCCTTCTTATGGGTGATCAAGCCCACAAAGCTAAACTAGAAGGTTGGCGATCAGTTAATTTGCCACCATTTGATATACTCTTATTATGACACAAAAACTACTCTGTGTCAACAACTTTTTTAATGTCCGAAGACTTTTTTATTTCCCTGAGCCACCCGTGCCAGACGTTATGTTTCGTCGGTTCGCCTAACTTGTTAAAAACAATGACTTCAAAAATCGGTCCTGCAGCGGTTGGATGGTAGTTATCTGTTCCTCCAGTTCGCTTAACGACATAACCTATGCTGCCATGGCCTGCGATACGAGTCACAAACTCGCAACCAGTCTTGTCTGTGTAGTCCCATATTTGCACCATTGCGCCAGGCTTTGGTCGCCACACTTCCTCATTCACCTACAACTCCTACACACATGGCCGCCGAACTCAGGCTTCTTGACATTGGGGAAATATTCATGGCAATAGATGCACTCGACACCATAAAGGTTCGCGCCTGCATAGTGTCCACTGTCACGCTCAAAACGAAGTCGATTCGACCTCGCAACAAATCTCATTCTTGCTTTACCTGCCATCGGTAAACCTTTCTTGATTGTTACTATTCATATATTATATCAACTAAGTTACTGAAAGTCAAGTTTTTTATTCTTTTCAATTACTTTTAATTCATCTACATCGATTACTCGGCGTTGACCTTTGACAATGACAGTTACAACTGGCATAACATCTCCATACATTAGGCCAATCTGATAGTTATCAGAAGATGTTGAAGCTCTTATATTAGATGCCACTAGCCCAAGATACGGAGATGACTCAATAAAAACCAAATCGCCTATTTTCATATTTACAATCAACCAAACAAAGATTCAAAAAACGAAGAAAAAGACCAATCAGCTCGAACTTTTTGATCGTAGCTTCGGGTATCCTCCAATTCATCAAAATCTTTGTCAGACATACTGCGGACTATCTTTAGTGCTTCTTTCCTATTGGTGGCATCTACAAAAACAGAGCGATATTTCTTTTCTATTGTGATCGATTCCACTTTATAAGTTTTCATTTTGTTACCCGACTGTCATGGATCACTTCACAACCACTCCACACATACCAAACAAGTTTACCCCTAGTGTTTAGGGCCTGGACTGTTCCACCTTCGTAATTCAGTTTGGTCACTACACCAATATCACTATGGTCAGGAGAGTTCTGACGATATATAACAAAGTCACCAATCTTCATCGACCAACTCCCTTTGCTGCTTGCACAGTGCCAACATACTGGTAGGCACCTTTATTGTAAGCAGGTGCAGAACATTTAGCTTTGCGAGCCTTTTCTTTGATTGCGGCTTTACCTCCACAATCAAGGCATGTTCTGTAACCCAGTTCCAATCGACGAGGATTGAATGAAACTTGGCACTTAATACAAATAGCTTTTGTCATCAGATGAACCTCCATTGTTTGTATTAATATACTACCAAAAATTCATATGATTGTCAAGACTTTTGTTTCTTCTTTTTATTAAAAAAACTAAGCCCTCGAATGAGTGCTTCCCAAAAGTTCATAATATTACCTCCATATTGTAACGATATGTCCAAATTCTCTATCAAAAACTTTCACAAGACCCTCGTAATCGCCCATCATCATGACTTTGCGAATTGCAGTGATTCTGTCGCGTGAATAACCGAGCCGGCTTCCAATGGTGTTAACGTACTGCATCAACACAAATGCATTGCCGTCTGGACCTGTAAGGTCAATTTCAAGAGAGGATGCCGGTTTTTTAGATTTGCAGATAATTGTCAATGAATCTCTCCATTACCTGCATCAGGCTCCAGTAAAAAAACAATGTCCTTTGTTAGATCTTCGATAAACCTCAGAGTCTCTGGGTTGTTTGATGAGTCTTTTACTTGTTGCTTTCTATCTTCAAGGATGTGAAAAATATTATCTATTTTTGATAAAGAGTTTGACAACTGATCTAAAAGCATTTCACTATTTTTCATAAAGTTTCTCGCTCACTAAAATAATTTAATAATGTCATTTCCAATCCTTGCGAGGCCGTCCACACCGACTGCATCTCCCAAGACAAAAACCACAACTGTAAATACAAAAAGAAAAACTTTGCTCATAAAATAACCTTTCTTGATTGTTCTAACATTATATTACTATAACTTTAGTAAAAAGTCAAGAAAAAAGTGCAGGCTTTCGCCTGCACTTTAGGTGTTGCTATTGCTACTCGATGTCGATCGACAAAGGTTTAGCTTCTGGTCTTGGTGGGACACGTACAGATAATAATCCATCCTCGAAAGATGCTTTTGCATCGGACAATTCAAGATTATCGTCGTAGTTCACATACGTCCTACTAAAATTACGTCTCGCAATTCTAGACCTTTTAGTATTTTCATCACTAGCAGTGCCAGTGATTGTAATTGTTCGCTTATCAGGTTGGACATCAATGTTTAATTCTTCTCTCTTGAAGCCAGCCAAAGCAAATTCCAACACTGTTGAGCCATCATCGTCTCGATATATGTCGGCAACTGGATAGCCTTGTGTTGATGCCTTTAGGTGATTAGGAAAATCACTAAAGAAATTATCAAATACTTCGTTGATAACTTTATGCCCTAATAAACCTGGGCGGGTGTAAGCAATTGCATTCATTTTCTTTTCCTCCTATTATAGCAAGTTGCAATATGTGAACAGCCCCGAAGCAACTGTTCACATATATATATTAAACACTGTTTGATAAATGTCAAGTATTTTAATCAATAACGTCTGCAACCACACGAGCCAACCCTACATGACAACTTGTTGTTTGTGATTTGAAACCCCAGCGACCATTTGCCGTGTAATCTCTGATCACTTTAGCATTTGTTTCTGTACATGTATCTCCAATCATCAATTCATATGACCACAGTTTTTTACCATCTGTCGAAAAGCTACCTCTATGATTCATAGCAGGCTCACCATTCTTCCAATTATCAATTACCGATCTGTTTTTTCTTCGTTGCATCGTTTAGTTTTCTTTCACTACATATGGTAGAATAAAAAGTGCTGCTGTAAAAACAATCCCTGCGCCGAGTAGGGCAGCATCACATATTTTTCGGCGAATCATCTTTTAACCTTTTTATTTCCAAAGAAATTTCGATTTTGTCCTCGCTAGGAAAGTGAGATAAAATCCTCCTCCTCTTTTCTTCTTCCAGAGTTAGAAGCTCCTTCGCTAGAAGCTGTAATCTTTGTGTCTTCATAAATTGCTCTAACACTTTCAATACTCCATTCGTGTCCTAGTTTAGCTTTTGTGTCATACGCATGTCTTGCTGCTTCTGCAAAACTTATGACTTTGCAAGAAAGGTGGTAGGACAAACCACTTTCAAAACAATTTCTTAAAATTATATCAAATTTTCTCATATCAATCGTTACCATGGTGTCCTGGATATATATTCCTTGTAGTTCTATAGCAATCTGCTACATCTACTTTAATGGGGACGTTTTTAGCTGAATTAAGCAACTTTAGATTTGCATACACTTTTTTGTTTTTCGTATCAAGCTCCAGGCCAACAATCCTAGCTTGATATTTTACACCAACTGAAACTGTTACTATATCTCCAGTCCTAATCTCATTCGGATTATACTGATCAAATAACTTTTCTATCTCTCTATTAGAAACCATAATTTAACTCCTACTTTTAACAACCCACCTCAAATCAAAATCTTCGTTTGAGTAAAGGGTATTTGTGATTGAACGCTTGACACCAGAAAGCACCACTTCTTTGCCTCTAGATCTCAAGTCTAAGTATACTGCCTTCGCTAGATTCTCAGCTTGTTCAAAGTTTCTAGCTGAAGCGCAAATCCTATCATGAGTATCGTAGGGTTTTCTATACCAAACAAGATATTCTTTCATGATTTTGTTTTGTAGCTAGGGAGGGACTCGAACCCTCAATCCTTTCGGCGGCAGATTTTAAGTCTGCTGTGTATGCCAATTCCACCACCTAGCCTTTCCCCTTATCCTAAACAGCCATCTTCACTGTCACCAATGACCAAAGTAGTTTTCCAGTATTGCCCATCGCAGTAAGCTCAGGCGTTTGTCTATTAGATGCACTATCAAACACTACAACAGCAGAAGGAAATGGTGCCGAGTTAGTACTGTCTCCAAATTTTAATCTTGACTTGATTAAGTGTATCTTGTCAGAGTTCATACAGTAATCATGCCAGTATTGAGTGTCTGTTCTGGCAGGAATTAAACACACCACCTTTGTGCCTGGCTTTTGACCTTCTTCATAAGCCTTCTTGAGCCACAGTTTTATATCTTTACCGTAAGGTGGATTCATGAACACTGTCTCTCCTTCCCATGATTGAGACAAACCATCATCTTCCTCAGTAAAATATTTTCTGCATTTGTGATTTGTATGGCTGGCACAAGGATCTAGAGTAAACTTGTGAGTTTTATTCAACTCATCAAAAAAAGCCTGCGGGGTTGCCCACTTGGTACTTTTTGAGCTGAACAGAGTATTTTGTGTGTTCTTATCCATTCTTCACTTCCTAAACCAGTTAGCTAGTCCCATCAATGTTGGTGCCCACAGACCTACAAAAATCCCAAATCTTTCAGCATGTGCTGAGTCTGAACCTCCTGTCAGGGACCAGACAGCGATAGAGCCGACAACTGACGCCAGCGATGCCCAAAAACAGACGCTTGCAATTTTAATATTATTCATTTTTTCTCCTTTATATAATGAATGTTGTGGGTCGTCAGGGACTCGAACCCTGAACCTGCGGATTAAAAGTCCGATGCTCTACCAGTTGAGCTAACGACCCAATAATATAATCTTATCAGTGTTCACACAAAAAGTCAAGCAATTTTTTCTCTTAGTTTTAATAAAGCCAACTCTTTCTTTTTGCATTCTAGCATAATATCGTGAACATTCCCATAGTTATTAACCTCTCTTTTAATAAAGTCAGAATGAGCTTGAGGTCTAATTTTGCTGTCATTGTACTCTTCCGCTTTGGATTCTGATACATGCACAACTGGAGTGATGTCATTTGGCCAAGTTGAAGCCGCGAGCTTTAATGCTGATTCTTCAGATAATCCACCAGTACAAAACCTGTGGTGGTGATAATCAAATACAATAGGAACACCAGCTTTGAGATAAATCAAGTCATACAACTTTTGCACCGACCACATCGAAGCCTTATCATCATTCTCTAGCGTAAGTCTTGATCTTGTATTTTCATGTAATCGATAAAAATTGTTTATCCATCGTTTTGCTGTACCTTCAAAGTCGCCGCCATATGTGCCTCCGACATGGATATTAATCTTGTTGTAATGACTAGGATGAAACCCCATATAGTCAAAAATTAAAGAATGTTGATCAAGTTCTTTGATTGTGTTCTTAACAACTTTGTCATTAGGTGAACCCAGAACATTAAAAGGACCAGGATGAAAAGTCAACCTGTGTCCATGGTCGGTGGCATAGTCGCCCGCATATCGCAACCAGTATACGATCTCGCGATAATGTGGAAGGTCACGATAATTATATTCAGAAGACCAAGGAAACATATCCGAAGACATGCGATAGAACTTGATATTGTTTCTTTCATTCCACACAAGAATTTTTGTTAAGTCTTTGACATTTTCCAGTGCAAGCTCAGAAGCATATTTTATACCCTTCTCTTTGAAGGTTCTCTTTATCATCGATCGATTAGTAGTGACTCGTGTGCGCTTTGGGCCGCGGCATAGAGTCTCGTTTATGCAAGCATATCCGTAATTCATTTCACATACCTTAAATCTTTCCTAGGAAAGTCTTCTGACCAGTAGTAGGTCTCAGCCATACTACCAGCTTTACTTTTACTCTTGTAATCACTCTTTGTCCATTTCACTTTATATTCCAAAAAACTGTGACCCCATGGAACCAATTTCACAATGATGCCAATGTCATTATCTTCGACCCATCCAGATCTTTTCACTTTCTTACCGTAAGCAGAAAGAGTAACTAAATCACCAACTTTCATTATTCACCTACTTCTGGACTTAACATCCAGTTCCCATTAACATCTTGAATACACAAACACTCAACACTAGGGCAGTTAATACAATGACCTTGCTCTGTAGTCAAAGATA
>Ga0160423_10002623_pt1 | contig 15021 bp, 15 predicted proteins | sample CRUFie14St8metaG_FD_108191 | JGI IMG/M metagenome (GOLD analysis project Ga0160423, IMG submission 108191) | Marine microbial communities from the Costa Rica Dome - CRUD Field 142mm St8 metaG | ecosystem: Environmental > Aquatic > Marine > Oceanic > Photic zone | place: Costa Rica: the Eastern...
AACCCCTTCTTGGCCTCAAGGACCAAGCCGACCAACATCTTCGACGTGAGCACCAACACCTTGCTATCCCCAGGATCGAGGGACGACGCCCTCACTGTGCTGAAGCAGGAGTTCCAGCAGATCGGCGAGAAGGCCGACAAAATTCGGAGGCAGAACATGGCGCTCGGCGCTCAGGCGACGTCCTCCTTTGCTGCTGGCACCCCTCCGCGGGCCCTCGCAGCATCCCCGTCCCCATCCCATACCCCTACCCCTCCGTCTCAGGCGGAGGTCGAGTCCCCCTCCCTGTCGGCGCCGATCCCCGAGGAACCCAGCGCTATGGCCGAGGAACTCCAGGCTCTGAGGGGAAAGCTGGCCGAGGAGAGGAGGGCGAAGGCGGATAGCGCGGCCGAGCTACAGGCCGCGAGGGCCCAGCACGATGCCTCCATGAGGGACATTAACGCCAAGCTCGCCAGCCTGGAGACGATCGTCAGCGAGAAGAACGACGAGGTCGGGACGCTTAAGGCCGCGCTCGACAAGGCGAAGGACGACGCTCTGACCGCCGTGGAGTCTGAGAAGCGGCATACCGACGACCTGATCAAGAGGGAGGAGAAGCTTCTGAACACCCTCATGAGGCAGCTGAACAAGGCCCAGGGGGAGCAAGTCCAGCTGGACGAGTACGCCGACGAGATCGACAAGGTGTACGACTCTCTCGAGAGGCTCTACGCCTCGCTCAAGTCGGACTCGAGGCCGTTGCCCATCGCCGCGCCTCCCGCCGCACCAGGCGATGATGAGACCACACAGCTGAGGAGCACCCCTAGCCAGCTCGCGGCGAGGATCGAGGCGGGGGCCGCCTCAGCAACGGGAAACCCCTTCGCGAATAGCCCGCTCCTGCAGGGATCGGCGGGTGAGGACGCCACGTCGCTCGAGGTGGAGCCGGACGTCAAGCAGCAGCTCACGGGACTCAAGTCAGAGCTCCATGCTCTGCTCAGGGTTCTGGGCTAGGCCGGCCGAGGGCGACTACAATCCATTTACAAAAGCGAAATCTTGTTGGTTAAGATGAGGCGGACTCGATCACGTCCATCGAGCTCGCCAGCTCCTGAAGCAGGGTCTCCCCTGTCCACGGCACGTCTTCCTCCTCGACCTTTTTTGTTTGGGGGGAGAGGGGGGGAGAGAGTTTTGCGATCAGAGGCCATTCCAGGCGCGCCCCCAGAGAAATAACACTTTCCCCCTTTGTGAATCAAAAACATGTACAATGCGGACCTGACCCCATAATACCTTACCTTGTCTGCCGGAGACAGCGCCATGGTTAGCATGGACAAGTCTATCGCCGTGTTTGGGAGGTGGTACTGTACGTCCCTGTCCAGCTGTGAGATCGTCTGCATCCGCGGTTGAGTGTACTCCTTGGGCGGAGCGGCCACCTGGGTCGTGATGTCGCCCTCCCCGTCATCCCCTAGCTCGGGTATCTCCAAGATCTGCGTTTTGGATCGAGAAAGGCGTAAGCTTTGGGCCATCCTCGGACGAGAGAAGGGAGAGGGACAGAACTCACGTCATCCACCAGCTCGGTTTCCTCAAACTTTTTCCTGTTTCTCTCCCTCCTCTGCTCCTCAGCGGAGGTCTTCTCGTGCTCCTCCCGCTCGTACGAGATGGACTTCCTGCGCGACACCCCAGCGAAGCGCCTCTTCTCTGCTGCCGCGTTGTTGTCCACCTGGGCGTCCGCGTCATACTTGGCATACGTTTCCGTCTGGGCCCGTCCCAGAGAGGTAGACGCAGCGGGCGCGGGCTCCGGCGCCTTTGTGAGGACGGGGCGAGACGGAGTAAGTGTCAGGGGAGCCCCGCTTGGAGCTGCGGACGGTGGGAAGGGGTAGGAGGAGAGCGAGAGGGAAGACGAACCTCTGTGGTCTCCCCAGAGCCCGCCAAAGACGACGAGGCCAGATCTGCTTGCGCCTTGGGCTCCTCGCCACCCGCCACGGATTGACGCCTCCCGAACCTGACCTGCATGACTGTCCCGCTCCCGCTCGAACCCCCGGTCCCTTGGAGGATCAAGTCGCCACTCCACTCGGTGGAACTCCACTCGGTTTCTGTCTCGTTTGCGGGTTCAAACCCTCCAAAGAGGAGTTGGTTTTTGTAGTGTACGGTGGGTTTTGTGGTGTGTACACTCGTAACGTGCCTCGAGGGCTTGAAGACGGAGAAGACGGGCCTCCAGGGCACGTCCTGGGTTGAAGAAAATTAAGAAAATCAAGTTTGTGGTTTGGTGTGTGTGTTAAGTACGTGTTTTCAAACGAAGTTGCCGTTCCAAGGGGCTGAACTCCAGCTCAACAATTCTACTCGTCAATTCAATTCGAAATGCAGTGAATGAATATCGTATTGCGTAATTCTTCCGTATTCTTGAAGAATTTCTTGAAGAATTTCAAGGGGGTTGACCTTACCTTGGTCCTCTTGCACGGGATTAGCACTCCTCAAGACCCACATGCCATGCAAGAGCAGTCGGCCGTCAACCTTCAAGGGTTTGCTCTGCACGTAATTAGCACTTTGCAAGACAAAACCCACAAAAGAGTGACTCTGCTTTTCGGGTCTCGTTGGTGTGTTTCCCTCTCGTACGGAAACTCTGACCGGAACCGTCATCAGTGAGGGAAGCGGCGACGCGCACACAGTGTGGTGTGGTCACTGTTAAGCGGCAAGTGCCTGGCCTTGAACGGAAGGCGGGTTGAGTTGCCCTTTCGCTGCGTGCGCTAAAGGAAAGGCGCCCGGCCAACACGAGGAAAATCTCTTGGTCGCTGCACCGGTGTCTCGCTTTTGCAGTGCCGACGAGGTGGAGTCTCCGGTTTTTTTGAGCGGGTAGTACTTCTCCTCCCCGGGCGCGACTCGCCGACAAAGCTTCATATAGTAAGGCAAGGTTCCATGTCTGGCGGAAGCTTGTTGCACTAGAACAGAAGGCGTTTTCTGTTGGCGACTTGCCCTGCGTACTGGTACCGCGAACGCTGCCCAATTTGCGTGTAGCTACGCTTTCGCGAGATACTATTGAATAGTCTGAAGAAATGGTGAAGAAAAGGAACTCAATTACCCGACTGAAGAAATCCATCAAGGGAAAGGTTAGTAATTTGCGCCCTCGCATCGTCGCTTCGTCCCTGAACCGCCTTTGCTAACCTCGCTTCGTTGTTCTCTTGTTACAATTTTGTTTCTTGAACAAAATAATAAGATGGGGGTCGAGGGTCCAAAGACTAGGAAAATCTTCATCAACGAGGCTGAAAAGAACGAGGCTGCCGAGTATGTCGACAACAGCATCTCGACTAGCAAGTACACTGTGGTGTCCTTCTTCCCAAAGGTACGTTTGGAAGGTGTTCATAGGGAGGAAAAAAAACGGCGGTGGTACTGACCCCAAAACTCTTTCCTTTGCGTCATATTTTCTACACCGCAGGGTCTTTATGAGCAATTCCAGAGGGTGGCCAACTTCTACTTCCTCATCATTGCGATCCTCTCTCTCTTCGAGTTCTCCCCAGTGCATCCAGTGACCAACGTGGGACCCCTCGTCATGGTCATCGGTATCTCCATGCTCAAGGAGGCCGTTGAGGACACCAAGAGGCACAAGAAGGATAACGAGGTGAACTCCACCCCGATTTTGGTACTCAGGGACGGATCTTTCGTGGAGACCGAGTGGGCTGACGTCCAGGTCGGAGAGATCATCAAGGTCCTGGACAAGAGCTTTTTCCCTGCGGATCTGCTGATGATCTCGTCATCCGATCCAGACGGAGTGTGCTACGTGGAGACGATGAACTTGGACGGAGAGACCAACTTGAAGATCAAGAAGTGTCTCGACAACACCGTGTCCTTCACCACTCCGCACAGTCTGAACGATATGCAAGCTACCCTGGAGTGCGAGATGCCAAACAACCACTTGTACACCTTCACCGGCAACTTGTCCTTCCAGGACAACATGGTTCACTCTCTGTCCCCAATGCAGGTGTTGCTCCGTGGTTGCCAGCTCAAGAACACCGAGTGGATCATCGGATCTGTCATCTTCACCGGGCACGAGACCAAGGTCATGATGAACTCCAAGGCCACCCCTTCCAAGAGGTCTGCCATTGAGCACCAGCTCGATAAGCTCATCGTCATTCTCTTCTGCATGCAGTGCATAGTTTGCATCGTCGGTGCCGTCGGATCCCCAGAATTCTTGGACATGAAGCAGTGGTACCTCGCCCTGGATGAGAACCCCGGGTTCTTTGACCCCAACGAGAAGGCCGTCACCGGTATGGTCAACTTTGTGACGCTGTTCATTCTGTTCAGTACCTTCATCCCAATCAGTCTCTACGTCTCGATGGAGATGATCAAGTTCTTGTCCGTGGTCTACTTTATCAACAAGGACCGTTCGATCTACGACGACAAGTCGGACACCGCCGCGCTGGCCAGGACCTCCAACCTTAACGAGGAGCTCGGCCAGGTGCAGTACGTCTTCAGTGACAAGACCGGTACGCTGACTCAGAACCTGATGGAGTTCTTCAAGATGTCTGTCGGCGGAGTGCCTTACGGAGAGGGAATCACCGAGATCCAGAGGGCCATCGCGAAGAGGGAGGGCAAGGCCCTGCCTGACGATGTCAAGGATGAGAACTATGAGACTGGTTTCAACTTCAAGGACAAGAGGATCATGGGAGGAAACTGGATCAAGGAGGAGCACTCGGAGGAGCTCCTGCAGTTCTTCAGGCTCCTCGCTGTGTGCCACACCGTCATCCCAGAGGGAGACCCGGAGCCAGACAAGATCCACTACCAGGCTGCTTCGCCTGATGAGGCCGCCCTTGTGGTTGCCGCCAAGAAGTTTGGGTTCTTCTTCCATACCAGGACCGCCAACTCGATCATCGTGACTGAGACCATCCCAAATGCCGATGGCACCAGCACCAGCCAGGACAAGGAGTACGAGGTCCTTGCCATCCTCGAGTTCAACTCCAAGAGGAAGAGAATGTCCGCCATTGTGAGGACCCAGGATGACAAGGTCCTCCTGTTCTGCAAGGGAGCCGATAACGTGATCTACGAAAGGCTCTCCCAGGACGGAAACGAGTTCAGGGAGAAGTCCCTTGAAGACCTGGGCGCCTTCGGATCTGACGGGCTCAGAACCCTTTGCTGCGCCTACAAGGAGATCCCCCGTGCGACCTATGAGGAGTGGTTCGTCAAGTTCGACGCCGCCAGGACCTCGCTCGTGAACAGGGAGCAGATGCTTGACGACGTCGCCGAGATCATCGAGGTCGATCTCAAGCTTATCGGATGCACAGCCATTGAGGACAAGCTCCAGGAGGGAGTCCCTAGGTCCATCGAGCTCATGGCCGAGGCAAACATCAACATCTGGGTGCTGACGGGAGACAAGATGGAGACCGCCATCAACATTGGGTACGCCTGCTCGCTGCTCACTAACGAGCAGCGCAAGTTCGTCATTGACGCCGAGAATGAGAGGATTCTGGAGGCTGAGGCCACCATGAACAAGACCGGGGCCATTGAGATCCTGAACGAAGAGGTCATGTCCCAGCTTGAGAAGGCCTAGGATGACGCCAAGCTCATGTCCGAGTCAATGAAGTTTGCCCTCGTCATCGACGGAAAGGCCCTGCAGGTTGCCCTCCAGCCGGAGAACCAGAACCTTTTCAGGAAGCTCGGAATGATGTGCGCCGCCGTGGTGTGCTGCAGAGTCTCCCCGCTTCAGAAGGCCGACGTCACCCTGCTCGTCAAGGAGGGCGCCAGCATGATCACCCTGTCCATTGGAGATGGCGCAAACGATGTGTCCATGATCCAGTCCGCCCACATCGGAGTTGGAATCAGCGGAAACGAGGGAATGCAGGCCGTCATGGCCTCTGACTTCGCCGTGGCCCAGTTCAGGTTCCTCACTGACCTGCTTCTCGTCCACGGAAGGTGGTCCTACCTCAGAATCTCCAAGATCATTGGATACTTCTTCTACAAGAACATCCTGTTCACCCTTACCCAGTTCTGGTTCAACTGCTTCGCTGGGTTTTCTGGGCAGAGGTTTTACGATGACTGGTACCAGTCCGCCTACAACGTGCTCTTCACCAGTGTCCCTGTTATTGTGATTGGCCTCTTCGACCAGGATGTGAACCGCGCAATGGGCAAGGCCTTCCCCCAGCTCTACATGGCGGGACAGAAGAACATCTACTTCAACGTGAGGGCCCTTGCCTGGTGGATCCTAACCGGTATGTTCCAGTCTGTGATTTGCTTCTTCCTGCCCATCCTTGCGGGGCACCCCGCGGCGGTGAATGAAGATGGCCACATGATCGGCCACTGGGCCCTTGCCACCACGGTCTACACTTGCGTCATCATCACAGTGAACTGCAGGCTTGCGCTTGCTGTGAGCTTCCATACCATCTTCCACCACGTCTTTATTTGGGGAAGCATCTTGTTCTGGTACTTGTTCATCTTCATCTACTGTGCGATGACTCCTGGTACCGCAGGATCCTTGGACAGCTCCGACAACATCTACTACGTGATTTACTACTTGGTTGGCACCCCAAGCTACTGGTTCTCCATCATCCTCACCCCTGTGGTGTGCTTGCTGCCAGACATCCTGATGCAGGGTATGGAGAGGTGGTTCCGGCCTCTGGACCACCAGATCATCCAGGAGTGGAATGCCAAGCAGAGCAAGGATTCCATGGACGACAAGATGATCGAGAAGATCAAGAACCGCGGGCGGACCAAGTCCCAGATCGAGGGAACCGACCTTCTCGACGAGGTCAGGAACAGGTCCCACACCGGATACGCCTTCGAGTCCCCGCAGGGAACGTCATACTACGCCCCACAGGAGGTGGTCGACGCCCAGAAGAGAGCGTCTGTCTTCGTGCTGCGCAAGAGATCCAACTACGGGGGATCTCAGGGCATGGCTGTGCCGAAGATCAACGAGGAGTGAGGGTCTCGAGGCTAGCCTAGGCCGTCACCTCTCAAACGTAGGGCGGCTAAAGCATCTGTATATTTTAGGAACGCGGTGCTCGCGGCTTTAAGGAAACCAATTGAAATACCAGTACAAACTTACTTTTTTGTCAAAACCTTGTTTTCCGCCCGATCACTCCCTCTTGAGCAGGGCGGGTCCGGGGGCCGAGGCCACCTCGGGCTTCACGGTGTCCCCCTTCCCTTCTAGCCGCATGGCCACTCGCACCTCGCGTTGGAAGCTTTGTCCGGCTTCCTCTGAGACCATAATTCTCCACAGCTCGTCCGACACCGCTTTCTTCGCGGCAGCCCTGCGGGTGGGGGACGATCACAGGACACGCACGGCACACCAGAGCGTAACTTCGTCGTCAGAAAATCAATGAACCCATCGTTTCGGAAACTTCGTTCGATGATGAGATCCGCGTTTTTGCATACGGTACAGTTCTCACCTTTGCTCTTCTGTCAGAGACTCCCCGCGAGTCACCTTGAGGCCTCTCAGCACGTCTCCCAGCCTACGCTTCAGTCCGTCCTGCAAGAACAATTAACGATGAGATCATGAGAAGGTGAATGGGAACCAGAACCCCCGTCAGCAGATGGCAGTAGGTAGTAGCTTTGTTCAGTAGCCTATGAACTCTTCGCTTACGTCGTTTTGTAGGATGGCGCAGCACCTATCGACGAGAACGTCGTGGGACCCGGTTTCCCTCAACGTGGACATGCATTTCTTCAGAAGCTCCTTCCTCCTGTACTTGTCCCCCTGGCCCTTGTCCTCCACCCGCGCGGTCGCCTGAAGCATCCTCCAACTCCTGCCCCCCCGCTCGCCCCGCTCCCGCCGGTTTTGAGACCACTCCCCCCCGCGAAACTCATTTTATGCATTCTCTGTGAGACGTTATCGGCGATCGGGGCTGAAGGGAGAGGGTTCCACGCCGCCTGCCTGAAAGCCGAGCGCGACGACGAGAGCGGGTTGAGGTCCCGAACGGTCCTGAGCGTGAAGAGAGAGGGAGCGGCGAGGGGAGACACGAAGGCAAAGGCGCCATGGCGGACTCGGGGGAGACGAGCTCCACGAAGACACCTGCGGATTTTTTGAAGTCGATCAAAGGACAACAAGTTTTGGTGAAGTTGAACTCCGGGTCGGACTACAAGGGCGTCCTCGCGTGCCTGGACGGGTACATGAACATAGCGATGGAGCAAACGGAGGAGTACGTGAACGGGAAGCTGACCAATAAGTATGGAGACTGCTTCATTCGGGGGAACAACGTGCTCTACATCCACGCCAAGCGGGCCTGAGGGGAGGGCGCCTCGCCGAGGAGGCGCCGGGGCCGGGGCCTAGGAGGCGGAGGGCGCGAGGGGAGGTGGTCCGCGAGGCAGGCGTCTTGAAGCTACGGCTCGCGAGCCAAGGGCGTCGGGATGGGGTGGCGAAGGATACCGGCACTGCGCGGGCTTCTTCCACCACAACCGCACCGCTCTCCACTGCACCTGCTGGGCTGGGGACACTGACCTCTGTACAGGATCCAGAAGCTTGTAATGTATTTCCGCCTGGAGAGTTACCTCCCTCTTGACCTCCCTGGCCTTCCTGGCCTTCCTGGCCTTCTTGACCTTGGAACACGTCGTTCGAGTGTGACTCGTCACTCGTCTCGGCGATGACGGCGTGAAGTAGTCAGGGAAAGACTTGTACAGGGTGTGTGTGAACTATGTACCTGCGAGAGGACGTACGAGAAGAAACACCGACCAATCAACCACCGCCATCCATCCTTTCTGCTGAAGTCTCCCACGGCTGAACAAGATGATCGATGAGGAGCTACCGTCTTATCGATCAACAAACAAACAAAAACAGACGCAATTGGGTTCGCGCTGATCATCAGCAGAACACGAAAAGACGATCGATCGAGTCGGTCAAGGAAGGGGTGGGGAGTGGTGTGGGAGAAACGCCGCCTCGCGATGGCGGGCGAGTGGGTGACGGCGAAGAAGAAGCGCGGTTCCGATCGCGGCGGCGGTGAGCGGTCGACATACCCGGAGGGCAGCCACCCGGAGCCCTCCGACAGCGGGAGGTGGCGTGAGCAGGGAAAGTCGCCAAGCCCCCGGGGTGACTGTGGCGTCGATGCCTCTAGGGGTCCCGCCCGTGTTCTCCTCCTCGTGGGCCTTCCCGGTTCCGGCAAGTCAACGTTCGCGAAGAAGCTCAGGGCAAAGGGCTGGTGGGTCATTAGCCAGGACGCGCTAGGGACGCGTGACAGGTGCGTGACCGAGTTTAGAAAAGCGTTACAGAGGGGCAAGAGCGTCGTTGTGGACCGGTGCAACCACACGAGAGCCCAGAGGCAGATCTGGATCGCCGAGTCGGTGAGAGCGACGGCGGGCAGCACGACGGGAGCCCGGGTCTTCGCCCTTTGCTTCAACACAGACGCGAGGGAGTGCCGACGGAGGGTCCTTGAACGCAGGGGCCATAGGACGCTCTCACCGCAGGACGAGGAGGTAAGACCGACCAGATCGACGGCTGAGGGGGCAGTGGAAGTTGAGCTTGGACTCGATCACGTTCGCTTACGATCATCGCTACGCCGTGGGACTCCTGTACCTGTCGGCCTTCGACCCTGCTCGATCAGTGGCTGACTCCGCCCTCCTGCTCCTCCTCCTCTCTCTCTCTCTCTCTCTCTCTCTCTCTCCCCGTGTGTGTCTGTCGCGTCCCTCTGCACTGTGCCAGGCGAACGGGGTGGTGGCCCGCTTCCTCGCAGAGTCAGAGGAAGTTAGAAACAAGGAGGGCTTCATCAAGATCTACCGTAGGTACCACCCTACGGGAAAGAAGAACAGGAAGGACGAGGGCGCCAAGGACGAGGACTTCCTGCTGCGGACGATCGAGGCGGAGACCTCCAAACCGGCGACCAAGATCCGAGGCCTGAATGCGTCGGCGTCCCCCTATCTCCCATCCAAGCGAGGCTCGAGGCCTGAAGCGGAGAGTGGGGCGGCCCAGCAGACCGCGGAGGACCCACCAGCAGCCCCGTACTCCATCGACTGCAGCAACCGCGTGCTACTCCTGTTCGACCTGAACGGCACCCTGATCAACAAGACGAACCGGAGGAAGAACAACTTGAAGAGCCTGAAGGTGAGGCCGGGCGCCGAGGCCCTGCTTAGGCTGAGAGATAAGGGGTTCAAGCTCGGGATCTATTCCAGCGCTACGCTGAAGACGTGCACCAAGGCGATCAAAAGTCTTGCGGACGCCATGGGCGGCGAGGAGGTCTTCTCGCACGTCCTCCACAGGGATTATTGCGAGCTTGCCCCTGGGGTCGCTGGAAAACCTTGGGACACGGTGAAGCCCCTCGCCAAGCACGTCACGGATGTCAACAGGTGCATCCTGTTCGATGACGACGAGTACAAGGTCCTTGACTCGGAGTCCTTACATCACGTCCTCGTCCCGGAGTGGACCGGCGACCGGAAGGACGGCGTGCTGGGGGCGCTGGTTGCGAGCACCGAGGCTCGCATTCTCTCCAGCGAGGAGGAGGACGTTAGGATGGCGGCCGCAAAGATCTCGCTGGACCTGCTTGAGCATGAGGAACGCGCCAAGGGAGGAAAAGAGGGCAGCGAGAGGGACTCCCCGAGGACGAGCGCCGCGACCGACCTCGGGAACTTGAGCCTCTCCTCCCCTTAGCGTTAGCATGAGATATTTTTAACCAGATCATAATAATATTACAGGGTGCGGTTTGTGTTTTTTTTTTGTGTCGGGGGTGCTTGCTCACAGCTCATCCTCGAAGTCCTCCTCCGGGAGGTCCTCCACGATGTCGCTCAAGTCGATGTCCGGCATCTCGGGCATTTCCTCTCCCGGCGGGGGCAAGTCCTCCTCCGCGGCCGCGGCCTCAGCGTCGCCCGTGGAGTTTCCAGTGATCCTCCTCAAGTCAGAGTGCTCCACCAAATAGTCGAACATCTCGTCCGTGGTGCTCCTGATCTTGGCCCCGTAGCCCTTCTCCGGGGTGTACTTGTAGGCCGCGAACACCGTGAGGGCAACCGCGGCGACCGCGCCAAGCCTCTTTGCCAGTGGCGGGGCCGGGTACGGCTTTCCTCGCTTGTTCTTGTCCTCGCCAAACATTGGGGAAAAGATCTCCGTGAGCGGGACGTTGTCCGCCAGCAGGTTGGGCAGGAACCAGACGTATTTTCCGGTGAAGGTCCACACCAGCGCGTGCAGGACGGCCCTGACGCCTATGAGGCCGAGCAGGAAGACCAGCATAGTGAGCGAGGTGTAGAAGACCCCAACCTTGACCTGGTACGGCGCGAGCGGGAAGAGAGTCACCGCAAAGACGAGGAGGACCGCGGCGTAGGACACGACCTTGACCCAAGGAGTTGGGGGCCTCTCGATGTTCCACGTGTAGAAGCTCCCTTCGATGAACTTGGAGTCGTTCTCCACGGCGAAGACCTTACGCGGGAACTTGGTGAGCTTCTTGCGACCGAGCTTAGGCCTCTTGAAGAGCCTCTCCGATCGGCAGATGATCCCCCTCTTGAGCAAGAGCCTGCCCACGTCCCTGGCGAGGTCGTTTGGGGATCCTTTTTGCTTGGGCAGCGCGCGCTCCACGGCCTCGCTGTGGTCCACTAAGTAGGCCACCAGGTCTTTCCCACGGAATATCTCGACCCTCTGCCGCCCCATAATAGCCGGCCGGGACTCCACCCAGTTCTTGCACAGCAGGTCCTCCGCGAGCTCATGCACGGCGTCCTTCTCCACCTGATCTCCCATCGCGGCAGCCACAACCCCTTCACAGCCTCGAAGCGCAGCCTCCTCCAGCAGCCAAAATAGGGCAAACAAACTCGCTTCCCCCCCTGCCTGCTGGGATTTGGCACTTTTCCATCGATTTTCCCAATCAATTCTTATTCGTGTCTCGTAACCTCCTTGACGAGGTGTATCAACGGCCCTCAGTTGGGCTAGCCGAGCCGCTCTCTTGCAGGGCTCGGAGCGGACCCTCGACGACGTTGACTTCAGTGAAGGGGGGGGGCCGCTGCTCCATCGAGGCCGGCTTTGACTGTGACCGAAGCCGCCGAGCCGCCGAAGGACTTACTTCATTCACCGCGGGCTGGAGCGGGAGGACTCCTCGCGCTAGGCAGGGCATCCATGAGGAATCCAAGGATGACTCGGATGAGCCCAAGGAAGTCGCTGGGAAGGACGTATGCCACGGTCCTGGTCATAATCGGGGTGATCTCCCTGTGGCTTGTGACTTACTTCGCGATGTTCCCGTTCTCGGACGCGGAGGACAAGACGCGCCACCTCAGGCCTCCTGCGGTGGAGACGCGACCCCAAAGGGCCGAGGGAATCAGCGAGTCGAGACTCAGGGTGCAGCTGAGCTCGTCCGAGGTGGCGAAGGCCGAGGCACCCCGCGCGCAAGAGATGAAGATCTGGCGTGACTTTGACGCTAAGAATGAGAAGAGGGAGGAGGAGGCGGAGCGCGTTCACGCCGTTGGCTCTGAGAAGAAGTGGGGGACGGGGGCCCCCCCGTCCTCCGCGACGTCCGCGCCCGCCCGCAGGGCCGCCACTGACCCCGAGGGCGACGCGGCCTCTGCCAAGCGTCCCTTCGCCTCGAGCCCCACCAACAACGAAACAGTTCACTGGTCCAGGCTTCCTCTGAACGAGACGATGGATTTATACAAGTCCCTCAAGTACAGCGACCTGGTCATCCCGAGGTGGTTCGACGAGGACTTCGAGAAGGAGAAGGACCACGACTCGATCGAGGAGCTCGGTGGGGACACGCTCGGCGACCTATCGGCCCAGAAGAGCGTGGTGGAGGCCGCCGCAAGCGCGGGAATTCCAAAAAAGCTCCACTTCACTTGGAAGACGGCCAAGCTTCAGGAGCTGCCCGAGCTCTTCAAGCAGATACAGATCAAGTGGAAGCTGCTGAACCCGGACTGGGAGATCAGGATCTGGACGGACGAGGAGTGCGAGAAGCTCATCAAGGACAAGTACCCTGAGCTCTACTTCTTTTACTCTGACTTTGAGGTCACCGCCGAGAGGAGCGACATCTTTAGGTACCTCGTGTTGGACACAGAGGGCGGATACTACGCGGACATGGACATCGAGCCGCTGCAGCCTCTAGATGGCCTGCTGGAGGTGACGAAGCACCCAGACTGCATGGTGGGCCTGGAGCCAGAAGTCCACGCAATCCTGGCGTATAACAAGGTGAGAGTCTGAGCGGCATAGAAGAGAGATGTACTGAGCTCAAAGAGCGTTCATCAGTTTTGCTGACTCACGGATTTCTTCTCTCGTTGGCATCCAAACTGAAAATGACGATGATGATCAAAATAGTACCACATGATCGGAAATGCGTTCATGGCGAGCGTACCTGGGCACCCACTGTGGAAGTGGCTCATCCCCCAGACCATCAAGAGGTACTACGCGGACAGGGCCCAAAAGGACGAGAAGGACGCCACAAAGATCACCGGCCCAATTGCGGTGGACAACACCATTCAGAGGAATCCGGAGATCACAAGATCATGCGCGTTGCTCAAGCCGGATGTGACCGCACCGGCGTACGACCTCAACCAGAACGTCTACTCCAGGTGCCAGGACATCCTGAAGAAGGGAGAAAGTGAGTCGTCATATCCTTCTCTTCTCCTCAATCGCTTACGAGTAATTGCTGGTCCTGACTGCTGTTTCCAACTTCTCTTCTTTCTTCTTTACGACTGAATCAGTGAGGGTGGTTGGGGATGACGAGAACCCGTACACAAGGATCTGCAAGGAGATTGACTTGGTTGGCGACGTCAACAAAGAGTACCCAAGGGAGTCCTTCATGGTGCACCACTGGGCTCACACCTGGCGCGCCGCCCCGGACTCCGAGAGCGACAAGGACAAGGACAAGGACAAGGACAAGGGCGAAGGTGTGGCGAAGGAAGAGAGTCAACCGAAGCAGGAGCCCAAGATCCACGCCAGCACCAACATCGGAAAGGATGTCTTCCTGTGGGAATTGTGAATTGTAAATTGTTGTTGTTGTTGTTGTTGTTGTTTCATTGTTGTTGTTTTTCTTCAGCATTCTCCCTTCTCTCTCCCTGGCAATTCTCTCTTCTCTCATTCTCTCTCCCTGGCAATTCTTCTCCATCAGATCCTTGTTACGTCTCTCACAGAATAATCCATCCGCAAAAAAGCCGATGCCGAGTGGGACGGTCGAGAGCGCCACGTTGCTGTGTGGCGTCAACACAGGCGGCCAAAGGTTAAGTGATTGAGGACCGAAAACCATGTCGAAAGGAACGAAAGAGTCGCAGGCGTGCCTCGGAAGGCACCAGCACGGGAAGTCGAGGGTCAGGGTGGGGCGCGTGTGGCGCATGGCCGACGGAAAGAACGTGTTCAGGGAGTATTCGGTGAACACCACCCTCATCTCGGCCATGGAGCACTCGTATTTGGAGGGAACAAACGACGGGATAACGGCGACGGACACCCAGAAGAAGTGAGAAGGCCTCGAATCGATTCGGCCGTCGCCCGCTACCCTGCCATCTTTTCTATTTATTCTCGCCAGCTGACCAAACCGGCCACTCTCGATCGATTCGCTTGACAACAACTCCTTTCCTTTCTCCAAACACACACAACTCTTTACACAGTATGTGCTACTTTGTCGCCAAGCAGCTGGATAGGCCGTGCTCGGTCGAGGAGTACGCCATCGCGCTGGGCCGAAAATTCGTGTCGGAGTACCCTCTGGTGTCCGCTGCGATCATCGAGGTCGACCAGAAGCCCTGGCAACGCGTGAGCGTTGATGGCGAGGCTCACAACCACGGTGAGTGACAGATCCGCGAAAGAGAAGAGAGAATTGGAGACCATGAGTTGCTGGTTCCTGACGTGAGACCATGGTCCTTCGACTCCAGGCTTCGCCATTAGCGGAACCGAGGTCCGCATGACGCGCGTGGAGGTCCGCAAGTCTGGCGAGGTTGACGTCCAGTCTGGATTCAGGGAGCTCCGCCTGTGCAAGACCACCCAGTCCGGGTACGAGGGATTCCACCGCGATCAGTACACCCTGCTCCCAGACACCAAGGAGCGCCTCATGGCGTCCTCGGTGACCTGCACGTGGAGCTACTTTGGTGGGGCCCAGGACTATGACATGGAGTACAAGAAGATAAGGCAAAAGCTTGTGGACGCGTTCTTCGGCACGCCAAAGTCCGGGGTGTACAGCCCGTCCGTGCAGAAGACGT
>Ga0160423_10002624_pt1 | contig 15020 bp, 13 predicted proteins | sample CRUFie14St8metaG_FD_108191 | JGI IMG/M metagenome (GOLD analysis project Ga0160423, IMG submission 108191) | Marine microbial communities from the Costa Rica Dome - CRUD Field 142mm St8 metaG | ecosystem: Environmental > Aquatic > Marine > Oceanic > Photic zone | place: Costa Rica: the Eastern...
AGTCCAGATACAAACACAAAATATTATATTAATTATGATGATGGTTTTTGTTTTCGAAAAGATTCAATATTTGTTCAAGTTAAAAACAATGTTCCTGAAGCTTCTTTTTCATATATAAATAATTGTGAGGGAGATTCAATTAATTTTATTGGTTCTTCAGGAATATTAACATCTAACATAGAATATTTTTGGAGTTTTGGAGGTGTTAATATTAATGAATCCACATTACTTTCTTCAGGTTTAAATAATGTTTTTTTAGTTGTAAAAAATTTAGATAACAATTGTGTCGATACTAGTGTTCAAAATATTGAGATTTTTTCAAAACCGTCTGTAGATTTTTTGGTTTCAGATGTTTGTTTAGAAAGTGATGCATTATTTTTTGATAACTCAAGTAGTGATGTCATTAGCTGGGAATATTCTTTTGGTGATAATTTAGTAAGTAACAATCAAAATCCTATTCATTTATATTCATTGGCAGGTAGTTATTTTCCAACATTAACTGTTACTTCAAATAATGGATGTAAAAATTCCATCACAAAAAACATTTATATTAATCCAAAACCTATTTCAGATTTTTTAATTGATCATGCTTGTCATGGACAAAGAACAAAATTTATAGATATATCAACTATATCCCAAGGCTTTTTAAATGAAATTAATTTTGTTATTGAAAAAGATTCAGTAATTTTAAATGATTCTGTAAGTTACTACACTTTTTTAGAAACTGGTCAATTTGATGTTTCACTAATAGTTAAATCGGATAAATATTGTACAGATACAATTAAAAAGAGTATACTCATTAATGAAAGTCCTAAAGTTAACTTTTACACTCAACAGTATTGTTTTGGTGATTTTACGTGGTTTCATGATGTAACAGAAATATCGAATGACAATTTAATTGAATGGGAATGGAATTTTGGTGATGGTTCTGTAGAAAATAGTTATAAAAATTTATCACATGTGTATGAAAGTCCTGGGACATACTTAGTTCAATTAAATGTAAGTACTGATAAAGGATGTAAATCTAGTGATTCTAGTATGATTACTATATTTGATTTACCGGATATAAATTTATCTATGAATTCTCATGTTTGTTTAGGAGAAGTTGTTAATTTTAATAGTAGTTTTACTAATAGTAGAGATACAATTGTAGAGTGGTTATGGGATTTTGGAGATGGAAATATTTCAAATATTAGTAATCCTTTTCATACATATTTATTTGTTGATTCATTTGATATAAAATTATCAGTTGTTTCTAAAAATAGTTGTAAATCTGACACTACAATTATTTCTGCTATTAATGTTATTAATAATCCTATAGCAGATTTTAATGCGAATAAATTTATCTCTACATATTCTGAACCTGAAATAACATTTTCAAATTTATCAACACATTATGATTCTTTTTATTGGGATATAGATAATAGTATTATTTCAGGAGAGGATAATGTGATATATAGTTTTCCTGATACAGGACATTTTGAGATATCTTTGGTAGCTATAAATTCTTTTGGTTGTCAGTCAGTTAAAACTAAAAACCTTGTTATTTATTTAGAAGATAAGGTTTTTGTTCCTAACTCTTTTTCACCAAATAATGATGGAATTAATGATATATTTAAAGTTACAGTAAATGGAATTAAAGAATTTAATATTGAAGTTTTTGACCGCTGGGGAAAGATCTTATTTAGCTCATCTGATATTGATGTTGGTTGGAATGGTATGATTGATAACAATTTTGCTATAAACGGAACATATTTTTATAAATTAAGTTATTTAAATTTTAATGGAGAGTTTAAAACTAATAATGGAGAATTAAATCTTTTAAGATAACTATAAATTACATACTTTAGCAAATAAAAAAATTGAATTTTAGGCTTCTTCTTTTTTCTCTATCTATTTTTTTAGTAAGTTGTGTAAATACTGGTAGAAATAAAAATTTAAAGATTTTTAAATATAATGAAGTATCTGAAGTTAACACTTTAGATCCTGCTTTTTCTAAAGATCAGGCATCAGTTTGGGTTTGTAATCAAATGTATAATGGTTTGGTTCAACTAGATTCAAATTTAAGAGTCATTCCATCAATTGCTAAGGGTTGGGAGATCTTAGATAGCGGATTAACTTATAAGTTTCTTTTAAGGAATGATGTATATTTTCATAATCATGAAGTTTTTTTAAACAAAGAACAAAGAAGAGTTGAGGCAAGTGATTTTGAATATTCATTTAACAGATTAATAGATGAAAGAGTTGCATCTCCAGGATCTTGGGTTTTAAATAATGTAGATTCTTTTTATGCTGTTAATGATTCTGTGTTTTTCATTAAACTGATCAAACCATTTCCTGCATTTCTACAAATGCTTTCAATGCAATATTGTTCTGTAGTTTCCAAAAAAAATTTCAATAAAGAGAACAAGGATTTTATAGGTACAGGTCCTTTTAAGTTCCAATTCTGGAAAAGAGGAGTGAAATTAGTTTTAAGAAAAAATATAGACTATTTTGAAAAAGATGATAAAAATCAATCACTTCCATATTTGGATGCTATCTCTATTTCTTTTATTATAGACAAACAAACTTCATTTTTACGTTATTTACAAGGAGAAATTGATTTTATATCTGGAATAGATGCTTCTTATAAAGACGAAGTATTAACTAGAGATGGTAAACTTCAAGATAGTTATAAAGACAAAATAAAATTGTCTACTAGTTATTATTTAAATACGGAGTATTTGGGCTTTTATATGAACGATTCCATCCCATTAAAAGTAAGGAAAGCTATTAATTTGGGTTTTGACAGAAAAAAAATGATTAAATATTTAAGAAATAATATAGGAACACCAGCATTAAATGGTTTTGTTCCTCCAGGTATGCCATCCTTTTCTAATAAAGTTAAAGGATATGAATATAATCCTGAACTAGCTAAGGAATTGTTAGAAAAAAGTGATTTTGATAATGAAATTACTTTATCAACAACCAGTTCATATTTGGATTTATGTGAATATATTCAAAATGAATTATCTAAAATTGGATTAAAAATTAAAATTGACGTTAATCCACCATCTACACATAGACAAATGGTTGCAACATCTAAACTTTCTTTTTTTAGAGGTAGTTGGATTGCGGATTACCCTGAAGCAGAAAATTATCTGTCCTTATTTTATAGTAAGTATCACTCTCCTAATGGACCAAATTATACCCATTTTGTTAATAAGGAATTTGATTCAATGTATGAAAAATCATTTAATGTTTTAAACGATAGCTCAAGGTATTTATTATTTCAAAAGATGGATCAATTGATTATTGATAGTGCTGTTATTGTACCATTATATTATGACTATATTGTAAGATTAATTAATCCTCAAATTAAAGGATTTGAAAATAATCCAATGAATCTTATTCATTTAAAAAGAACAAAAAAGTAATAGTAATATGTGCTAACAATTATTAATTTTGCTTAAATCTAATTTTTTATGAAAATATCATATAATTGGCTAAATAATTATATTAATTTAAATGTTAATCCAACTGAGGTATCAACAATTTTAACAAATATTGGCTTAGAAGTTGAAAAAATTGAAGAAGTAGAATCTATTAAAGGTGGTTTAAAAGGTGTTGTAATTGGCGAGATTATATCAATTTGTAAGCATCCTAATGCTGATAAATTAAATTTAACAAAAGTTGATATAGGAAATGATAATGTTTTGCAAATTGTTTGTGGTGCACCTAATGTTGCTAAAGGTCTAAAAGTTCCTGTGGCAACTGTTGGAACTTGGCTGTATGATGGTGATAAAAAATTTAAAATAAAGAAAGGTAAAATAAGAGGTGAGCATTCATTTGGTATGATATGTTCAGAAAAGGAGTTAGGACTAGGTGATGACGACCATGGTATTATGATTATTAAAAGTAATGTAAGCAATGGTACTATTGCTTCAGAACATTTTAATTTATCATCCGATACAGTATTTGATATTGGTTTAACTCCTAACAGAACAGATGCAATGTCTCATTTAGGAGTTGCTCGTGATATTAAAGCTTATTTGAATTATAAAGGAGCAAACATGTCTATTTGTAAGCCTTTAGTTGATAAGTTTGTTGTTGATAACACTAAATTTCCTGTATCTGTTGAAGTAACTAATAGCAAACTATGCCCAAGATATTCTAGTGTTACTATTTCTAATGTTTGTGTTAAAGAATCTCCAAATTGGATTAAAGAAAAGCTAAATGCTATTGGAATTGCAACTATTAATAATGTTGTTGATATTACAAATTTTGTTCTTCATGAAACCGGTCAACCTTTACATGCTTTTGATTTAGAAAAAATTGAAGAAAAAATAATTGTTAAAACAATAAATGATAAAACAAGTTTTACGACATTAGATAATGAAAAACGTGTTATTTCTTCTGATGACCTAATGATATGTGATTCTAAAAAACCGCTTTGTATTGCTGGTGTATTTGGTGGTGCTGAGTCAGGGGTATCAAATAATACTTCTCATATTTTTTTAGAATCTGCTTATTTTGACCCTATTTCAGTTAGAAAGACTTCCAAAAGACATACACTTTTTACTGATGCTTCATTTAGATATGAAAGAGGATGTGATCCAAATATTACTATTTATGCACTTAAGCGTGCAGCATTGTTAATTCAGGAGATATGTGGTGGTGATATCTCGTCTGAAATATCTGACATTTATCCAAAAAAAATTAATCACTTTTCAGTTGAATTAAATTATTCTAACATGGATAGTTTAATTGGTGAGAAAATAGATAGAAATAGAGTTAAAAATATTTTATCAGATTTATCAATAGAAATTGTAAAGGAAAAGAAGAATGGATTAGATTTATTGGTACCTCCGTTTAAACATGATGTTTTTAGAGAAGTTGATGTAATTGAAGAAGTTCTAAGAATATATGGCTATAATTCTGTTCCAGTTCCTTTAAAAATGCACAATTGTCTTCCTAATCAAGATGAAAGAATTGATATAAGTAACAAGATTGCAAATCTTTTATCTTTTAATGGATTTAATGAAATAATGAATAATTCATTAACTAAATCTAGTTATAATAAGCTAATTGATAATATTAATGAATCACAAAATATAATTATTTTGAATCCGCTTTCTAACGATTTAGATGTTATGAGGCAAACATTACTTTTTGGTGGTTTAGAAAATATTGCCCATAACCATAATCGAAGAAATCTTGATTTAAAGTTTTTTGAATTTGGTAAGACATATCATAAAGTCAATGATCAATATTTGGAAAAAAATAAATTACAAATACTAATAACTGGAAATGAAAATCATAATAATTGGAACAATGTAAGAAAGAAAGTAGATTTTTTCTTTTTAAAAAAATATGTAGAAAATATTTTATTATCAATTGGTATTTACAATTTTAGTTCTAATAATAATGTTGATTCACATTTCTCTTATGGATTAAACTATTTTAAAAATAATAATCTTTTAGTTTCATTTGGAATTATTAGATCTAATATATTGCAATCTTTTGGAATTAAATTAGATGTATTTTATGCCGAATTTAATTTCGATCATATTGAAAAATATATTTCAAATTCAATAAAAGTTAATGATATAGATAAGTTTCCTTCAATAAGAAGAGATTTATCATTGTTAATTAATAAGTCTATAACATTTGAGGAAATTAAAAAAATAGCCTTTAGTATCAATAATAAAATTTTGAAAAATGTTGATCTTTTTGATGTTTATGAAGGAGAGAATTTACCAAAGGAAAAAAAATCTTATGCCATCTCATTTTTAATGAATGATTCAAAGGGAACACTAACAGATAAGTATGTTGATAAAATCATGGACAAGTTAATTCAAGCTTTTTGTCAAAAGTTAAATGCTGAAATAAGATAGTTTTAACATTTATTTGCGCACCTTTCCCCATCAATTGCTGCCGAAACTATTCCTCCTGCATATCCTGCGCCTTCTCCACAAGGATATATACCACTTATTTCTTCATGTTCAAGTGTATTTTTATTTCTTGGAATTCTAACAGGAGAAGATGTTCTGGTTTCTGGTGCATGTATAATTGCATCATTAGTTAAGTATCCTTTCATTTTTTTACCAAATTTTATAAAACCATTTTTTAAAGTATTGTTAATAAAAGCTGGAAATAACTCGGTAATCTTTACAGATGTTGTTCCTGGAATATATGAAGTTAATGGGATATTTTCTGATAACTTATTATCAATAAAATCTAGTAGTCTTTGTGCTGGAACTTTTTGACTTCCTCCAGCTAGTAAACATGCTTTTCTTTCAATTTCTTCTTGAAAATAAACACCTGCCAAAGGACCATATTTTTTAAATTTCTTAAGATCTTCAGTTTTAATTTCTACTACTATTCCCGAATTTGAACTTGGATAGTCTCTTTTAGATGGTGACCAACCATTAGTAACAACGTGTCCTTCTTCTGTAGCACAAGGTGCAATTATTCCTCCAGGACACATACAAAAAGAAAATATTCCTCTTCCATTAATTTGTTTTTTAATTGAATATTGAGAAGGAGGTAAATATTCACTTCTTTCTTTGCATTTATATTGTATTTGATCTATTAATTTTTGCTTATGTTCAATTCTAACTCCAAGTGCAAATTCTTTTGCTTCTATTTTTATCTCTTTTTTATGTAATAATTTAAAAATATCCCTTGCAGAATGACCAGTTGCTAGAATTAATTTTGAAACCTTAATTATTTTATTTTTATTAATTTCTATACTATATATTTTATTATTAGTTATTTTAATATTTGTAAGCTTGCTATTAAAATTAATTTCTCCTCCAAAATTTATAATTGTATCTCTAATAGATGTAATTATTTTTGGTAATTTATTAGTTCCAATGTGTGGATGAGCATCTATTTTAATATTTTTATCTGCTCCATGTTGAATGAGAATATCTAAAATATTCATTATATCACCTTTTTTTTTGCTTCTTGTATATAATTTTCCATCTGAAAATGTGCCAGCTCCTCCTTCTCCAAAACAATAATTAGAATCTACATTTACAATGTGATTATTTGTTAGCTGTGCTATATCTCTTCTTCTATCTCTGATTTTTTTACCTCTTTCAAATATTATAGGTTTTATACCTCTTTCTATAAGTTTTAATGCAGCAAACAGTCCTGCTGGTCCAGCACCAATTATAAATACTTTCTTAGAATTATTAACATTCTTGTATCTAATAATTTTTGTTTTTTTAATAAATTTTTCATCAATATAAATATCAATAATTAAATTATACTTTATGTTTTTACTTCTGGCATCTATAGATTTTTTTATTATTTCTATATGATTAATTCGTGATTTTTTAATGTTAAATGTATTAGATATCTTGTTTTTTATTTCACCTTTTGATAAAACTAATTTAGGAGATATTTTTATTTCAACTCTTTTAATCATATTTCAAAAATATATATAGCATTTATTTTTTTATTAAAAAAGTATGATAATTTTGAAAATATTTAATAATTACCATTTGTATATTAATTTTGTATTTACTTATGAAATTTTTAATTATTTTTTTTTCTTTTTTGACATGTAATCTGTATGCTCAAAAAAATTTAAAAATATTAGATTTAAAAATTCTTGAAACTGAAACAATTTTATCCTCTTCAATTCCTGAAGTTGAAGTATTATCTTTTAAAAATAATGAAGAAAGAATAAAATATTTAATTTTAAAAAGAAAAGTCAAAAAAGTATATCCATATGCACTTTTAGCTAAAAGAAAAATATTAGAAATACAGTGTTCTTTAGATACAATATCTAAAAAAAGATATAAAAAAAAGTTTATTAAATCTCTGACCAAATCTATTAAAGAAGATTATTCTGATGAATTAAAGCAATTAACAATGAGTGAGGGAAAGATTTTAGTAAAATTGATTTATAGAGAAACTAATAATACTTCTTACCAAATTGTTAGGCATTTTAGAGGGAGATTTAATGCTTTCTTTTGGCAAACAATGGCAATTTTTTGGAAAAATAATTTAAAAACAAAATATGATCCAAAAACAATACAAGAAGATGCATTAATAGAGCATATATTAAAAAGTGAAAATTTAATTTTAAACTAATCTAGTTTGAAAAAATCTTAGCAACTTTTTTGTTTCTAATACCTTCTGAATAATCATAGAACCCTATACCAGATTTTACACCCAAAGTATTATTTTTAACCATTTTAATTAGTAATGGAGAAGGATTGTATTTTTTATCTTTAAAACCATCATACATTACTTCTAATATTGATAAACAAACATCTAATCCAATAAAATCAGCAAGTTGTAATGGTCCCATAGGATGTGACATTCCAAGTATCATTACTGTGTCAATCCCTTCAACTGAAGCAATTTTTTCTTCTAGTGTATAAATAGCTTCATTAATCATGGGCATAAGTATTCTATTTGCAACAAACCCTGGAGCATCATTAACTTCAACAGGTATCTTATTTAATGTTTTACTAAGAGACATTATAGCTGATGTAGTCTCATCAGAGGTAGATTTTCCTCTAATTACTTCAACAAGTTTCATTATTGGTACTGGATTCATAAAATGCATGCCTATAACTTTTTCTTTTCTTTTAGTAACATTAGCAATTTCAGTTATCGAAATTGATGATGTGTTTGAGGCAAGTATAGTATTGTTATTGCAAATACTATCTAACTGTGAAAATATTTCTAATTTAAGATCTTTATTTTCGGTTGCAGCTTCTACTACAAGATCAGCATCTTGAATACTTTTGTCAATTTTGTCAAATGTCTTAATATTTGATAATGTATGAAGTTTTTTTTCAATGGAAATGAATTCTTTTTTAACCATTCTGTCTAAATTATTACCTATGGTTAAGATTGCCTTATCTAAACTCTTTTTAGAGATGTCAATTAAAGTGACATTAAAATCATTTTGTGCAAAAGTATGGGCTATTCCATTTCCCATTGTTCCTGCACCAATTACTATTATGTTTTTCATAAAATTAAATTTAGTTAATAAACTACTTTTAAATTGTCTAAATGAAGTTCATTTTTTTCTAATAAAAAATTTCTTTTCATTCCAACAAAAATACTAAATGAAGGAGCATTTATTCCTTCACTAATTATTTGAGTTAAGTTAATATATATTTTATTCCAATTATCTTTTGGATTTATCCATAATAAATCTCTTTTTACAACAAGTGTATAATTTATATAAACACCTACTAGAAACTCCGTATTAGATTTATAATCTAATTCAAGAAATACAGGTGCTCCTTGTTGTGGCAAATCAGTAATGGGATCAGTTGTTATTTCAAATGTTATAAGTGAATCTGATAGAATGCCAGCACCGTAATTATTATTACCATCTGATAATATAATAACTGAGGTATCACTAATACTACTTGTAGAGAGATTAATTCCATTTTCAAAATCTTCTAAAAAAAATGATGTATTCTCTAAATATTCAACTGTCGGTGTAATATTCATTGTTTTATTTGCTTCTAATCTTACATTATTTATAAATGAACTATAAAAAGGATATGGAGTTCTACTACTTGCAATACCATTATTTTTTATTCCTGCTTTAATTCTTAAAGTAAAATCATTAAGATTTAAAACAGGAAATTGGGCTGGCAGTTCATATACTCCTTGTAAGTTATCATTAATAAATATCCATGCATCTGTAATATTTTCTGTAGATTGATCATTGAGTTCAATTGAATCAATATTTATATAACCTGGAATCGAATCATTTTCTTTTTTACAAGCGAATAAAAAAAATAAAAATAGAAAGTATGTATGCTTCATTACTATTAACAATTTATTGTGGATTTAAATTTTATAGCCAGAAATAATTAAACCCTATATTGTTTTAATTTTAATTTTTTCAAAAATACATTTTTATAAATTAATATGCTGGATAGTTTTAGACATAAGGGGTTGCGAAAACAGTTAGTAGATGTTTTAAGTAAGAAAGGAATAAATAATCCCAAAATTTTAGAAGGAATAAATTTTATCCCTAGGCACTTGTTTATTGATAATGCCTTTGTGAATTTTGCTTATAAAGATCAAGCTTTTCCAATTGGCTCTGGACAGACAATATCACAACCTTACACTGTTGCATTTCAAACTGAGTTATTAGACCCGCAACCATATGAAAAAATTCTAGAAGTTGGTACTGGATCAGGCTATCAAACATGTTTATTGCTATATTTAGAATCTGATGTGTATTCAATTGAACGACAAAAAGAACTATATTTAAAAACAAAATCTTTTCTACCTAAATTAGGATATAAATGTCATCTGATTTATGGGGATGGTTATAAGGGGCTTCCTAAATTTGCTCCATTTGATAAAATTATTGTTACATGTGGTGCACCATCAATACCTTTAAATTTAATTAAACAAATAAAGATAGGAGGAAAGATGGTTGTTCCCATTGGTGATTCTTCTAAACAAGTAATGCATTTGATTGAAAGAATTTCTGAAAAGGAGATAAAAACTACTAAGCATGGTGATTTTTTATTTGTTCCAATGTTAAATGATACTAAAAAATGATTTTATTTTATGGATTTTTTGTAATCTTGTATAAATTAAACTATTGATTATGAAAAAAATAACTTTAATATTTTGTGTTTTTTTATTTAGCTTTTCTTCTTTTGCTCAAGTTGAAGTAGAACAGGGTAGCATTATTTTAGATCTAGGTACAAATGGGTTTACTTCTGAAAGTATTACATCAATTGAGGGTTTAGGGGTTCAAGTGAATGATAATTTTGAATTAGAAAACACTGAATTCGATGATGTTTATGATAAATACAATACTTCTAAATTCCAATTGGACTTTAAATCAGGTTATTGTATTGTTGATGGATTAATATTAGGTATTGGTTTAAAATATGAATCGCAAAAAACAGATGTTGAATATACAAGTAGTAATTTTGGTACTGATTATGATGAAACTCAAAGCTCACTTGCTATTAGTCCAATGATAAGATATTATTTTGGTGAGTCAGGCTTTTGGTCAAGTTTAGATTATGTTATTTATACAATGGAAATGGACGATAGTTTTGGAACTTATAATGGTGCTGAATTTCCAAAGACTAACGCATTAGGCTTTGCTGCTGGATATGCAATTTCTTTAAATGATTATGTTGCTTTAAATCCAGTTTTAAATTACACATTAAAAACAGTGACAACCAAAGATGGTGGTACAGCAACAGATGGTCCATTCAACACTAAAGATGTTGATAGAGTTCAAAAATCTGGTTCCTTTTCAATTGGAATTGCACTTTCTGTACACTTAGGTTATTAAAATAATTATTAATTAAAATTTAAAAAAATGAAAAAAATATTTACAATTGTTTCTGCATTAGTTCTTTCATTAAGTATTTCTGCTCAATCTTGGACTGACAGATGGAATGATGATTCATACCTTCCTGAAAGTGGGGACTGGTCTATTGGTTTTGATGCAACTTCAACATTAAATTATTTTGGTAATTTATTAAATTCAAATGCTACAGCTCCAACTGCAGGTTATGTTAGTGGTTTTAATCAAGCTATTTATGGAAAATTAATGACATCTGACAATGAAGCTTGGAGAATTAGAGTTGGATTAAATATGACAAAAGAAATAGATAATACTGATGTTCCTGATGCAAATGATCCAAATAATACAGTTACGGACAAGAATAGTGTTGGAAAAACTGATATTAATCTTTATTTAGGAAAGGAATTTAGAAAGGGAAAGGCGAGATTACAGGGAGTTTATGGTGCTGAAGCAGGACTTGCTATTTCATCAGAAACGGAAAAAAATGAATTTGGTAATTCTCCAGGCAATGGAGGAGTTGGAATTATTGAAGATAAATCTGGACTAAACTTTGGAATAAGTTTAAGAGGATTCATTGGTTTTGAGTACTTTATGTTACCAAGTATGTCTATTGGTGGTGAATATGGTTGGGCTTTTGGATTTTTATCTGAAGGAGGTGGGAGTACTACTACTCTTAATTTTGATGGATCTGAAGATGAAAATGAAAATGCTAATGATTCTTCTTTCGGATTTTCAAATGACAACTCAGGAGGATCACTAGTTTTGAGAATGTACTTCTAAGATAATATTAGCTTTAATAATATAAAAAGGGCCCATTTATTTTTGGTCCCTTTTTTATTTATCTAAAATTGATTTAATGATTTCACATCCTTTTATAATATCTTTATTTGATATATTTAAGGGAGGTGTTATACGAAAAGAGGATTTAGTAAATAGAAAATAAAATAATAATAATCCGTTATTTAGTGATTCTTCTACCACTTTTTTTACTAATTCTTCATTGTGAAGCTCAATAGATAGCATGAGCCCTTTTCCTCTTATATTCTTAATTTTTGGGTGTTGTAGTTCTTTTCTAAATAATTTTTCTTTTTTGTCTATATAATGAAGTGTTTTACTTGAACATAAATACTCTAATGTAGAGTAGCTTGCTACACAACTTAAAGGGTGACCACCAAAAGTTGTTATGTGTCCAAGTTCTGGATTAAATGTTAATTGGTTCATTAATTTTTTAGATGAAATAAAAGCTCCTATTGGCATTCCACCTCCCATTCCTTTAGCAATACATAAAATATCAGGAACTATTTTAAATGCTTCAAATCCAAATAAAGTTCCTATTCTTCCAAAGCAAGTTTGAATTTCATCAAATATTAAAAGAGTTCCAGTTTTTTTACATTTTTTCTGTATTTCAACTAAGAATTTTTTTTTAGCAACAATAAAACCACTAGCCCCTTGAACAGGTTCAATTATTACGGCAGCTGTTTTTTTTGTTATATATTTAATTGAATCAAGATCATTGTAAATTATTTGATTAGAATCGGGGATAAGCGGTCTAAAACTTGATTTGTAATATTCGTTTCCCATAACAGAAAGACTTCCTTGAGTAGATCCATGATAAGAATTTTTACATGAAACTATTTCTGATCTTCCTGTAGCTCTTTTGGCTAACTTAATTGCTCCCTCGATAGCTTCAGTTCCAGAATTAGTAAAATAAGAGGTGCTTAATTTTTTTGGTAAATTATCTGCTAGTTTTTTAGCTAATTTATATTGAGGCTTTTGAATGTATTCTCCATAAACCATTACATGTAAATACTTTTTACATTGATTTTTTATTGCATTAATTACTTTTGGATTATTATGTCCAATAGAGCATGCTGATACTCCAGCAATAAAATCTAGATATTTCTTTCCATTTTTATCTATTAAATATGAACCGTTTGCAGATTGTACTTCTAGACAAGAAGGATAAGAAAATGTTTGTGCCTGAAAATCTTTAAATATATTTCTTACCTTATTCATTTTATTTTTAATGAGTAGGAGTTAATTTGCATAAAAAAATTTAAAAGAGAGAAATAAATTTAATTATTTTTTATTCATTCTTTTTAATAGTCTTTTTTTAAATTCTTGCTCAGCATCATATAGAACTGCAATTTGCTTATTTGAAAGTATTTTTTGATATTCTTTGTGATATATTATTCTTGTTTCTAAAATTTGTTGCTCAATTTTAAATTTTTTATCATTTAATACTTCTACTTGATTTTCATCTAAGTTATTAATATTTTTTCTTTCTTTTATCAGATGATTATTTTTTTGTTTAATACTTTTAATTTGATCAGTATATTCATTGTATACAGGCCAAAAAGCTTGCGCTTCTTCTACTGAAAGATTAAGTTTTTTACTTAAAAAGGCAATTTTGGAGCTTTCAATTTTTTCTAATCTATCCTGTCTTTTTTGTTGTTTTCCAGATTGAGACAGCAACAATAATGGAGCTATAAACATAATTATAAGAATTTTTTTTCGCATTGTATTTAGTTTTTAATTAATTAAAAGATCATACTCAATTTCGTAATCAATAAAATGAAGAATTTCAGCATTATTAAAATCAAATTTTTCTATTTCATTTTCGGTGTAAAAAATATTATTTAAATTATTTTGATCAGTATAAGTTGTATTATTCTTAAAAATTAAAATAAATAAAATAAGAGCAGAAGTAGCTATAATAGGTTTTTTAATTTTGAATAATATATTTTTTATAAAAAAATTATTTTTTTCAATAATTATATTTTGAATGTTATTTTTTAAATCAAAAAAATAATTTTCTGGTGTTTTAAAAGGATTTCTTTTATAATTTTTCATTTTATGTGATTTATCATATACTTAATATGATGAAATTAAATTAAAAAGGTTTAATCTAATTCTAATTTTTTTTTAATTTTTTCTTTTGCGTGATGGTAATTTGCCTTTAATGCACCAATTGATGTCCCTAGAATTTCAGATATTTCTTTGTATTTCATATTTTCAAAGTATTTCATGTTAAATGCAATTTTTTGTTTAATTGGTAATTCTAAAAGAGTTTCTTGTAGTTTTTTTTCAATTTTATTTCCATCAAAATATACATCTTCTTGTAAATGATATTTTAATCTGCTACTAACATTTTCTAATGGTTCAAAGACATGTTTTTTTTGCTTTTTTAAAAAAGTAATTGATTCATTAGTAGCAATTCTATATATCCATGTATATATTTTTGATTTCCCATTAAATTTGTTAAGATTCTTATATACTAGTAAAAATGTGTTTTGTGTAATATCATTAGCATCTTCATGACATAAAACAATTTTTCTAATATGCCAATATATCCTTTCTTGATTATAGTTAATAATATGATTGAATGCTTCGTTTCTAGTATTAGGTTCTTGAAACATTTTTAAAAGTTCTTTGTCGTTAACTTCATTCATACTTATTGAATGTAAGTTTATTTTCTTGATATTACTTTTTTAACTGCATTAACGATTGCATTATCGTTTAAACCATATTTTTCTAATAATTGCATTGGTGTTCCACTTTCACCAAAGGTATCATTTACTCCTACCATTTCTAATGGTGTAGGGATTTTTCTTGAAAGCAATTGAGCAACACTATCCCCAAGACCTCCATTTATCATATGCTCTTCTGCTGTTACGACACATTTAGTTTTTTTGATTGAATTAATTAT
>Ga0160423_10002625_pt1 | contig 15019 bp, 9 predicted proteins | sample CRUFie14St8metaG_FD_108191 | JGI IMG/M metagenome (GOLD analysis project Ga0160423, IMG submission 108191) | Marine microbial communities from the Costa Rica Dome - CRUD Field 142mm St8 metaG | ecosystem: Environmental > Aquatic > Marine > Oceanic > Photic zone | place: Costa Rica: the Eastern...
ATGCAGCAGCATATCAAAAAGATTGATTTTTTTGTGAGAAAAATTACTCTTCCTAATTTTCCTGGCAAAATCTTTAAAAAAAAAAAAAAAAAAAAGGGGGGCCTCCTGGGATTTCTAAAGCCGACCAAGGCCACCACCAGAAGGCCAGTACGTCTGGTGTGCGGCTGCTGTAGGCGGTGTGTGTGTGTGTGTAGGTATGCCTAGGTATGGCGTGGGTTCGCTCTTCAAGGGCAGGCGGGAGCCCTTATTAGGGATCCTGTACGAACGCAAACACACAATAAACACAACAACAACTACAACAACTACAACAACGACGACGACGAACAACGACGTCGAACCAGTGAAACAGGGACCTGATTCTACACGAGTACAACTACAAGAAAAACAACAACAACAAGAAGTTACACGACAAGTGGAGGCCGAGAACAACAACAACAAGAAGAAGAAGAAGAGGAAGGAGGAGGACGAGGGAACGGGACGAGAACATGATGATCACGATGGAACAAACCAGGAGCCCAAGAGGTCGAAGCAGGACCTGAAAGAGACTAGTGTGGTGACCATGGAGGTGGACAAGGAGTCCAAGGAGTGGACGGGAAAGGACCTCGCCAAACACGCCAGGCAGGCCATGAAACAGAACGTGTCCTTCACCTTTGGTTTTGATCTGGGTGGTCAAAACGACAACCTAATACCCATGTCTTCTGAGGGTGGCGGCCCAGTCGATGGGGTTGGGGGGGCCCAACCCGCCGCGAACCAGGACTCTCGCGTCGTCTACGTCGGCGGCCTGCCCTACGAGGTGACGGATGTTGAGATTGAGCAGTTCTTCTCGGAGTTCGGGCAGGTGGAGCGGATCGACAAGCTCAAGTTTCAGGACAGCGGTAGGTTCAACGGCATCGCCTTCGTTTGCTTTGACTCGGGCAGGTCGGCGAAGAAGGCCTTGTCGGCGAATGGCAGGGCGTTCTACGACGACGACAGGTTTCTCGTCGTTCGCAAGTACATCAGCGGGGGGAACGGCGCGGAGAAGAAGAGGGAACAACATGCGGCCCCGGTGGAGAGGAAGAGGGGGTACAACAGGGTGTACGTGGGCAACTTGCCATGGTCGTGCACGGACGCCGAGCTCAGGGAGTGGTTCCAGGGCGCTGGATGCGAGATCAAGTTTCTGAGGATGGGAACGGACAAGGACGGAAACTTTAGGGGGTTTGCGCACCTTCACTTTGCGACGGACGCGTGCGTGGACAAGGCTCTTGCGCTGAGCGGGGAGTACTGGGACGACAAGCAGGTCAAAGTCAGCCCTGCCGTGCCGCCAAAGCGGTGAGTGACGACGTGTTAAAAAGTTATTTAATCCCAGACGGCGGCGCTACGAGTGCGGCCGAGTTGTTTCACCCGCCAGGAAGGTCTCCGAGCTGAGCAGCACCCTGTCCAGGAACTTTTCGTGCGCCGACACGAGGTCGTCCAGCGACGCGGCCTTCCTCACCTCCTCCTCCAAGACCCGCCACGCCGGCTCGATGGTCTCAAACGTCATGTGGCCGAGGTATTGGTTGACATAGTGCAGGGTCTCCTTGGAGGCGAGGGCTTCCCTCAGCGAGGGCTCCGTGGCGTCCAGCCTCTGCCTCCTCAGCTGCTGCTGCTGCTGCCACGAAGACGCCAGTTTCTTCTCCACGAACTTGAAGGCGAAGAGCTGGGCAAAGACACGCTGGTACTTGGCCAGGGTCTGCCTCGTGACCACCAGGGAGAAGGGCCAGTTCACCTTGTACCCCAGAGTGAAGGAGGAGGCCCCGGATCCGTCCTCGGGAAGGAGGCCGACCAGCACGCTGCCGCCGGCCTGCCGCCTCCTGGATCGGAGGGCGGCGCGGGCAGGGTCCTCTCCTCCCAAACCGCCGCCCTCCGCCGCCAGCACGCAGTACGCGTCCTCGTTGTAGGGCTCCGCGGCGCTGGAGGAGACCTTCACTGCAAGCTCGAAGAGGCTCTGCAGCCTGCGCTGGGAGCACTGGCCGTGCGGCTTGTCGAGCTCCTCCTCCGCGGCATCAATGAAGTGCAGCAAAAAGTCCCCTTGGTCCAGCAAAAAGTAGCGCTTGAGGGACCTGAGCCTGCCCAGCAGGTCCACGGGGCCGTGCAAGAAGGAGAGAAGGGCCTGGGATGCCGAGGCCAGGCACCGGTCGACGGTTGACGCGAGCTCCCTCCCCGACGGGCCAATGTGGGACAGGGAGGGGCTTCCCCCGCCGCCCCCACGCTCCGCCCCGCACTCCCTCACCACGTTGAGGTACTTTCCCGTTGCGAGAATCTTTTCTGCAAGGCGGCCGCGCAAAAAGTCCGGGACCTCTTCCTCCGCCCTGAGGGAGTACCACACACGCCACTGGCTGGCGTCTTTTCCCGGCCCTTGGGTCAGCCCGCGCTCGCCCTCGGCCTCCCTCCCCCGCACCAGGAACTCGCCGTAGGGGTCGTCCACGCGGCCGCCGCCAAGCCACCCCTCTAGCATGCGGAGGTAGGGCCTGGAGCCGCGCTCCAAAAGGTGGGCCAGTGCCTTTGTCTTGTTGGGGTCCCCCGCGTTTCGCTTCAGCCTGCGCTCCGCCTCGTTCAGCGAGGATGCGCCCCTGAGGTCGGCGTTGATGATCTCCGAGAGTAGACCGCCCACCGCCTGCAGCGTGCCGAGGCTGGGCTGACAGTAGTACCACATCGAGTGCAGAGAGAGCTTGCCCTCCGAGAGCATGGTCTCCAGCTGTGAGACCAGAAGCCTGAACTCCCAGACGATCTCCTTGGCGGCGGCTGCCATGGCGTGGTTGACCAGACCGCACGAGTAGTCGAACCGCGTCTCGATGAAGGACTGCAGGACCTGCAGATGGAGGCACAGCGGCAGGAACTTGTTTGCCAGCTGGCGCAGGGACGAGTCCAGGGTTTGGTCTACAGCGAACTCGATCTTCCCGGCTTCCTTCGAGTACCGCGGCCTCACCAGCCTGCCCTCCGAACCAAGAAAGACGTACAAGAGGTCGTCCAGCACGAGGAGCTCCTGCAGCTCTGGCTCCATCGCGGACACCTCGGACTCCAACCCCACCGGCGCGCCCTTCGCCCCGCCTCCATCCCTCAGCAACGACCCCACCCCGCGACCAGAGTAGATCACTGGGTGGGAGAGCGCCCACTCGGGCAGCGAGACGTCGCCCCCCGCGGACCTCCTGGACAGGTCGAGCCTCTGGACCTGCCGCTCCGCCCTTGCCCCCGCCGCGCTGGCGGCCGTCCTCAGCAGGTGGGAGGTGTCCCCGTACGACGACCCATGGCCCGAAAAGTCTTCCTCCCCCTCCTCCTTCGCCACCGCCACTACCACCTCGCCTGATGCCCCGCCGGCCTTGTCCCACAGCTTCTTCCTCGCGGACCTCGGCGCGACAGAGCCGCTGATCTCTCCGGCGCTCACGTGCTGCCCTCCCGCCTGCGATACCTCGTGCCTGTACGGCGAACGGTGGGCGAAACCCGAGGCGTCCGCGAGCGCGGGCGAGGGCCTGGCGGGCGAGGGTCTCAAGGACGAGGACCTCACGGGCGAGGGCCTCACGGGCGACGCCAAAGCGTTCTCCTTGCCCGAGGGTGTCCTTTGCTCGCGCTTTGTCTCCACAAGGCTTGCCCTCCCGCTTCCCGCCGGATATCCGGTCGACGACGACAGGATCGACGCGAGGTCGGGATCCGCAAGCACGCGCGCCACGACGGTGAGGTACCTGTCCAGGTGGCCGGCGGAGGCAGGTGCCCCAAACTCGGCAAGGTCCCCCTTCAGGTCTCCGTAGGCCCCCCGAAACGTATCGTAGTCCTTTGACTTTTGCTCTATCGTTCGCTGGGTCTGTTGGACAGAAACGCGAGTGACCTCGTACCTGGAAACCATTTTCGAAAGCATCTGGGCGGACGCGGTGGCCACTCCGTCGGTGGCGCGGCCTGGAGGGAGCCCAAGCGCTCTATTCAAGCGCTTGACCAACCGCAGGAGCTCCGCCTGGGTCTCGCCCGTGGACCTGTCGTAAGTCCGGGGCTTCCCGGCTTTACTGATCAAGGAGGCCGAGCCTGCCGACCCTCCCCGGGACGGGAGGAGTGATCCCGCTCCCCCGCTCGTGGACACGGCACCCATGTTCTCCATTGTCGCGCTGCCCCCTCCGGCCCTCTGGCTTCTCAAACCAAACCCGAGCACGAAAAACAGGCGCGAAAATCTGGGTTGCGGGATGATCATCAAGATTTCCTGACTCTTGGATATTTCCATTATTTTTTTTCATCATAATTCTTCATCATCTTCATTCTATCGGATTAACCCGTGGATCTTTGCTTTTTTGGGGTTGGCGGTCCCCTCGTCTCCTCGTCTCACGTGCTAGCGAGGAGGACGAGATCCAAACACAGACGGAGGTCGAGGTCGAGGAGGTCGAGTGGCTGGACCTGGCCACCATCACCTGAAGGCACTTCAGCAACAACAACAACAAGAAGGAGGACAACACAAAGACGGGATCTTGGACGTGGCCTTGACTTGACGCGGCTTGACTCGTTTGCCAGGATGGGAAACGAGGCGCTCGCCTTCGGGCTGGTGTGCGGGTCCGGGGCTGCTACCTTTGTGGGAGCCCTCGGGGTCTACCTGAACGGAGGGAAACTGGACCCGGCCTTCCTGTCCGCGAGCATGGGAGCCAGCGCGGGGGTCATGATCTACGTCAGCTTCGTGGAGATCTTTTGCGCCAAGGCCGTGGACTCCTTTGCCGAGAGCGGTAGCTCGGACGTGGAGGCAAGGAGGCACGCCACCCTCCTGTTCTTCGCAGGCATCGTCAGCACTTTTGCACTGGACAAGCTCGCGCACCTGCTCATGCGGCGCCAAGGGTGGAGCGCCGAGGGGGGCCGGGCCACCCGCCGCAAGAACGACCTGGCCCCGGAACGACGGGACGATGAGCAGCGAAGCGATGCGGAGTCCTTGGAGGTCCGGGACGCGTCTGGCGGGAAGATCGAGGCCACGGAGAGGGGGAAGGTGGGCGGGCACGACGAGGGCCTTCGTAAGGCCGGGATTATCACCGCCCTCGCGATCGGGCTCCACAACTTTCCCGAGGGCCTCGCCACGTACATGGCCACCATCGGCAGCAGCTCCACCGGCATCGCCGTTGCAGTCGCCATCGCCCTGCACAACATTCCCGAGGGCCTCGCGGTCGCCGTCCCCGTGTTCTACTCCAGCGGCAGCAGGGCCAAGGGCATCCTGTGGGGCGTGCTGAGCGGCTTGAGTGAGCCCCTGGGCGGCCTTTTTGGGCACCTCGTCCTGAAAGGCACGGACATGAACCCGCTCGCGTACGGAACCCTCTTCGCCCTCGTGGGGGGGATGATGACGTACATCTCCTTTGCGGAGCTCCTGCCAAACGCTTTGTACCACGACCCGTCGGGGCACTCGGCGACCGCGTCGTGCCTCCTCGGAATGGCCGTTATGGCGGCCTCCCTGCTGCTGTTCGAGGCCTGAGCCGAGGATGGATTCAGGGCTTGCGTTTGCTTTTCCTTTGCTAAGGATGTACTGTATGGGATTATTCACTTCTTTTGTTCGGGGCTCCAAGGCCAGGGGCAGGGGCACGTGCCTGTTCTCTCGATTCGATTTCGATGGATTTTGTTTGCTTTCCCGTCTCGCCTGCATTCTCGAGATTCTGGTATCTTGGTTTTTTCGTTTTGTAGAATAGAACTGGGTCGAACGTTGGAAATGTAATGGGGTGGGGGAGGAGAGAGAGAAGGTGGTCGAGGCACAGAGCTCGGTGCCCCCCGCGCGAGCGCGAGCGACAAGGGAGCGGAGAGGAGGGGGCGCGATGATCGACAACCGCTCGCGGCGTCTTTCGCTGCCGACGTACGCCAAGACGGCCACCGCGCTCCGGAGGCTGTCGAACGCCGAGCCAGAGACCGTGACGCGCGTGCGGACCAAGTCCATCGACGAGATAGGCACGCAACTCTCACAGCAGCTCAAGCTGCAGCAGCTGAACGTGAAGCCGAGGAAGAAGGACATCACCAAGGTCAAGCTCATCAGCATGGGGGACGCCGGCGTCGGCAAGTCGTGCATCATCAAGCGTTTCTGCGAGGGCAGGTTCTCTTCAAAGTACCACGGCACTATTGGGGTGGACTACGGGGTGAAGACCGTGAGGTTCGGGGCGAACGAGGTCAGGATCAACTTATTTGACCTCGCGGGAGGGCCAGAGTTCCTGAGCGTGCGGAACGAGTTCTACAAGGACACCCAAGGCGGTATCTTGGTCTTCGACGTGACAAGCAGGAAGTCCTTCGAGGCTCTCAACTCGTGGGTCGAGGAGAGCCACAGCTTCGGCGCCAAGTCCCCCGAGTACTTCGTGCTGGCCAACAAGATCGAGATGCCTTCGCGGGTGGTGAGCGAAGAGGAGGCGAGGGGTTGGGCGGAGGACAACGGCTTTGATTACTTTGAGGTCTCCGCCTCCACGGGAAGCAGGGTCATGGACGTCTTCGAGAAGCTCACGTCCCGGATACTCCGAGAGAAGTTCGGGCTGAACGTGTACTGAACACGATCCCACGCCATTGTAAGTCTAGCCGAGCCGAAAAAGTCCTCGCTGTAATTGTAACGTGTTTTCTACAAAGAACTTGTGTTTTCTACATTTTCCGCAGGGACTCAAAGGCCCTCCTGAACCACTCGCCCCTCTCCTCAAAGCTGCCAAACTCGTCAAAGCTAGCGCAGGCAGGGCTCAGCAGCACAGTGTCCCCCTCCTCCGCGACCCCGTGCGCCGCCTCCAGGGCTTCCGCGATGGTCGAGAACACGAGCCCTTGGCGGGCGCCAACCTCCTCGGCGATCTTCGCCCCGCTCTCCCCGAAGCACACCACTTCCTTGACCCCGTCCGCCAGTCCCTGCAGCCCCAAAGAGCCGCTTTCACGCAGAATCTTGCCCCGGCCGCCCAGCATCAGCACGCACCTCGCCCTGGCCCCGCCGAGGGACTCCAGGGCCACCCTGACGGAATCCGCGTTGGTGGCCTTGGAGTCGTTCACGTAGGCCACCCCGCCGCCCGTAACGCCCAGGCGCTCCAGCCGGTGTGGTGGGGGCTCTAGCGCGTCGAGGGCGGCCTCCACCCTCCGCCTCGGCCAGTCGAATCCGAGGGCGAAGCAGAGGATCAGGGCGGCCGCCGCGTTCATCGCGTTGTGGTCCCCCGCGCACCTTTCCAAGAAGGTCTCACCGAGGGAAAACTCTCGAGGGTCGTGCCACCAGGGCAGCTGGACACGGATCGAGGCGCCGTGGCCGAGCCTGGCGGTGGCGCCGGGCAGGGCGCCCATCCTGACAGCCCCATCCTTCGCCCCCTCGCCCAGCGTGGCCTCCAGGCAGGGGTGGGACTCACTCTCCCGCGGCAGCACCAGCGTGTCGACGCCTGGCCTCATGGCGTGCGCCAAGGAGGCCTTGGCCCTTGCGTAACCCTCCACTCCCCCGTGCCTCTCGGCGTGGTCGTCCGTAAGGTTCAGGATTGCGGCGGCCCGAGGGCGAAACAGGTCACGGCACGACTCAATCTCCAGCTGGTACGAGCTGACCTCCACGGCGAGGCAGTCCAACCCGCCCGTCCCGTTCCCTTCGCCTCTCACGCCCCGCCTCAGCCGCAGGCACACGTCCGAGGCCGGCAGCCCGATGTTGCCGCACGCCTCGCAGGTTTTACCAAGCCCCTCCAGGAGCGAACACAAGAACGTCGTCGTCGTGGTCTTGCCGTTCGTCCCCGTGACGCAGGCCACGGGGACCGCGAAGTTTTGGGTGATCTCGCACAGGGCGAAGGCGAGCTCGGACACCAAAGTTGCGGCGGGGGGCACGAGCGGGGCGATGGAGGAGGCAGGGACGCCGGGGGAGCAGACGATCACGTCGCAGCCCTCAAAGTCGGCGAGATCGTGCGGGCCGAAGCGCAGGGCGACCTCGCAGGAGCCCGAGGACTCTAGATCCCGCGCCACTTCGACTTGGGCGTCGGTCGGGCCTGAGGGATTGCTGTCCAGCATGGCGACGCGAGATGCCCCGCGGTCGAGCGCCAGGGCTGCCGCTGCGAGTCCCGAGGCGCCGAGGCCAACGACCGCAACGCGCTTCCCTCCCAGGTCCACCAGGCGCTCGTGGGGCTCCAGGCGCAAGTCGTCGTCCCCCTCGCTTTCGCTCACTACGCGCCCGCCGCTCGTGGCGAGGGCACCTCGCTTGCACTGTGCCGCTGGTCGTTCCCGGTCACGACCGGGTTGCCTCCACCCCTTGGTTAAGGTGGTTTGGGATACCCCGTGTTGTCTCCAGGTCCTCGGTCTGGAGGTCCGAGGGTGACCTCCCGCGGCGCGTACCGCCACCCCTGTCCTCGCTATGGACGTCATAGTTCTCCCTTTCACTCCCAGAACTCCCTTTTTTGCTTGTGTGTAGGAGGTATGACTAGTGTGCGTGACCAAACGAACGAACGAAACCAACAAAAAAGTCTCGTGTGGTCTATATGATAGACCTAAAGCCGCGTTGTTTTGTCCCCTTTGTACTTCCTTCCCGTCTGCTGGATCATAATCATCGCCATCCTGGACTCACTCCAATGGACTCCCCCACCTCCCATCCTTGTTTTCGTCGCTTGTTTATCCGGTTTTTTCTGTACACTCGAATTGTGCTCTTTTTGGATGGTGTACACTCGAATTTTGCTCTCTTTGTTTTCGTGTTTTCGGGCAGCCTCCGACAGGCAACAACAACAGGCAACGCAGCAGGCGAAGCAAGGGGCGGGACCCCGAGCCCAGGGGTGGGTTGTGGTCTCCTGTATAGGATGGCGGAAGGATCGAGGAATAATAATCAAGATCAAGATGCAGGAGGCATAGGGACTCAAGGCTTGAACCCAGTAAGACCTCATGACACGCGTGGTTATTATGCCAAGCTCAACGTTTGTGTGGACTGCACCCAGGAAGAGATCAAACGGCAGTACAGACAACTCGTGAGGTTCTACCACCCGGACAAGATCGAACAGGTCAGGGCTCTGATAGGAGAACAACACAATACAAACACGGATGCCAATAATGAAAACCAACAAGGTGAAGCGGAGGACGACCAGGAATATGGGGTGACAGAGGCAAAACAGGGCTTGGCTTCTTCAAGTGGACTGGACGGCGCGGCAACGCGTTCCTTTGCCAAGCTCCAAGAGGCCTACGAGACGCTCTCGGACCCGGTCGCGAGGGCGGTGTACGACACTTATGGAGGGGACGGATTGGCGGCGGGAAGGGACGTCGTGGCGGTGGACGAGAGCGCGCCCTCGTCGCTGCGAAGGGTGAGGGAGAGGATGGAAAGGACGAGAATGCGTGAGGAGATCCTTCGGGAGATCAGGGACAAGGGCGTGCCCGAGCAATATGGAAGGGTCAGGTACTCGGGCCTGTATCACGTCTCCTTATCGCGACCTGGCCGCCGCGAGGGCCTGGCCTCCCTTCTCGACCCGCTCGAGGTCGGCGTCGTGTCCCTGAACTCGAACGCCACCGTGAGGGCGACGGAAAAGGACATTGTCACCCTAGGCGGCCAGATGGGCCAGAGCATGACCCAGGGCAACTCCCAAGGGTCGCTCACCCTGTCGGTGAGGCGCGAGCAGACCGCGCAGCACACGCTGGAGGCGGCGTGCGCGTGCCAGCTTGACCCGGGGAGGCCCGCAGGGTTCCACACCTCCTTCAAATCCACGCGCCAGCTCAGTGCCAACCACACCGCTTCCCTGGAGCTGAGCTGCTCTTCGCAGCGCGAGGACGACTCCGGGTACACCCACCAGGCGGAGCTCGAGGTAGGGAGCACTAGGAGGCTCGGAGAGCGCCTATACGGCGAGTTTGCCTGGACCTTCGACCCCCACAACACCCAGTCCGGTTGCAGGCTGACGTTTACGGGGCAGCGCAAGAATAGGGCGTGGGCCTTTGACACGTACGCTGGCAAGGTGATGGGGTTCTCGGGGCAGGAAACGGCGCTGCTGCCGCTCCCTGGGGGCGGGAAGCGGAGCGCGGAGGAGGAGGAGGAGGAGGTGCCGAGGGCAAAAACCTTTGTTGGCAAGTGCGCCTTCAAGGCCAGGACGGATGCCCTGGACTTAGAGGTCTCCGCGTCGAGGAAGGATCCTGGGACCCAGGTCTCGTTGGGGTGGGGCGCCGCGATTAGCCACCGGGGGCTCTTCTGGCGCCTCAGGGCGGGCCACCTGGGCCAGAGGTTCTTTGTGCCAGTGTGCCTCTCCACCCAGGTCACCGCACTCCCCGCCCTCGCGGCCACCTTTACCCTCCCCCCGATCTTGTGCTGGCTCGGTTCCTACTTGGTGCCGCCCGCCCGGAGGCTGCTGGAGAGGCTCCAGGGCCCGGGTGCGCGAGAGGTGGAGCAGGCCGAGCTCGAGGCCGGGTTCAGGGGTGCGGCTGGGGACTGCGTTTTGATGGCGGGGCCGGCCCTGCGGAAGAGGAAGGCTGCTTCCAAAGACGGCGGGCTCGTCGTCGTCAGGGCCGTGTACGGCGACCTGGACGCCTTCCGGTCGGCGGAGGCCGGGGGCGGCGCCCTGGGGAGGAGGGGAGATGCACTCAGGTGGCTCGACGTCACCCTCCCCGTCCAGTTCTTGTGCAAGGGAAATAAGATCCTTATCCACGGGGGCGCCAGCAAGCAGCATCTGATGGGGTTCTGCCGCGTGGACGCCGAGGAGCCGCGCCTGCTGGTGCGGTACCTCCACGAGGGGGAGTGCCATGAGTGTGTGGTGTCCGATACTGGGACGCTGGCGGCGCCCAGCGGGGCGGACGTGGTGGAGGACCCCGCGGTCGCGAGCGCCGCCAGGGGTCGGGCGCTGGAGATGGAGGGGGAGGCCGCCGAAGATCTCGTTAGGGCCCTGATCAGGGAGGGGGGCGCCAAAGCGGGCGAGTGAGGAGTCGCGCGCGCTGGTAGTAGCAGTAACGCAATTCATCAAAATAATTATTCTCCCCCGAGCCATCAAAGACGTTTGATCGCTTGCTCACTGGCACTCTGAGTAGCCATCCTGTTGTGGCGAGCACCGAGCGTGCTTTCCCTTGCAGTGAGAGGGTTTCTTGCACTTCAGGAAGCACTCTTTGCCCTCGACCTTGCAATACCCTGGCAAGGGGACGGCGTAGGGGGTCTGGCCGTCGCACCTCGCGCCCTCTGGGCACCCCACGCACAACTGGTCCACAATGCAGGGGTGCCTGAACCTGATCTTGTCGGCGTGCTTCTGCAGCAAGTCCAGGATAATGGGCATCTCCCCCTTTGTGTCCCTCGACAGCTGCCTCGAATTGGGCTCCTCGTCATTTAAATAGTGGTACTTGACGTAGCCCTTCCACGTCCTGAGGAACCCGTAGATGTCTATCCGGTCGCACAGCATCAGCGCCAGCTTCAGGCCAAAGTACCCGTTGGTCGGGGTCTCAAGCTTATTCCACTCCACCACCTTCTTGTAGAACGACATGTCCATGGGCACGTTGGGAAGGTGGGGGTGCTTCTGCCTTATCCTCATGTACTTCCGCATGGCCTCGTCCACCGTGGTGTGGAAAAGGCACACCTCGTCGTCAAACTCTCGGAACCCGAGGTGGTGCCGGTTGATCATCCTAATCGTGGTCCTGCTGCCGACGTGCCTCTCAAAGCCCTTGGCCGGCGCGATGTTGAACCGAAAGATGGCGTCGTGGGCGTCGATCTCCTCGCCAAAGTCCTGCGTCAGCAGCAAGCCGGCGCTGCCCACCACGGCGCACGTCCCGTAGTGCGTCTTGTTCGGGTCCACAAGGTCCTCATCAGGCAGCGAGTCGATCATCTTGTCCGTCACGGTCCCCAGGGTGCGGCAGCACTTGCCACGGAGGTCCTTCCAAGGGGTGACGAGTGGCTTGCCCTTGAGGGGGATGGAGGACTTGGACATGGCGACGTGGGTGGGGTGGTACTTGTGGTGCTTTCGCTTCCGGCCCCTGCGGCCCTTCCGACCCGAGGACCCCGAACCGCCTCCCTCAGACTCCTCCCCCTCCCCCTCCGCCTCCACCTCCCCCGTCTCGTCCTCCGGGCCCCCCGCGGGCTCGTCCTCCACCGACTCCACCGCGGCCTCCTGCGCGACCACGAAGTCGTCCAGGTCCGTGGTTTCCACCCCCGTCGTTCGATCAAAGTCGACGTTCCCTTCTGCCACCACTGGCACTCTTTGCTTCACCCCGTCCACGTCCGGCCTCACGTAGCTCCGACTCTGCTCGTGGTCGGTGCGGCTGTGCTCCGCGATAAGCGTGTGCGGCGCGGTATGAGAATTCCACGCCAGATACGTCACGATGTACACGCAGCACATGTAGAGCACGAGGTTATACCTCCTACTACTACTGTGGTGACGTTTGGTCACCCCAGTCACCCCACTCCCGCTCGACATGGCACCTCGCGCCGGCCCCAGTTCTTCAGTTCCACACCACCACCACCCACTTTAGACTGTCATGCCTCCCTTCTCTTCTCGAAGAAGTATCGGGTTTGTTGGGGTTCAAGTTCGTCCCCCTCCGTCGCTCCCTCAGTCACACAAGCTCTTGTTCTCGCCTACGTTGCGTGCGTGCGTGCGTGCCTGCGTCCTCGGTCTCCCCGTCGCCTGGTTGGTGCGCCCCCTCACAACAACGCCTTGCCGTACGATTGATTGATTGCTTGATCTTGGGCTGGCTTTCCAAGATCAAGAGCTTCGCCCTGGGATCGCCTCGGATCGGATCTTTGTTTTTTTGGGTTCGGATCCCTCGAGGGCGGCACAACCACGAGGAGGGGAAGCGCCAGGGCAGAAGAAGAGAACGTAGCAAGGGGAGTGCGTTTGAGGAGGACAACATATCGATCGATCGATCGATCGGTCCCCGTGGAGGGCGTAGGGGTCAACCTGGGCGCGCGCGCGCGACGCGACGCGAGGAGCAGGGCCCGCCATGGCAGTTCTGGAAGTGAACCGTTTTCTGACGGAGCTGGCGGGTTTGTATGAGAAGTGTAAGGAAGGGACCGCAGGGAAAGCGGTGACTCTGACGATGAAGCGGAGTGACCTGAAGCCCCGGACGCGCAGGGCCAAGGCCAAGGCCAAGGTCGAGGACAAGGACAAGGAAAACTCGGACGACGAATACTCTTGCTTGGTGAGGGCGAAACACGGCAAGAGGAAGATCAGTACGGTGGTTTCCGCGAAAGACCACCTGTACTTTCTCAACGCTTGCAACACCATCTGCAAGGCGCACATGGACGCACTGAAGCGGAGGGACAAGAAGAAGAAGAAGAAGAAGGCCAAGAAGTGACCGGCCTGGCAAAACAAACCCCATGAAAAATGTAAAACACGAACACACACGGACACACGTTCATAGGAACCTGCAAGTGGACTTGAAGTCCGGTTTGTTCATGTCGATCTCGTCCTCGACGCCGTCCGCGTCGTACCTCACGGTGAGGACCCCCTGCGGTGACTCCTTGATCACCTCGCAAGTGAACCACTGCCTTGGTTGGTCGTACAGGACGCTCATCCTTCTCCCCACGTGTGTGCCCTCGCTGGGACGGGCTACCGACCAAAAACCGGACTTCCTGGCGCCTGTATTCTTCTTCGCGCTTATCTCGGGCTCGTCCTTTATCGACTTCCTCGCTGCCTTGTATTTATGCATGCCGAATGGCCTTGACTCGAGCTTGGCCCTGAGCTCCGCGTTCTCCCTCTCCAGGTCCGCGTTCTCCCTCTCCAGGTCCGCGTTCTCCCTCTCCAGGTCCCGGACCCTCCTCTTGAGCAACCTCGCTTCGCCCGGCGACCCTTCCCCCCCCGCCCCATCCATCCCCCCCAGCACTTTGTTGTCGATCAGCCTGACCTCCTGGCCTTCGTGCTTGCTCCTGTAGAACGCCGCCACGGCGATGAGGCTCCTCTTCGCCTTTCCCACCCTCTTGGCCCTCCGCAGCGTTCTCTCGTCCACCATGTCCACGTAGTCGACCCTCCCGCCGTACTTCTCCACCGTACTCCTCACCAGATTGCACAGAACGTGGGCGCCCACCTCGTCGCCCTCATTCAAGCCCTCCACGGCCTCCGCGGCCGCGCTCAGCGCCTCGCTGATGCCAAGAGCCTTCTTCCTCTCCCCCTCCGCCAGCAGGGCATTCCTGCTGCTCATGGCGAGCCCGTCCGCTACCCTGAAGATCGGGCAGCCCACCACCTCAACGGCAAAGTCCAGCTCTCTCGCCATCGTCTGGATCACCCTCAGCTGCTGGTAATCCTTCTCTCCAAAAAGCGCCACATCAGGCTCCACGATGTTGAAGAGCTTGCACACCACAGTGGCCACGCCCCTGAAGAATTTGGGGCGGGTCTTGCCGCATAGAGGCCGCTCCAGTTTGCACGCCGAGACCCAGGTCTGGTGGTCGCTCGTGGAAGCTGCGGCCGTGTCGTCGTCGTCCTCGGCCTCCGACTCTGAAGACTCCGTCCCGCTATCTCGATTGTTCCTTGGGGCGTATAGGTCCTTTGGCATGAACACCGCGCTCACCCCGCCCTCCTCTTTCAGCTTACGCAAGTCTTCCTTATTTTGTCTCGGGTACTCCTCAAAATCCTCTGTAGGGGCAAACTGGGTGGGGTTAACATAGATCGAGACGACGACTATTGGGGCCCGGGCCTTCGCGTGACGGACGAGGCTGAGGTGGCCCTCGTGGAGGGATCCCATCGTGGGAACGAAGGCAACCTTCTGGTTCCTCGCACGGCGCTCACGAGAAAACGCACGCATCGACGCAGCGTCCGTGATCACCCACTCAGGCCCCGCAGCACTTGGTCCCAGCTGCATAGTTACTCTACTCAACTCTACTGTGGTATAGATACTTGGTATAGTCTTGGTGTGTTCTGTTATGGTACCTGCACTGCGAGTTGCAGGTCACACAAGTCGGTGGTGTCCTATCTTGTCGGGCGGCGGTTACTCCTCCAAGGAGTCTCCTCGTCTCCTCCCCTCCAAAACCAAGTTCCATCTCGCGCTCGGGAAAGGAAATCTTTAAGGAAATTTTTCCCGCTCTCTTTGCACTACAAAAGAACTGTCACCTTAACAATTCTAGTCTGTTTAACCTCCCGATCATTGTTTCGACCGCAGTGCAGGAGAGGTTTCGAGGGGGCCCTTAAACCAGCTGCCTTTACCCCCCTCA
>Ga0160423_10002626_pt1 | contig 15017 bp, 17 predicted proteins | sample CRUFie14St8metaG_FD_108191 | JGI IMG/M metagenome (GOLD analysis project Ga0160423, IMG submission 108191) | Marine microbial communities from the Costa Rica Dome - CRUD Field 142mm St8 metaG | ecosystem: Environmental > Aquatic > Marine > Oceanic > Photic zone | place: Costa Rica: the Eastern...
AATAGTGAGATTGCTAAGTGTGATTCATTCAAGATGCACATGAAAACTGACCCAGAGGAAGGTAAACAAAAAGAGAGTCAGATAGGAAGAGTGGTTCATCAAATAGAAGTTACCACTCCGTACAAGCTTGCGTACAAAGAACCTGAGTATACTATCAGAACATCTTTGTATAAAAAAGCTGTTCAGTTTGGTCGTTACTTGTACAGTTCCAGTATGTTGCCCGCTATGATTGCTTGGTGTCTTAATAACAATCAACGATACACTACGTTTCCAATGACTCCTAAGAAGTTTAACGAAGTATGTCTTATACAAAAGCAAATTGGTAATCATTGGACTGACTCTAGGTTTGTTGCAGAACTAGCCAGCCCTCCATCTGCTGTATGGAGAGTAGAAGGTCTAAATCAGTTAAGGCATATTGACAACATGCTTAAAGCCATACCATTTACTAAAGAAGAAAGTGCCTATGATCTTTGGGATGAAAAAACTAGCTGTGCAGATGTTATCGGTAAAACTGAAAAAATTATCAAGGGTCTAGCTAGGGGTGTTAATAGTGAGGACGAGGATAAGAACTCAGTTTCTTTGTATACTGCTTTGGCGGGACAAACACGTAAACACCCTTGTGAACATCTGGTTAAACTTATCATGGGTTTGCACGTCAGTACCGATCTTGAGAAGTTGAGAACGGCTTGTCGAAACGTCCTTACAGATCAAAAAAATGCTGTGCTTAAAGTGCAGTCTTATCTCGGACAACAGGTGTATGTAGCTAAAAACCATCAAGGTAAGTATCGAGTGATTCGTAGGTTTGCTGATAAGGCAGACACACAAGATGGGCGAGTATATTCTTACTTATGGCAGGAATATCCTAATCGTGAGAGCCTACCAGAAAGTATTTCTGGTAAGATGAGTGTACTTGACATTACTCGAGATGGAGAAAGTGGAGACTACAGTACAGTAGATGGTCTAGGACAATTGCAAAATGGCGATGATGGTCGTGCCGAGACTTACATACTGATTGGCTCTGATTTTGATGACCCCAGAAAAGAAGGTAAAACAGAAAGTAGTTAAATTACTTAAGAGTCGGGGATGCTATTGGTTCTACCCAGTTGCTTCTGGGTTTGGTTCCGCTGGTGTCCCCGATATTGTTTGTTGTTACAAGGGTAAGTTTATAGGTGTGGAGTGCAAGGCTCCCGAGGCAGCTCATAGAGTTACAGCCTTACAACAAAAGAACCTTACAGATATACGCAATTGTGGTGGTTACGGGATCGTAGTCAGTGGCGATTTATCTGAACTTGAACAAATACTAGATGATTTAGAAAAGTAACACTGTTACTTTTTAAACTTTATACATCTTTTTTTCTATCTTACAACCTCGCTCACCGTATTTGTGTTGTGCTTTCTCGTACCACGTGAAAACTTCTTTATGTGCTCTACACACATACTCACAAGTAACCATGTTGTCAGTAGGGTTTTCATATATCCAGTTTAATTTGCATACGTACAAGTCTTGCTTGGGAATTAGCATTACAGCTAATATCAGACTAGCTATCATTTAACAATTATAACACTGTTATTTTTTGAACTTTTGTTATTTGGTGGGGTCAATAAAGTATGTTGGAGCCACTTTTTAAAATAGTTATATGTAAGGAACTTTTCCTTCTTTACGAGTGTGGATATCTCGTAGAATATTTCGGTAATGAAGATGGTACTTTAAGGGGAGATTTAGACAATATGGCTTTGACTAAAGTTGAGAAGATGTTTGTGTCTTGGGCACTGAAACGATGGAGACAAAAATACTACAAGAAGTTTAGAGAAGACTTGAAACTTGACATGCTGGGTTTTACGATAAGAGGGGATGGAAACCGCAAGCCGTGATAGGAACTGGTTTCGTGCCCCATATGATAACGAATCACCCTGTGGTGTGGCGAGGTGCGTTATGCCAAGGTCTGTCATGGAAAGGAGAGGTATGGTATGGATAAGTTAGTTTGTGTTTTGTTAGGTGCTTCTTTAACTTATTTTGCAACTGTAGAAAACATAGATCACATGAAATCAATGTGGGAGACTGCTTATAAAATAGGGTACGAAGATGGCAAACGAGTTACAGAAGCACAATACAAATGGACAGATGAGAGACTAAGACAAGAATGTATGTTACTACATTTTGAAGAAGACGATGAGCGTAGGAAAAGATTAGGACTTACAGGACTTGGAGAATAATTTTGATTTTTTTAATTTTCTTTTTCGTTTTTTCTTTTTCAGTAGTTCTTCACTCCAATGAAGTATCCTATGACAGTTTGCACAAAGAGGAACGCATTTATTAACTTCTTCCATAGCGGCTCGATACCGCTTGTTTTTAATCAATTGATTAACTTTTGGGTTGTCTTTACTTCTTACTACGTGATGGAAATCTATAACAGCAGGGTGCTGCATACCACAATGAGAACACTTTTGAGATGCTTTAAATTCATCCCATTGTTTTTTATATTTTCTTCTATTTTTATAAGCGTTTAATTTATGAGTAATTTTGTTTTTCTGATACCACTTTTTACCATACTCTCTAGCTTTTATTCTTCTTACTTCGGGGTCTTTGTAAGGCATTTTGTCCAGTATATTGTTTGCTCGTTCAACCCCCAAGGAGAAGAAGGCTCAATTATTTTGTACTTACTACGTATCAAATTGTTTGCACTAGCCGGATTTTCTGTTGTGTCCGTGATTGACCAAGTATATCCTAGTTTACGAGCATGGCGTTCTCTTATTGATAACATCTTTCTCTGTAAACCTTTTCCTCTCCAAGCAGGTAGAACTCCGCTTCGAGACATATACATGGTATCTTCCCATTGAGATGAAGGTCGTGATGAACAAAAAGCTGCAAACTGTTTACCATCGCAACCCAACCACCAATAACCTTCATTGGTTGCGATTGGTTCGTCTTCTGGTAGACATGCTAATTGTAGGCTTGTTAATATATGCCTTACTTTAGTTGTCATTGTATAGATAAATCTAAATTTAACCACAGGAGAATGTATGAGTTCTAATAAATCAATTATACAAGACCCCGATCAGATTCAATATGGTGGGGAACATTATAAAAAAATGACAGTCTCACCATGGGATGTAATAGATTCCTTCCCGAGAGAACAACGGATTGGTGCGTACAGAGCCAATGCGATTAAGTATTTACTTAGAATGGGGTCAAAAGACGATTCTGTATTAGAGGTTAAAAAAGCAATTCATTATTTGAGAAAACTAGTAAAAGTCTTAGAAGATGACGCAAAACTACCTGACAATTGATTTTGAAACTTATTACGACAAAAAAACATATAGCTTAAGTAAACAGACTACCGAAGCATATATTAGAAGTCCTGAGTTTGAAGTCATTGGAGTTTCCGTGCAGTTTAACGATGAAGAACCTGAGTTTTTTACAGGTACATTTGAAGAGACTAAAGATTTTTTAGAACAGTTTGCTTGGGAAGATAGTGTGGCTATTGCACATAACGCAATGTTTGATTCTGCTATCTTATCTTGGATATATGATATATCTCCTCTGGTTTGGGCAGACACTTTGTCTATGGCAAGAGCGATTCATGGTTTTGAAGTTGGTAATAGTCTAGCTAAACTTTCTGAGTTTTACGAACTAGGATGCAAAGGCACCGAGGTACATGATGCTAACGGCAAACGTAGAATTATGTTTACAGAAGAAGAGATGATTAAATACGGAGAATACTGTTCAAACGATGTAGCTCTTACTTATAAGTTGTATCACGAACTGAAAAAGAATTTTGTACAAATAGAACTTGACCTGATTGATTTAACAATAAAGATGTTTTCAGACCCAGTCCTTCATGTTGATATTGCAGCCTTAGAAAAACATTTAGAAAACGTAAAGTCAAAAAAGGAGGAACTGTTAAACAATGCGGAAGCATCTAAAGAAGTTATTATGTCTAACGATAAGTTTGCCGAGGCTCTGTTGGCTTTAGATGTAACACCCCCAAAGAAAATATCTGCACGTACAGGCAAGGAAGCTTGGGCGTTTGCAAAAAGCGATAAAGAGTTTATGAATTTATTAGAGCATGAAGACATACGTGTGCAGAGTTTGATGTCAGCTAGACTAGGGGTGAAAACAACAATTGAAGAAACACGTACTGAGAGATTTATAGGTATTGGTAAAAGGGGACTTCTCCCGGTGCCGTTAAAGTATTATGCGGCACACACAGGTAGGTGGGGTGGCACTGATAAAATCAACTTGCAAAACTTACCATCAAGAGATGGCACATCAGGTATAAAAAAATCTATCGTGCCGCCAAAAAATTATTCTCTTATAAACTGTGATTCTTCTCAGATAGAAGCTAGAACTCTGGCTTGGTTTGCGATGCAACAAGATTTAATAGATGCTTTTGCTGATGGTCAAGATGTATACAAGATTATGGCTTCTAAGATTTACGGTAAAGAAGTAGAAGATATTACGAAAGAAGAACGCTTCTTTGGTAAGACAGTGATTCTAGGTTGTGGCTATGGAATGGGGCACGTTAAATTCCAAGCCATGCTAAAACTTCAAAATATAAATATTGACTTAGAAGAATCAAAGCGAATCATCACCGTATATAGAACTACTTATCCAAGAATAAAGAGTTTATGGTATGCGGCAAATAGTGCGTTGGATGATATGGTAAGAGGTACAAAGTGTGTGGTGGGTAGGAAAGGCATTATAGAACTTTGTAAAAATGGTTTTATACTACCGAACCACATGAAGTTGATATACAACAACTTGACTGTAAAACAAGAAAGCGATTATTCTTTTGGAGTTCGGTCTGTATTTACCTACGATAGAAAGAAAAACGAAAAAGATGTTTATATCTATGGGGGTAAAGTTGTGGAGAACATTGTTCAAGCGTTGGCTCGTTGTATTGTGGCGGAGCAGATACTAAAAGTCAGTAAAAAATATAAAGTAGTTTTGACAGTGCATGATGCTGTTACGTGTTTAGTTAGAGATAGAGAGATAGAGGAGGCAAAAAAGTATGTCGAAGAATGTATGCGATACGTCCCAGAGTGGGCAACAGGACTCCCAATCGACTGTGAACTTGGAGTCGGAAAGTCCTATGCAGAGTGCTAACAAAGTGGCACTAGAGAATAGTAAACAAATGGTTACAGTTATACAACTTGTTGATAAGCTTAGACATTTTACGTCATTTAAACAATATGCAGATGCACAAAAGACAGCAGAAAAGCTTATAATAGAAGCTAGAATGTTACGAAATACATTCATACTTCTTGATGAGGAATCCAATGACAGAACAAAAGGTTAATCTACCTTGGTCTTACAGTAGCTATGGGGTATTTCAGCAATGCCCTAAAAAGTATTATCACCTAAAGGTTATAAAGGATGTAAAAGAAGAGTCATCTACAGCCATGATGTATGGAAAAAGTGTCCACAGTGCGGCAGAACATTTTGTTGCAGATGGTACACCCATTCCTAAGAAATACGAATATATACAAAAAGTTATGGAAAAGCTACGAGATAGAGAAGGCGATAAACACTGTGAAATTAAAATGGGTTTGACCGAATCTGGTGAACCTACTGGGTTTTCAAGTAAAGATGCTTGGTATAGATGCATTGCTGATTTACTAATTGTTGATGGTAAAGACGCTGTGCTAATAGATTACAAGACAGGAAAGTCAACACGATTTGCAGACACTAAGCAGTTAGACTTACAGGCTCTTTGTGTATTTGCACATTTTCCTGAGTTAGAGAACATTAAAGCGGGGCTGCTATTTTTAGTTTGCAACGATATAATTAAAAGAGAATATACTCGCTCGGACATTATAGGAATAATGGGAGAATGGACAGAAAAATTTTCTCGTTTGAAAATCGCATATAAAGAAGGTATTTGGAACCCAAAAGAAAACTTTACTTGCGAGAGGTATTGCCCAGTTGTAGAGTGCACTCATAACGGGAGACATTTATATCATGCCATATGTAAATAAAAAACGACCATATAAAAAAGAATATAAACAACAAAGAGAGCGTGGCGAACATAAGAATCGCATGGAACGCCAACGGGCTAGAAGAAAATTAGATAAAGAAAAGCCTGATAGAAATAAAAATGGTAAAGCTGACATGCGTGAGGGTAAAGATGTGGCTCACAAAAAAGCTTTATCAAAGGGAGGAAGTAATAAAGACGGGGTAAAGGTAGTATCAAAATCAAAGAACCGCTCTTTTAGAAGGAACTCCAAACACAAACTAGTGTCAGAAAGGAGTAAGCGTGAATCAAAAGGAAAAGCATGAGGATAATAAACGAAAAAGGATTACTACTCAAATTAAAAAACCCGGACATAGTATTAGATAACGTAAATAAAAGTAAGTTAATAGAAGATGAGCAAGTTCTCGTTCGCTGGGGATTAGAAGAATCACTAAAACTTAGAGAACTAAATTTTATAAATACACCCTCTCCTATCACCAGAGATTATAAATGGACAGGGTTTCACAAACCCATGAAGCACCAGATAGATACAGCATCGTTTCTATCTATAAATAAAAGAGCGTTTTGTTTTAACGAGCAAGGTACAGGTAAAACTGCTTCTTGTATATGGGCGGCTGACTATCTTATGAATGAAGGATTGATAGATCGTGTGCTAGTTATATGCCCTCTTTCTATTATGCAATCAGCGTGGCAAGAAGATTTATTTAAGTTTGCAATGCATCGAACTTGTAGTGTTGCTTATGGAACTCCTAGAAAAAGAAGAGCAATCTTAGAAGAAGGGTCAGAATTTGTAATTATAAATTACGATGGAGTAGAGATATTAAGTGATGATATTAAAGATCAGTTTGATTTAATTATTGTAGATGAAGCAAACGCTTACAAAAACTATTCAACTAAAAGATGGAAATGCTTGTATAAAATATTAAACGACAGCACATGGGTTTGGATGTTGACAGGTACACCCGCCGCACACTCTCCAGTGGATGCGTTTGGGTTAGCTAGAATGATCGTCCCAGATAGAGTGCCTAGATTTATGGGAGCGTTTAAAGATAAAGTTATGCAAAGAATATCTCAATTCAAATGGATTCCTAGACCAGAGGCTGTAGATATAGTACATAATGTATTGCAACCCTCTATCCGATTTACGAAAAAAGAATGTTTAGATTTACCAGAAATAACTTATTTAACTAGACGTATACCGCTAACAAAACAACAAGATATATACAGAAACAAAATCAAAAAAGATAATTTAGTTTTAGCGGCAAACGAATGTATATCAGCAGTCAATGCGGCAACTTTACTAAACAAACTCTTACAGTTATCGTGTGGGGCAGTTTATTCAGATACTGGTGAGATCATATCATTTGATGGTGGTAATCGACTGCAGGAGCTACTTGCAGCAGTTAAAGAGTCATCTAATAAAGTCTTAGTATTTGTTCCTTTTAAACACGCTATAGAGATCATATCCGAGGCACTTACAAAAGAAAAAATTACAAACGACATTATATCGGGAGAAGTTACCCCTAAAAAAAGAACAGGGATATTTTCAGCATTTCAAGATAAACCCGACCCAAAAGTTCTAATAATACAACCACAAGCGGCGGCTCACGGCGTTACTTTAACTGCCGCAGACACAATCATATGGTATGGGCCACCTCTTAGTTTAGAAACGTATCTACAAGCAAATGCACGTGCTCACAGAAAGGGGCAAAAAAATCCCTTAACAATCATAAACTTAGAAGGTAGCTATGAAGAAAGCAAAGTTTACTCGGCACTCGTGAAAAAACAAAATATACATGAACAAATCGTGGAACTTTTTAAGGAGAAAGTAGACAAAGTAAATAATTGATAATAAGATAGGAGAAGGTATGAATATAAATGCAGACAAACTTTCACAAGTTTATGTGAAGATGCGGGAGAAATTATACGAGATGCAACAAACTCACGAAGAACAACAAAATGCTTTAAAAGAAAAAATGCAAATCGTAGAAGCTGAGATGCTAACACTTTGTGAGAAAACTGGAGCGGATAGTATTAAGACTCCAAATGGTACGATTATGCGTACAACCAGAACCCGATTCTGGACTTCTGACTTTGATTCTCTGTATGAGTTTATTAGACAAAGAGATTGCTTTGATCTTTTAGAGCGTAGAGTTCACCAAGGTAATTTTAAAAGGTGGGTGGAAGACAATCCTGATGATTTACCAAAAGGTATGAATGAGGAAACTAGATACGCCGTAACTGTACGTAGAAGAAAGTAAGAACTTAATGAATAAGATTATCGTAAAAGATAGGTCTTTTTGCCTCGATCAAAACGGGGAGATTACTACTTCTACAAAGAAAACATTAGACGTAATCGTACTCAAACAATCTCCACATGTTAGTAGAATGTACCACGATGGAGAGCATTACATCTGTTGGTCTTACGATGGTATGAAGCCAGATAAAGAAGTTAATGAAAGACAGAATGTTACCTGTATAGGTTGTAAGAAAAACATCTCTGGTTCAGATGAGAATCTAACTAAAGCCTGTAAATACCAAAAACAATTAGCTGTGTTGTTAAGCCACGATATGAAGGGCGATGTTTTTAAAATTAGTTTATCTGCTAGTTCTATATTCGGAGCGGCGAAAGGTAATAAGTTTTCATTAGATGCTTATACAAAATATTTAAAGAATCATGGTGTAATACCAGAAAATGTTGTTACACAACTAAAAATTGATGAAGAGTCAGAGTTTAATAAATTGTTGTTTTTTCCTAAAAGACCTTTAGAGGAGTATGAATATGATTTATGTGTAGAAAAAAGTAAAACTCAAAAGAGTTTAGATGCAACTAAATTGCATTTTGTTAGTCATAAGAAAAACATCACAAAAGAGGATTTAGTTCTTAGTGATAAAGATAATATTTTAACTTTAACAGAAGCCATGGGAATGGCTGCCGACATTAAATAGGAGAAGTGTATGTCAGAACTTGCAATAATGAACAAAGAAAATTTTGCATCAATTGCAAAAGATATGGGGATGTTAGCTGATGTTTCTACAGGAAAGAAAAGCAATCTAGCTAGATTAAAACTAGACCACAAAGGTGTTGAAGGCACAACTCAAATTAAGGGTAAGAGTAAAACTGTATTGGTTGTAGACCCCGGGATGTATTGCCTTGATTTACCAGATGGCTCTAAAGTTTATGATGAGAGTCCCACTATTCGTCTTTACAACCAAAGATTCTGCTACAAGAAGTATGTGCAAGCAGATAACACTTACGTAAAAACAATTATGGAACTTAATCTCAAAAAAGATTTACCTGATACAGATGGTGGATACAACTGTGGTAAACCTGCGGGATGGGTTGAGGACTATGATTCATTAGATCAAGCAACAAAAGATTTAATGAAATCAATCAAAAGAGTTCGTGTGTTTTTTGGTGTGGTTACTTTTAACAATCCAGTAAATGATAAGGGAGAGGACGTAAAAAAGTTAGAAGTTCCATTTATCTGGGAGATTGACAACAGAGAAGCTTTCAAACATATGGGTTCGCCTATTAAGACCATGGCTAGTATGGGTCACATTCTTCCGCAACATAACTTAACTCTTGGTAGTGAAGAAAAAATTATATCTAATACCATTAGATATTTTGTGCCAACGTATGAGTTCAACGAAAAAGTTTTAGAATTGACTAAGACAGATCAAGACGTATTCAATAATTTTAATGATTGGATAACTGATTATAACTCTTGGGTATCTAAAACTCATAACGATAATCGTGGGGGGGCAAACGGAGCATCTCCAGAAGTTATAGAAGCTCCAAAAGACCCTACCCCTAAACCTACTGTTCGCTCCAGTAAAAAGGTTGAAGAGAAGTCAAAGCCGTCTTTAGAGACAGTAGTTGACGAATTTTTTGACGATTAACCATATCCATACCATCCGCTAGGTATGGCTCCAAAAAGGTGGAAAACTCGTGCCGGACGAGGTTAGCGGAATCCGGCACCATTTAAAGGAGCGACATGATAGGCTACACACAATTACTAGCAACAAAGAACAGTGAAGCGGATCAGACTAATCTAGGTGTTCAACTTGGTAAGATCTGTATATATAAAAAAGTGCCAGTTCAAACTGTTGCAAATTATTTTGGGGTATCAAGAGCGGCAGTATACGCTTGGTTTTCTGGAGAGTCTAAACCTAGAAAAAGTAAAGAACCCGAAATAAAAGAATTTATACGAAGTTTAGAGCAGTAATATGATAGAACTACTGCAATCCGTACTAGCAAATGAGGGTTTATATCATCTTGCGGGTCATAACGACTATGAACCCATAAAACGAAAAATCAAATTTTTTAATTCTTTAGATGATGCTGAAAGTATATGTAATAGTTTTTTAGATGAAGATCGAAACGTATACTTTGCATTAGGAACTTTTAAAGATGAAAAAGCAAAAAAGCCACGAGGTAGAGATAACGTAAAGTTTTTAAAGTGCATCTGGTTAGATATAGATTCTGGAGATGCTAAAACTTACAAAACAAAAGATGAGGCATTAGAAGCTTTATCTACTTTTCTTTCTGATTCTAAATTACCTATACCTTGGATTGTAGATTCCGGTAATGGTTATCATGTGTATTGGCCTTTTGATAAACCACTAACAGTAGAAGAGTGGCAACCTCTGGCTATGTCTTTGATTGACTTGTGTCTTCAACATAAACTGAATATAGATGCAGGAGTAACTAAAGACGCTGCAAGAATATTAAGGGTACCAAACACTAAGAACTTTAAGTCTGACCCACCGAAAGATGTGCAAGTGATACAAGCTTGTCCAACAGAATACGACATAGATGAAATTAAAAATTTATTACCCATTGGAGAAGTAGTAGAGGTTACTAAGTCAGCCAGACCCGCACCTATTTTTGATGTAAAAGAAAAACCAGAACTCAGCAATATGACTTTCTTGTTTTCTACTTTACTAAACAAATCCAAACGAGGTAAAGGCTGTGAACAAATAAAGTATGCGTATGAAAACCAAAAAGATGTGAGTTACGATTTATGGAGAGCAGTGCTCTCAGTAGCAGAGTATTGTGAAGATAAAGATACTGCCATGCATCTTATGTCAAAAGATTATGAGAAATACAATCCAGAAGAAACAGAAAAAGTAACATCTGGAACTAGAAGTGAAAACTCAAAACCTTTTTTATGTGTAACATTTGCACAATACAATCCCGGTGGATGTGATAAATGTATACACAAAGATAAAATAAACAGCCCGTATAAACTAGCAAAAGTTGTAGAAGAAGATGCAATACCAGAAAGTTTAGATGATTTAGTTGCTCCATATAAAAATGTAGCACCTGTAGAAGAAGTAGAAGAAGTAGTAGAAGAGGTAGAAATAGAAGATCAACAGTTTGACGAGAAGACTCAGTATGTCATGCCAAAACCATACTTTAGAGGTAAACAAGGCGGAATATTTTTCACTACAAAAGACGAAGAGCAAAAACTAATTTATAAGTATGATCTATTTGTAACTCAAAGAATCTATGACGACCAAGAAGGAGAAAGTATTTGCTTTAGATTAATCTTGCCGCATGATTCCCCACGTAATTTTACTTTGAAAGCAGAGGAGATATCGACAACGGATACGTTTGCAAAAAGGATGGCAAACAAAGGAGTGCTTTCAACGACATATAAATTAATTCGTGAGTATGTGTTTGCGGCTATTTTACAGTTACAAAACAAAAAAGAATCTGATACTGCTCATCATCAGTTTGGTTGGACAAATAAAAAATCATTTGTGGTTGGTTCGGTAGAGTTTACTGCAGACGGTAGAAAGAGATATGCCCCACCTACAGTAGTTACTTCTGACATGATTGATTGGTATCACAGTGCCGGGAATTTAGAGAAATGGAAAGAGGTATATAACAGCTACAACAAAGATGGTTTAGAAGGTAGTGCATTTGCGGCTTTATCTGCTTTTGGTGCTCCGTTGTTGAAGATAGGCACAGCGTTCAATGGTATCTTCTTAAATGTAAAACATAATGATAGTGGTTCTGGAAAGTCTACTATATTAAGAGTTATTAATTCAGTTTGGGGGCATCCAGAAAAGCCATTACGTGCACCGCATGACACCAATAATGCGTTGGCACAACGTATGGGTTGCTTAAATAATTTACCTTTTACTATCGATGAGTTATCAAATACAAAACCAGAAGAGATATCTAACTTACTATATGCCGCTACACAAGGTAGAGGTAAAGATAGAATGGAGAACAATCGCAACGCCAATCGATATAACAAAACAACATGGTCTACGATCACAGTAACAAGTGGTAACTCTTCATACTACGGCAAACTACGATTGATAAAAGATTCTCCAAAGGGTGAACTTATGCGATGTGTAGAATACCCTGTTAGTTTGAAAGATATTATATCTGTTGAAGAAGGTAGAAGGTTGTTCGATGATGTTCTTCTTAATAACTATGGTCTAGCATGGGAGCCATACATGTGTGCGGTGCAACAGAACAAAGACGCTGTTATTGAAAGAGTTCGTAAGATGGCTACAGAGATAAATAAGTCTTTGAATCTAACATCAGCATACAGGTTCTATTCTTCTTTAGGGGCGGTCAATATAGTGGGTGGACAAGTCGCTCAAGAAAAAGGGTTACACGACTATAATTTAAAACACTTGTATGAATTTTTCAAAGATATGGTATCGCAGATTCGTAGTAATGAGAAACTAGATACTAAAGACCACTCAGAAATGTTAGGTAGATTTTTAACAGACAACCATAGAAAGTATACTTTGATTATTCAGAGTACATCAGATGGTAGAAAAGGTGGTAATTTAGAACGTCCACAGCATGAACCGATGGATAGTATTAAGATAAGATACGAGCCTGATTTACAAAAGTATTATGTGGATAAGAAGTTTTTTACACAGTATTGTGCTCAACAACAGATAGACTGTGAAGACTTAATTGATGCTCTTAGAACGAAGAAGTTTGTTATGGGCTTTAAAAAGAAAGCCATGGCTAAAGGCACAGCGGCTAGTTCACTTGCAATTGACACAATAGTGTTAGATGCTAAGAAGATAGATGACATCACTTACAAAGAGGAATGAAATCTGACGGTGTAGACTTTATAGTGCCATGGTTGGAATTTGAGGTGGGCACTTCTGTCTTTGTTCCTACACTCCACCCAAAGAAGACATTGTATGCTTTCCGTAAAGAAGCTAACATAAGAGGCATAAACTTCCTTCACCGTTTGGTAGTAGAAGATGGTATACAAGGCTTGCGTTTTTGGAGAACTTAGAATAATCTAAAGGGGAGTATTCATACTTTCTCCTTCAAACCCCCGGGGGCCTTTTTGCAGTTTTCCTTTTTTCCGGCTCTCGGGGTCTTTTTTAAGTTTCCTCGTCCTTACCTTCAGGGGTAAAGAGTCTTTGATACTGTAAAAGATTCTTTTGTAATCTCTTATTTATACTTACACCATCAAATACTTGACCTTCAGTAAACTTCCTACGTATTTTCCTAGATTTAGCAAGAAACTTACTATCTATTCTTAGTGATGGTAAACCTCTATCAACCATCGATTTATTATAGGAATCCAATACTTTTCTTTTGAACTCTTGAACTTCTTTAGAACCACGTCCGTATTTTCTTTCAAGTCTAAAGTATCTATCTGCTAAATTATTTTTTCTTTGTAGAATGGCTTGTTCTAAGTCTTTTGTCTTACGATTAATCTCATATCGTAAAGATACTCTGGCTGGGGAAGCTCCCATAAACTGAAATATTAAGTCTTTTACAGTTAAGTCTTCAACAACAGCATCACCACGCCTAGTTCTGACTCCATCTTCTTCCTCATATCGGTACGTTTTAACCATGTTTCTAGCTGCAATTGGCATTATCTTTTCTACACCTCTCACTACATCACCATTTGCAATGTCTTGAGAGCCTTGGATTGCTGTAAACACTATTGATGGGCCAGCACCTATGGCTTCTTTTAAAAGTTCAGTAAACTGGTCATCCATAGTATCGCCCTTTACATCTCGTAAACCTAGAATCCCACCTAAATACGGTGAGTTAGAGCTGATATTACCGCCACCTAATAGAAAAATACCGTTGTAACTTATACGACTTTGAAAATCTAAACCTGTAGCATGGTTTAACAGTCCTTTATAGAATATTTGAGCTGCATCTTCACCCATGTGTTTAGTTAAAAATTGTGCAAATGTTAAGTCAAAGTCAAAAGGATCATCTTTATCATCCATAACAACATTGACTGTATCTCTTAAGATATAATAAAAAGGCATACCAGTTGCACCAGCCATCAATGCAGCCATACCCATCATTCCTATAAATTGTCTACGAGCTTCTATTTTTACTGCTCTTTTTTCTGCTGAAGTTTCTGCTCCTTCCGGAAAGCTTTTACCCAACATTTGCTTAAACATATTTACATATAAGTTAGCCATAAATGCTGGATATTTTTTAAACATCGCAAAGAATCTAACTGCTGGAAACCTGAATACACCGGGAGCTTGGTCAGAAGCATAAGAACCTTGCGATTCTACTATTGATCTATTAGAAAATTCAAACGCTTCTTTACTACCTTTTGCTAACGGTTTAGATTTACCTAATCTTTTCTTTGTTGTAGCTAATCTATATGCGACAAGAGCAGTAACTTCTCGGTTAAACAACTCTGCTTTTTGAAACATAAAACCACTCATTCTATTGAATGTATCTAATGTTTGTTGATAACCAGAAGTGTTGGCTAGTACGCTGTCCATATCATATACATGCATACCTGATCTTAGTTCACCCCGTTCATCGTTGAAAATCAACATATCTAGTTCATCTTTAGTGAGGCCATATTCTTTCTTTAAAGTTTTTTCATCTAGTAAACTAAGTTGCTCTAGTCTTTCAGACATGGTCATGTTTAAGAGTTTACTTGTCTTAAATACAGTTCCGTATGCTTTGATTATCTCTTGTTCTATGCCAAGTAAGGTGTCATTAGAAGAACCAAACTTTGCTCTCATGGCAGGGTAAGTAACCATAGCCACCTGTAAAGA
>Ga0160423_10002629_pt1 | contig 14989 bp, 10 predicted proteins | sample CRUFie14St8metaG_FD_108191 | JGI IMG/M metagenome (GOLD analysis project Ga0160423, IMG submission 108191) | Marine microbial communities from the Costa Rica Dome - CRUD Field 142mm St8 metaG | ecosystem: Environmental > Aquatic > Marine > Oceanic > Photic zone | place: Costa Rica: the Eastern...
GAGGATGGCCGGTTCGTGCAGGCTGGTCTCGGCCATGCACATCATCCTGCGCTCCCGTGGCACGTGACGTTCGAGCAAACCGTCCATCATGGCGCAGACTTCGTCGTGATGACGCAACTGAACGACCGTGGTTGGAGCCACCAGCGCTTGCCGATCAACCAGTTGGCGCAGCGTGCCTGCTGAGAGGTGCTCGCGGACTTCGGAAACGGCCGCGCGCCAGGCCTCGATTTGGGCGTCGAGGCTTGCGGACTCGCCCAATTCGAATGAAGGTGTCCGGGGACCACCACGGTCAAGCAGCATTTTGGATGCTGAGGCTTGCCGTGAGCGGGTCAAATCAAACAAATCGATACCCAGCCAAACCAACAGCGCGAGGTTGTCAGGACCACCGATACCCGGGGCCCACAACAAAGCACCCGGGAAGCGGCGCTTGATGGCCACCAGGGCATCGATGAATCGGCGAGGATTGCTGGTCAGCGCAAGCGCATCGGTGAGTACCACCACTTGTGGTGACAACGCAGGATCCATGAGGTCAGCATCGTGCATCATGCGCTGCCAAGACACAGGAAGCAACGGACCGACGCCGGCAGGTTCTCCAGCATCGGCCTCTTCCATTTCAGGGGGGAGCACATGCCCCAATCCAACCGTCCATTCTGGCCCTATTGCGTCGAAAGAGGGCACTTGAAACGCGGCGCGAGACGTGAGCGTCAAGACCGCAGGCAAAGTACGGGTTGTTTTGGCGTTGAAGGGAGCCAGTGCGACGTCAACCGCAGGGTCGCCGTCCAGCAGAACCAACCCAGGAGTGCGCGCTGCTGGATCAGCACGATCACCAAGCCCCCACAAGCGCGCAAAGCGGTCCCTGGAGATGACGGTGCGCCCGAGTACACCGTCCATGTGTCCGGGCAGCAGGACCTGCACTTGAAGTCCATGCCAAGACGAGGGCTTGAAACCCTGTTGGGAAACCCAGGGGACATGGCGAAGCGCCACGCCGCAGTGATGCTGGTGCTGCTGGCGTGCAGCTTGGCGTTCAGCTCCGTCTCGGCAACCACCACTGAAGTGGTGCACGAGGAAGCGAGGATGCTCGTTCATGGCCAAGCAGGTGATTCGTGGACCACCACGCTTGCCGTCAGCGCCGCGCACGACAGCCTATTTTCTGTGTCCTGCACCATGTGTGAAACCACCGTGAGCAGTGCCGAGGGAAACACCTTGGGACATGGGATTGGTGGCTTGGAGATGGTCCATCGGCCGGACGTCAACGAACTGTTGACGCTACGGATTGATTTTGTTGATGAGGAGCAGGCTGAGGTACTGACGGTCGCTTCCACCATGGTGGCACTTGAAGAACGACCCGCTCCCGGAATGGCGGCCAGCACCACGTTGCTCCCCATGACCCAGTCAGGGGACGCCTGGTGGGTGGATGCCGCTCCTCTCCGGCTTGATGCTGGATGGGACGAAGGATCGACGGCTGTGTTGAACGTGTCCGCTGACGTGAGCGCTCACTTGCTTGCGAAAGCAGAAGGTGCCTCGTGGGTCGAACTTGTGCTTCATCATGCCTCAAGCGAAGTCAACCTCAGGCTCATCGTCCAAAACGAAACGGGAGAAAGCAACCAGTTGGTGCATACCGTCCAGGTGTCCTCCCTTCCGTTCAGTCATCGTCTTCCGCTGCAGGAGGGAGAACGCCTGTTGGTCATGGCGGAGGGCACGGCTCCAAGCACCTCCGTCGCCTTGACCATGGCCGCCCATCCAACGGCGGGTGCCATGGACCACACCGCGGAAGGATTTGCCCGCCTCATTGGCCACGGGGGCCAAATCAAAGCCCTTGATGTGAACGAAACCGATGCCATCCATCTGACGCCAGACATTGGAACCGAACTCTTGGTGCACCATCTCGTCGGGGGAGCATGGGTCGCAGTATCGTCCAAGCCAATCAACGCATCAACCACGGTCTGGCCGCTTCCCGGAGCTGAAGCCCTCCGACTGACCTGCGAGAGTCCTGTTTGCGCGTCTGGGCTGCACCGCACTACGGTGGATGACATGAGCAGCGGAGGTGATGCACAGGGTTACGTTGACCTCAGCGATTCTGCGCTGCTTGAGGGGGGTTCCACCGGTCACCTCCCACTCAACGGCAGCGCAAGCGGTCACCTTGTGAGGGCGACGCTCGATGTGGCTGACGTGCTCCCGTTTTTCATTGATGCATGGGAAGAATCGATTCATCTGGTCAAGGTAAGCGTGTGGTCCTCCGAACCCTTACGTGTGGAACTCATCCCCATCGATCCGCTCACCGGGGCCATCGACGAGGACGAACGGATCGTGGAAACACTCGATGGCCAAGGCGAGAGCCTCAGCGCACAATTTGGACGAGGCGCACACCTCGTTCGAATCAGCCTCATCGATGGGGACGAGGTGTTGAACACCACCTGGGGCAGCGATGCTGTGACGCTAAATTACACCCTCGATCTGGCCCACGGCGTTGTCGATGAGGGCGATGAACCATGGTTCGAACCCGATGAGGCATCCCAAATTTGGGGGGCTCGCGTGCGATGGATCCTCGGATTTTGCTTCCTTATCCCGGTCGCTTACCTCGCACGCATTCAACGACGTCGAACACGCTTAGCCAACCTATTGCGGGCCCAACGTGAACGCCTTCGTAGCATCGTCAAGAGGCTCGACGAAGGCCGCCCCGTTGAACAAGAGCGTCGAGACCTCCACCTCGCACTCGACGCCGTAGCCACCTTGGACTTCGAAGAAGCCTGCCGAAGTTGGGGGGAACCAGACCTTGCCCACCGCACGGATGAGATTGCACTCGCAGCATGGCGCCTCGATCCACGTTTGGCCAAGCACGGGACGCACGTTGTGTTGATTGGCCTCGCAGCGGCTTCGCGAACGTGGGAGGCGACAGCCTTGAGGTTCGACGCGCCGCTCGGTTCAGCATGTGAAGTCAAAGCCGTTGAGCCACGCTTCCTGCACCACGGCGAAGACGTATTCCTCGACACCCTACGCGCCAACACAGTGGTCTTCTTGACCGTCGAGTTGGACGGTATGGTCTCGCTGGTGGACGTGGAAGTCAACGGGCTGGTCGATGCTGAACCCCGTGCCGCGCGGGCCACCAGTTCCCTGTCGCTTGTGTCGGATGAAGAGGCATAATCAGCCACCGCGTCTTCGAGCCTCGGCTTCGTCTCGAATTCGCTCTTCGAGATCATTCGGAGCCATATCACCACGAAGTTCCTCCAGAGCGGCCCGAATCTGCCGTGGGAATTTTGAGGGCATGTGGAGCTTGAGCAGCACCACCACATCGCCTCGACCTCCACCCCGCAAGCGCGGGAATCCCCGACGGGGTATGTCGATGGTATCTCCCGCGGTGGAGCCCTTCGGTACTCGAATGTCCAGCGGCGAACCGTCGAGGTGGTCCAGCGTCACGGTCGTGCCGAGCGCAAGGTCCGCGTACCCAAGAGGCAGCGACATAATCAGGTCGCTCCGACTTCGTTCGAAGTATGAGTGAGGAGACACCTCCAACTCCACAAGGAGATCTCCGGAGGCTTGTCCATCACGCCCGGGCTCTCCCTTGCCCCGAAGTCGGAGGCGAGTGCCGTCCTCTGCACCGGGGGGGATGCTGAAACGGAGCGTGGTGGCGTGCTCCTTGCGCCCACGCCCTTTGCAGTCCTTGCACGTGCTCTTCGGAAACTTGCCACGCCCGTCGCATCTCGAACAGGTGCGGTCCTGCCTTGTCTGGAAAGGCCCCATTTGCACCATGCGCGACAGCACTCCTCGCCCGGAGCATTCCGCGCAGGTGTCCAACACCCCGCCTTCTGCACCGGTACCCGAGCACGGCCCGCAGGATATCGGCAACTCAAGTTCTACCTCCTCATCTGCACCGTTCATCACGTCTTCACACGATACGGTATGGCGGTACAGGATGTCGCTGCCACGCCTCGAACGCTGACCGCTCCCCCCACCACCAAAGAAGGCTGAGAAGATGTCTGAACCGCCAAACAAATCGCTGAGATCGACGTTGAATCCACCACCAAACCCTCCTCCGGGCCCGTCATGTCCGAATCGGTCGTATTGGCTGCGTTTCGAGGGGTCGGAGAGCACCGCATAGGCCTCTTGGATCTCCTTGAATCGATCCTCTGCGTCTGGTTCATCGCTTCGATCAGGGTGATACTTCCGAGCAAGACGACGGAAAGCGTTCTTCAGGGCCTTCTCGTCTGCGTCGCGATCGAGGCCCAACACCTCGTAGTAATCGCGCTTCCCGCTCATGCCGTCCCCGGCCTGTTGGCTCAGGGGGCCGCCTTCAACCCAACGCCCGTGAATCAGGTTTGGACCGGTGGCAGCCCCGCTCCGCAGGCCGGACAAAAGCGGTCCTCAGGGTTATGCTGCGCCCCACACAAACCACAGGTGTGGACGAAAGGAGCTGGAGCAACCACAGATTGGGACGCGCGAAAGGCTTGCTCAGATGCACCTGGGTCCATGGGGAAAGGCGCAACCGGACGTGCAGCGACCAAAGGATCTCCTACAGCACGCTGCTCGAGCACTGCCCGTCGGCGTTCATTGCGGTCTCCTGCGAGGTTGTCGCCACGACGAAACACACGGCTAATCGCGTCCAACATCCTGTCCATGCTCGATGTTTTTCCTGTGGCACCCACGGTCCGATGCACCTTATCGCTGACCTGAATGCGCATGCCATGGACCGTCTCGACATCAACTTCGGTCTCGATGTTGACTTCGCTTCCTTCCCGCGTCAGACCTCCCACCTTCGCCCCAACGTCAACGCTAAGTCGTTCGCCGGGCGGGGCGGCATCGTTACGCTCCCAGAGCCCTTGCTCTTCCGCTCTGAAGACGGTTTTCAGTTCCTTGAGTGATGTCGCTCGGCGATGCTCGTGGTCGCGCTCAACGCGTGCACGGCGAAAGAGAACGTAGCCCAGCACGACGAGAAGGCCGTAGTAGACCCAACGAAGCCAAGTGGAGACGTCAAGCATCGCATTGAGCGGTGTGACCGTCGCATCAAGCCCAAGCCCGATGATGGCAGGGGTCACGAGCAATCCCTGAGAGATGCCCGTTCTGGCCGCCATGAATGCCCCACCGCCACCGTTCAGGCATAGAGGTTCGTCCGGGCTGCGCTACCGGTCACGCTTCCTTGGAGGACCTGCGACCAGCGACCGACACAGGCCGACAGAAAATCCTGTGTGCAACAACACCAAGCACACCGGTACGCCCAGTGCGTGGCTGAAGCGACCTTCCTTCACGGCGGAGAAGATACCTGCTCCGAGCAGAACCGCTGCATATGCGCCCATTGGGACGACCACAAAGGATGGAGAGGTCATGAGAAGCACGGTGCAGATCAACAGCCCAAACAACGGAGCAAACTCTCGAGGGTCGGCTCTGCTTGGGTACCTACGCAACAGCCGTCCACGCCAGTATCCGTACCTTATGGCCATGCGCCAATGGCTCTGCAGGTTCGTACGCCGGTTCATTCGGACCTTGACGGCCGGGTCCCGTTCCACGGTGTATCCCCCACCTCGCAGGCGCATGGCGAGTTCGCTGTCCTGGCTGGTCGCAAAGGAAGCATCCCAACCACCCACGGCTTCAACGGCCGCTCTGCTGTGTGTGGCGAAGGCGGGTACCTTTGTTGACCCGACCTGCGTGAAACTCGCGAATTGACCGCCCCCCCGCCCGATTGAGGAGCGAAGAGCGCCGTCAACCCAACCTTCGACGACCGTGGAGGGCCGATTCGGTCCAAGCACACGCACTCCCATGGCACCAAGAGACGCGCCGTGACGTTGCAACCCGGCTTGCCACGCCCGGTTACGGTTTGAGAGGTGGTCGGCTGAAATTCGAACGTGCCCAATCAATTCAACCAAAACGCCAACGTCATCACCCAAATGGGCCATTGCGAGGTTTCTGGCATGGGGTACGGTGCGACCAGGGTTTTCGAGGACTGTAAAACCGTGTCCCGTTGAAGGACGATGCTGGTCGAGCAATTCGCGGGTACCATCGCTCGAGCCACCGTCGAGCACCAAGACCTCGAAGGCCGTCGGGGGGAAATCCTGCGCCTCGAGATCCGCCAAAAGGTGGGGGAGGTGTTCCGCCTCATTGAGAACGGGGATGACCACCGCCATCTTCGTCCGTGTCGAGGTGCTCACGCTTCCCCCTCGCCAGCCTCGGACTTGATGATGTCCCTTGCCATCAGCCCAATGGCTTGAGAAGCGGCGCGACATCGGAGGACCGATGAGCGCTCCAAGGGTTCGCCTCACAGGCATCGATGAGGGCTTGGAGGTCATCGTCCGTACCCGAATTCGAGGAGCAGAGGACGGTAAGCGCATTGCTCAAGCCTTCCAGGCCTTATTTCCGGACGCACCAGAGGTGGCTTGGCCGTCAACGCCAACTTACCCAAGCCAACAAGACGTGTCCATCGAGGCAAAACAGGTGCCATTGGACACCCTGCTGACCAAGCTTCACGAACAGCGAATCCTGGACACGGCATTGGACGCCATGGGTGCAAACCTCGAAGAAGACATGACCGTTTTTACCGTAGAACGCGTTGCTGCTTTGGCCGGAAAAGTCACGTTCGGCCTGCCTGGTCACGTCCCGCTTGGAGGTGTTTTTGAGATCGAAATGCGTGGTGACGGGCTTGTGGATTGGCTGCTGGCCGCCACCCAACACCCCGGGCGCGCACATGTCCCCAGGCAACTCGGTGACGACCGGGCCATGGATGAGGACGGAGAGGCCGTGACGTGGTTTGAGCGGTGATCATGGCCGCGGCACCAAGGTCAACACCACGTCACGATCAGGACCTAGCCAGGAAAATCCGTCCACATCATCGCTTGGCCCGAACCAAGTTATCGCGTCGTGGGCGTTCGAATCCAACACATCAGGCAAATGTGAAACCGGGTTTACTTCGATGACATTGATGCGGTACCGCCGCCAAGGTTGAACGCCCCACCACGACCCCAGATGACGACCGGCAACAACGTCGATTCCAAGCTCTTCCTTCCACTCTCGTACCACCGCCTGCTCAAGGGATTCACCGTCCTCAATCTTTCCTCCGGGCAATTCCCACTGACCTGCTGCGGCTTCGAGAGGGCCGCGACGTGCAACAAGGAGATGACCTCCGTCGAACAGTGCGCCCGCTGCGACCTCGACCACGGGTGGAAAGAGCATCCGTGCAACCACGGCTTCAGCCAGCGCTTGACTCCGCTCAAGTGACCAATGCGATTCAGCAGGAACATGCAGGAACAACACCGGAGGTGGGCGTTCGATGGACTTGCACGCGACAAGGCTGCGATGGAGTGTTTCGTTGCACACGTATCCGCCTGCATCGTCCGACCACGTGGCGGCCGGATCGCAGTACTGAAGACCGAAGCGCCGCTGATCCACATCCGCAGCGGCATCCCCAGTCCCAGTGATTGGTGCGTCCGCAACCATTCGTCCAGCATTGTCTGGCTCCTTCATGCGCATGATATCTCGTCCAAGCCATTCGAGCCTCGCGTGGGTGCATGACCCGCACAGACCGAGGTGAAGAATGGCGTCCCAGTGTTCACCTGCCTGAAGCCGCGTCGCGGTTTCTGATGCGCCAGCCGCGTCCACCGTCAACACCCTCGCTTCGACCAACACCGCTTCAGAATGCTCGCTCCATGGATCATGTACTTCCATGCGCTCCGGCCATGCCTGCACCAAGGCCTCTGTCGGATTGGCCGCATGGGTGGAAAATGCGCCAAACCCGGTGATGAGCACCTTGCGCATGACCTTGGTGTCCGTGGACAGACCTTGAGGTCGTCGCTCGCCACGCCAACATGTTGAGAAGGCAGCAGGTGTTCTTTTGGTCATGGGCGAGGACTTGGTGGTGTCCCTCCCCGTTGAGACACCGCGCCGCGTCGGGCCCCTGACCTTACTCAAAGAGATCTGGCGCGAGGTCACGTTTGGCATCGGTGTCTGGGGCTCCGCACGCCCTCTGTTCACGGTGCTGCTCGCCGCTGTTCCGTTCCTCTTCCTTGGCCAACACATCAACCGTGAACACCGCAAGGGAATCGATTACGGACTGTTGCAAATCCCCTTGGCCCTGACGGTGGTGCTTTGGGTCGGATTGTACCTATGGTCCATTTTTGACGCGTGGCGCGCAGCCACCGCGATTGTGGCCCGCGGCGGTCTGTCAAACTAAGGCCGCCAGAGTTGCTGCTCTGCTTTGATGTCTCCAGACGCCAGATCCTCAAGGTCCGCCCGGTCATCGTCATCAAAATCGTTGGGCAGTTCCCCGCTGATGATGGTACTCAGGGAAGATGATTCCACCGCCCAATACATGACGGAGTCTTCGTTTGAAGAATGGCCCGGATGGTCCGGATCTTCATGGTCCCTTGGCGAGGTGTAAACCAGATTGACCAAACCGAGCAAATGACCCACCTCGTGCAAGGTTACACTGTTTTCGATGTCTTCGGCGCTTGGACGGCGGAGGATGTTCTCTGCATCGTCGATGCTGTCCCGGAACACCGCCACATCTGCAGCATTGACCGCCACACCAAGCACACTTTCGTCATCGTATCCACCCGCAGGGAAGAGAAGATGCCAACGCAGCGTGGTGCCGTCCATCGGAGGCGCCTCACGGTGCTCCAAGGCTTGTCCACGAACATCGTCGGCGCTCCACGCGCCGGTGTGACTGAATTCCGTTTCTGTGATGGTGGAACGAATGCCATCCGGCTTGTCGCACACGTCGTTCAGTCGATCGGTCAGGAGTTGTATGGTGGACGCCTCGGGTGCATAGCCTGGGGCATGATCGATCTCAAGGACCATGTCTGTGAATTGACTTGATGAAAGACAGGCCAAGGTCAAGCCACCTGGCTTTCCACGTTGCTCGGGGAGGGCCTCAGAGATTCCATCGCGGATACCGCCAAGGCACCCTTGCAAGAGCATGAGGCTTGCCAGCAGCAAAGCGAGGCCAACGCGCTGCATAACCTACCCTCAGTGTCGCGTGATTTGAACCCGCGCTCAGAAGTCTTCCGGAATGTCAAGAGGTGAGAACAACCGACCCGGACCGTCCGCTGCAGCGAGCTGGGTGCGGACGAGGTGTTCCCATGGCCGAAGCGCGAGGATGCCGTGCACGAGGTCCGCGTCGACCTCTTGAAGCGTCACCCGAATCAGGGTGTCAAGGATGTCCATGCGATCAGCATCCACGTGGTCGAGCAAACGATCGAGGGTGAACGCAGACGTGACGGCATCCTCGCGCCCACCGTTCAGCGGCCACGGATTTCGGACCCGCGACTCCAACTCAACGCCCTGTTCGTCCGCCCACGCTTGCAGCGGTTCCACCATGGATCCAATCCGCCGCTGCAGCACAATCGCAATCTCGACAATGGGCATGCCCAACTGGCCGATGAGGTGAACCATCCGTTCGGTCAGCGTCACCATGCCTTCGACGTCGTCGGTCGCCATGCGCTAACCTCACTGAGCGTCGAGGTAAGACCAACCGTAGTGCGCCCATTGTTCCTCGGTCCAGCCAGCGGGCAAGCCTGTGGGCGGTCTTGGTGGCAGACCTCGGGGGTCATCCGTCGTGTAGATCGGTGGCGGTGGTGTTTCTTCCACCACGGGTTGCGGTGTTGGCATGTTCAGACCCGGAGGCACAGGCGTGGCTGGATCGATGTTGAGGCCGGGCGGTGGAGGAAGTTCTGCCAAATCAGGAAGCGCCTTTGGAGCATCACTCATCGCAGCCACCACGGCCTTTGTTTGGTCTTCAGAACTCAAGGCATCATCGCCGTACGCCATGCGACGGTAGACCACCAACATCCACACAGCAGCTGAAAGCGACATCATCGTAATGACGTACAAAAAGAGGCTGAAGCGTTGCTCACCAATGTCTTCACGCAAGGCATCAGCGTCTCGTGAGACCTCCTCGGTCAGCAAAAGCGGAGCAAGCGGAACACGATCGGCCTCCACGCCATCAATCAGCAGCAACAGCCGGTGGTCGAGGCGGTCCCCAACTTCACCGTCAGCCGTCACGTCAAGTTGGACCTGAACGTCGGATGCTGCGCCAGCGGTCAGATCCTCGCGAGCGATTTCTGCCCAGAAGCCCGCATCTTGGCGCCGCTGGAGCACGAACGCGATTTCACCGCTGCCGCCCTCGTTGGTGGCTTGGATGTCAAGCGTGGCTGTGCTTTTCGGAGAAGGACTGGGGTCCTGCCACAACGCTGAGGTCGTCTCGAGGTCAATCGAAGGCCCAATCAGCGCAAGGGGCCAGGTGGCAAAGGGCGTCATCACGGTGTTTGAGGTCGTGTCGAAGGGGTTTCCAGCAGCATCGCTTCCTGAGACCCACACGTCCACCATGTATGTGGGCAGCAACGTGGTGGCGCCTGCATCGGTCAGGTCAAGGGTACCGCTCCAGAAGAACTGCTCACCGAATGGTGTCGTGTCCGGGAGTTCAAGCGCACCTCGCGAAATTTCGGCTTCGCCCGCGCGGACGCGGTAATGGAGCACAGCCGACTCGCCCGCGTCAAATCCATGGTCGTCGAGGGTTTCCAGCTGCACAAGCAAATTGTTGGCTTGACCGATGGGCAGGTTTTGACCGGCCTCGATGCGCGAGAGCGTCACGGCGGCGAGGGTCGGCGAAGAACTGTCAACGATGAATCGAACCCGAGGAACGATGTCCGTTTGGTCCTCAGCAAGACCGGGAAGATCGTCCAAACCCAACTTCAGGTCGAGGAAACCAGAGCGGATGCCCGGAACCAGAAGGTCCAACGAAAATTCACCGTCTGCACGCGGGCTGGTCACCCATACGCGATCGTAATCGCCGAAGGTCACATCAAATGCGCCGGCAGGAGCAGGTGTTTCGTCCTCGGAGAACAGCACGCGCCCAGTCACACGCAAGGCTTGTCCGGCTCCAATGATGGTCTCATCAAAGTCCTCGTTGTAGTGGTTGGTACCGTCACGCAACTCAACGGCACGAATGTGTCCGCTCTCCGTGTCGAAGCGGAAATCGTTGTCGAGGCTCCACCAGTTGTCGCTGAGGCTGGCTTCAACCTCGAAGCAGGGTACATCCGGGTCCAGGCCACATGGTTGGTCCGTGACCCTGACCTTGGGACGAACGAAGGTCTCGCCGTCCGTGTCGAAGGATTCTGGGAAGCTCCACGTCAGTTGGAAGAGGGCACTGATGACCAGCGTATTCGGGTCTTCTGCATCGAGTTGCACGTCAGAGTACAGGTTGCTTACGGCAAGGTATTCCCCACCGGTGCTCATCTGAGCCACAGGAAGGCCGTCCTCTCCGGGTGCGAGGGTGATGAAGATCGAAGTGTCCTCGTCGTCAAAATCACCGCCAAGCGCAAATTGCACCTGCTGGATGTCTTCCCACCCGTTTCCATCCGAGAGGCTGATTTGCGCCGTGTAGGGCACGCCGGGGTGGAGCGGCGCCTCGTCATCGTGACCGACGATGGTGGAATTGGCTGCATCGAGTTCAGGCTGGAACTCCTCGCGAACGGTGTAGGTCACCAAGTCAGCAGACCAATCGGGAGGCACTTCCCCGGGCCGGGTGCCGCATATCGATGAGCCGAGATCCTCAGGACAAACAGGTCCGCCGCCCATGGCGACCACGTTGTTTTGTGGGTCCTTTCCACTGAGGTAGAACGACACGCGTTGCCCATGGACCAGCATGGAATCGTCGATGCTCGTCTCAAAGATGTTGAGGCCGCCCGCGCGGACCTCAGGAGATGAGACGGTCTTGAGTTCGTATTCCTCGACTTGTGGCAACCCGTCAAAGTTGTAATCGGTGCACCCAATGGCTTGGCTGGCTTTGCATCCAAGCCAATAGTGAAGGCTGATTTGGTTGGGTGGGTCCACCGAATCTTGGATCACCAGACTGATGGGTTGTGCCGTGGCCGCGTGGAGTTCCACACCGTCCTCGGGGTCCGAGGATAGCACCAACGGTGATTTGCCGTCAAGCGTCAAACGAATGGTGTTGAACCCAGGATTGGAAAACACCGAACCGTTCGCCATGTCAATGGCTTCAACGTAGAAAACCATCCCGCCACGGGCGCTTTCCAGAGGGGACTGGAAGGTGATGTTGTATTCTCCAAAAGAGGGGTTGGAGGTGTTGGCCAGCACCACAGGCTCCCCATCCGGAACACCGTCGTAGGTCACGTTCTGGCCGAGAACACGGAGGTTGAATTCGCCGCCCATGGGATTGAGTTGACTGCCTTCGAAGTGTATCTTCCCGGCAAAGCTGAGGTTGTATCCGCCCCGAACCCAATCCAAGGGATACAATTCACGCCCCGTCTCATCAAACACGCGCAAACCGTCGAGTTGGATGTCGTTCTCGATGCGAACGTCCAATCCAGTGGTGGTCCAGTCCGTGACCTGCTCGCCGATTGGGTCAACCACCGTGATGTTGGCTTCCATCGCTGCTTCATCGTTCCATGACCAATCCACAAGGGTAGGAATTCGGATGCGCGTGATGCTGTCGCTGACGGAGGTTGAGGTGCAGTTCCCAGCATCGAAATGGACCACTCCACCCCCGTCGCTGATCACGCTGCACTGATCGCCACGAGACCACTGAACGGTTGGGTCATCGCCATGTGAATGCTGTAAGGTCACGTCCACGCGGTTGACGCGAGTCACGTCATCACCTCGAGCCACATCGACCACAAGGTCACGGTAGGCACCGTCTGGAGCCAACATGCCCCCCTCCAATGAGGCGCCTATCGCGCGGGTTTGCATGACGTAGGCCACGTCGAGGTTCGTGATCTTGATCCGACCGGGGGAAGCAGCCTTGACGGCGAGCGTGATGTCGACAGTGCCGTCACCGTTGTCTGGAATTGCGTTGTTGAAGGCAGACACAAGTGTTGGGGCGTCTTTGACCTCCTGACCAACGATGCTGTTGTCGCTGGCGTCCACAGAGGATTCGTTCAGGAACAGCAGGGATTCCCAGTCGTACGTGCCGTCGCTTCCAACATCGATGCGTGGGCGATCAGGATAGCCCTCCTCATATTCGAGCGTGAATGAGGTGACCGTCGGCGTAACGGTCACGTCCGTGGTGTCCAACTGAATGGAATACCGCAGTGCTGATCCGGCCGCTTCGGTCGGGAAGCCGACCTCAATTCCGTTGCTCGCTTCGTACCAGTCCGTTCCGTCGTTGTTTGAGACATAAACGGTGATCGACGTTCCGGCTGGTTCATCGGCCACCCACGTGGGACGCACCTTACCGACCTTGGTCCCAGTTGGGATGGAAGGTGAGGTCCACGAACCCACCGAGGTGTATGCCGTGTCGTGCTCAAGTTCGACCCACCACGACACGGCAGAGGATCCAATCATCTGTGCTTTCCAGACCAATTCGTTTCCTGGGTGCGCGAAGTGGATGGTTTCGTTCGCGGTCACCGCGGACCAGTGGGTGCCGTTATCAGCAGAGACCCAGTGGTCCACGCGGTCGCCGATGGAAGCGGCCGACCAACCGACGCGGGTATTGACCGAGAGCACCTCCTCGGCGGAGTTGGTCACAGGTCCATACCAGGTCGTGGTGCCAGGTGCGGCGATGGTCTCGTAGGTCCAGCCCGTACCAAATTCACGGTAGTAGAGGGTCTTGCCGCTCCAGGTGGAATAGCCGCTGTCCATGGTCACGAAGCGGGCACCGTCCCACTGGAGTCCGTATCCAAGGCTGGAAATTTCACGGATGCCGGATTGGGGCACCAGCGACGTGGAGGTCCCACTGACCGACCAAGCCTCAAGGGTGTCACGGTCGTTGTAGTAGCTGTCCTTTTGACAACGCATGTAGAAGGTGTTCCCTTGGACTTCAAGCCCGCGGACCATCTGACCTGTCGTGCCGCATTCCCACGCCGATGAGGCCGATGACGAGTAGGAGAACATCTCGCTGTTCCTGCTCCAGGACCCGTCCTCCATGTTGTATTCCACCAATCGGCGCTGGCTGTTGTGTGTCACCCAGAAGGTGCCGTCCTCACGATCGTAGGCGATGCCTGTGTAATCACCAAACTGCGGTGAGATGTCATAGGAAGCGGTGCAGACCCATTCATCGTCACTGGACACGTCTAGTTCCAAGACGCGATGGTACTGTGTGGGTGCGGTTGAGCCGTAGAAGTACTTGTAACCGGAGAGAATGGCCAACAGCCGCTCATCATCGGCCAACGCCCAATCACGGAATCCATATTGCCCGTAGTAGGTGGAACTGTGCGTTTGGGGAAGCACGCAGGCTGAGGCCGTCGAATCAATGGTCACGCCCCAGGCTCGAGTGAGGTTGTTCGGATAATGCGCCTTGACGACGTTGCTGAGGTTGTTCGAATTCCACGTGGAGACGAAGATCCAATCGTGATGCTTCAGGACAGCACCCTGACCCTGTGGCGTGAGGGTGCTGCTGGTACGTTGCAATTGTTGCGAGAACCGGGTCTCGGTCGAGTTGGACGTGTGAGGTTGCCGGACCGCGTAGGAACCGTTGTCGTGCCATGCGGTGGAGGAGGGGTCGATCACAGTGTCCAAGCCGTGAGGGAAAAATTCCGTCGTCGGTGAAGCTTGTTGCAAGGTCAAGACGGAAGAACGCGCGTCAACACCAGAGCCGTCGCCCGCTTGCCAATCTTCAGTCGTGGTGCTGGACGTCGAGGACCACCCCGTGGAACTCGCGCCAGAAAGCGTCATGCTCACGTCAACGACTTCCGCACCCACAGGAAGCCGAACCTTGGCGCCTGTGTCTGGGCTTGCACCTTGGTACAACGCCACATACTCTGTGGACCCGTCGCTGAATCCGTAGGCATGCCGAGCGACACCGGAGGCTTCTGCATTTGGAGCCAACGCCGTCAACAGGGGCGAGGCGGACATCAACATCATCAGCAACGTCAACATCACGGCCGGCGCGATGGAGTTGCGTGACGGCGTGCGGACGTCCACCATGCTCCGAAGAGCATTGGCTGAGCATTTGAATGATGCCCCGGACGAGGCATCAGGACGTCAAACGTGAATCGTACCGCAAGGGTGAGGAATCTCCCCTCACACCGTCCCGCTCATCGTCGTTGACCTC